>Ga0116220_10000539_pt1 | contig 14752 bp, 15 predicted proteins | sample Sb_taG_10_FD_88967 | JGI IMG/M metagenome (GOLD analysis project Ga0116220, IMG submission 88967) | Peat soil microbial communities from Weissenstadt, Germany - Sb_50d_7_NC metaG | ecosystem: Environmental > Terrestrial > Soil > Wetlands > Peat | place: Germany: Weissenstadt | collected 2010-09-21
AGTAGCGGCCCACCGAGCCGCGGCACAGCCGCCGCACGACGCCCCGGCGGCCGGTCCCGATGACCAGCAGGTCTTCCGGCTCGCTGGCCACGTCGACGAGCACAGGCCCGGCCTCGCCGCGCTCGACGTGCGGCTCGACCCGCAGGTCGGCGGGGAGGCCGCCCAGGCCGTCGTCGAACGCCGCGCGCAGCCGCTCCCAGGCCGCGTCCCGCCAGATCTTCCGGAGGTAGGGCGAGGAGTGCCGGCGCTCGGCCATGTCCCCGCCCGGCGGGATCCAGGCGATGACCGGTATCAGCGGCACGTCCCGCTGCCTGGCTTCGTCCGCCGCGTAGCGCAGCGCCTGCAGGCTGCCCAGCGACCCGTGCACCCCCACGATGACCCGACGTACGGTGGCCACCGCAACTCGCCTCCTGACCCACCGGGGCGCGCATCCTTCCGGCGCCCCCTGATCCGCCTACCCATCCATTTAATCTCTACTCGCCCGGAAAGGCGCCGTCCCTAACGGCCCTCTTACGGCGTGCTGGCGGGAATCCCTGGTGACCTCCGTCACCCTGGGCGGGCGGGCTCAGCCCTGGGCGGGCGGGCTCAGCCCTGCCCGGTCCGGACGCCCAGCTCGTCGATGCGGGCCAGCATCTCGGCCGGGTCGGCGTAGACCCGGTAGGCCCCGGCCCGCTCGAGTTCCTCCCGGCCGTACCCGCCGGACATCAGCCCGACCCCGAGCGCCCCGGCCCGCCGTGCCGCGAGCAGGTCCCAGACACTGTCGCCGACGACAAACGCGTGCCTGGGCTCGACGTCCAGCAGGGCGGCCGCGGCCAGGAACAGGTCCGGGTCGGGCTTGGCGTGCCGGACCAGGTCGCGGGTCACCATCGGGGTGTCCTCGGGCAGCCCGAGCAGGCCCAGCGCGGGCCGCGCGGTGGCCGCGTACCCGCTGGTCGCGATCGCCCACCGGACGCCCTCGTCGGTCAGGAAGCCGAGCAGCTCACGCGCGCCGGGCAGCGGCGTGACCGAGTCCATCTGCGCGCGGTACTGCTCGGCGTGCGCCTGCTGGAGCCGGTCGATGTCGGCCTTGGACAGCGACCGCCCGGTCTCCCGCAGCAGCGCGGACACGAACAGCCCGCCGCTCATCCCGATCCGCCGGTGGATCCGCCAGACCGACAGGTCGATGCCGATGGCCGACAGGGCGGCCCGCCAGGCGATGACGTGCTGGTACACGCTGTCGATCAGCGTCCCGTCCAGGTCGAACAGGAACGAGGGGGTCGGTGACTCCACATAGCTGACGGTCATGACCATAGTCTTCTATGCCGAACGGGCCGTGGTTCCCCCGCCCCCGGCATCGCGAGGCGTCAGCCGACGATGCGCTCCCCGATGGGCCCCAGGATGAGCATGGGGAAGTAGATCAGGCCGCCGACGATCACGATGACGCCGAGCAGGAACGCGGCGAACGTCGGCCCGGCGGTGTCCAGCGTCGCCCGGGTGCGGGCGTGCACCCGCGCGCCGGCCAGCGAGCCCGCCACGGCCAGGGACAGCACGATGGGCCCGAACCGCCCGATGAGCATGGTCAGGCCCAGGGTGGTGTCGTACCACGCCGTGTTCGCGGCCAGCCCGGCGAACGCCGACCCGTTGTTGTTCGCCACCGACGCGTAGGCGTAGGTGACCTCGGACAGGCCGTGCAGGCCGGGGTTGAGGATCGCGGCGAGGCCGGCCGGGATCACCAGGGAGATGCTGGCGAAGATGAGGACGGTGACCGGGATGGTCAGCACGTAGGTCACGACCAGCTTCATCTGCGGGGCGCGGATCTTCTTGCCCAGGAATTCCGGGGTGCGGCCGACCATCAGCCCGGCTACGAACACCGCCAGCAGCGCGAGCACCAGGATTGAGTACAGCCCGCCGCCGTCGCCGCCGGGGCTGATCTCGCCGAGCAGGATGCCCGCGAACGCCCCGGTGCCCCCGACCGGGGTGTAGCTGTCCAGGGGAATCGGTGGCGCCCGCCGTGGTGCCCATGGTCCCGACGGTCATCAGGGCGGAGGCCTCGGGACCGAACCGGGTTTCCTTGCCCTCCATGTTCCCGCCGGGACTGACGCCGCTGGCCACCTGGGAGACCGACGCCGGCAGCAGATGGTTCCCGTGGTGCTCGGCCTGCATCGACACGACAGTGTGGGCCACGAAGATGATGGCCATCACCGCGATGATGGCGTAGCCCTGCCGCGGCCGGCCGATCAGCCGGCCGAACATGACGATGATGGCGAACGGCAGCACGATGACGAACAGCAGGTCGAACATGTTTGTGAACGGGGTGGGATTCTCGAACGGGTGGGCGCCCCCAGTGCCGTAGTAGCTGCCGCCGTTGGTGCCCAGCAGCTTGATGGCCTCCATCGAGGCGACCAGGCCGCCGGGGATCTTCTGGGTGCCGCCCGCGAGCGTCGCAGCGGTGCGGAAGCCGCTGAGGTTCTGCACCGCGCCTTGGCTCACCATGACCAGCGCGCCGAGGATCGACAGCGGGACGAAGACACGCACCAGGGACCTGGTCAGGTCCGACCAGAAGTTGCCGACGGTGCGCGCGGTGTTCCCCATTGGGCCCGCGATCCCGCGGACCACGGCCAGGGCCACCGCGAGCCCGACGCCGGCCGCGGTGAACTGGGCCACCACCAGCCCGACGGTGTCGGCGAGGTAGCTGGCCTGGGTTTCCCCCTCGTACACCTGCCAGTTGGTGCCGGTGATGAAGCTGATCGCGGTGTTGAACGAGAGCAGCGGCGGCATCCCCGGTGCGTGCGTCGGGTTCCCGGGCAGCACGCCCTGCAGCCGCAGGATGGCGTACAGCAGCAGCGTGCCCACCAGCCCGAAGGCCAGCACGGCCAGCGCGTAGGACCGCCAGGTCCAGCTCGACTCCGGGTCGACACCGAGTACCCGGTAGACCAGCCGCTCGACCGGCAGGAACACCCGGTCCCCGGGCGCTCTGCCGCCCCGGAAGGTGGCGGCCAGGTACCGTCCGAGCAGCGGCGCGGCCACCGCGGTGACCGCGGCGATGAACAGCAGCTGCTCCCAGCCGGAGATCGTCATGACTGACCGTCCAGGGCCAGGTTGAGCTCGAGGACGTTGACCGTGGGCTCGCCGAGGAAGCCCCACTCGCGGCCCTGGGTGTAGTGGTGCACGAGCGCGATCACCGTCGCGGCCGGCAGGTGCCGGGCCCGGGCCACCCGCGGCGCCTGGCCGAGCGCGTTCTGCACCGAGATATCCGGGTCCAGCCCGGAGCCGGAGGCCGTCACCGCGTCGGCCGGCACCGTCGCGTTCGCCGGCAGCCCGTTGAACGCCCGGTAGGCGATGGCCCGCTCCGGGATGGTGTTCGGGTCGCACACGTAGGACCCGCCGGCCGCCCTGGCGTACTTCTGGCCCGGGGCCGGGCTGGTCACCGGGGTCTTCGCGGTATCAAGGGGCACGCACGCCGGATCGGCCGCGGTCGCGAACGGGTTCGTCGCCGACGGCTGACCGTCCAGGCCCACCGTGTTGACTCCGGCCACGAACCCGATCAGCAGCGGGTTGGACGGCCCGAGATTGCTGGCCCCCGACGAGCTGCCGTCATACCCGGCCCCCGCGGCCGAGGGCCGCGGCTGGAAGTACTGCGGCAGCGGGTTGCCCCGGCGATCAAGGAACTCCTGCCCGAGCAGCTCCGAGCCGGCCAGCTTGCCGTTCCGGTAGATGAGCGAGCCATTCGCCTGCCGGTGGAAGAACGGCTGGGACAGGCCGGTGACGACCAGCGGATAGCCGAACCCCAGGGCCACCGTCACCACCACCAGCATGACCAGGCTGGCCACCAGGTGCCGTCCGAACAGAGCCGTGCGCATCTCAGTGCTCTTTCATCAGTGGAGGCCCAACGCGGTAAGGATGAGGTCGAAGAGCTTTATGAAGATGAACGGGGCGATGATCCCGCCCACGCCGTAGATCAGGCCGTTGCGCCGCAGGATGGCCGCGCCGTCCAGCGGGCGGAACTTCACCCCGCGCAGCGCGAGCGGGATGAGGGCCGGGATGATGAGGGCGTTGTAGATCACCGCGGCCACGATCGCCGTGTGCGGGTTGCTCAGGTGCGTGATGTTCAGCACCCGCAGCCTGGGATACACCACCACGAACATGGCCGGGATGATCGCGAAATACTTGGCCACGTCGTTGGCGATGGAGAAGGTGGTCAGCGAGCCGCGGGTGATCAGCAGCTGCTTGGCGACCTCCACGACCTCGATGAGCTTGGTCGGGTTCGAGTCGAGGTCGACCATGTTCCCGGCTTCCTTGGCGGCCTGCGTACCGGTGTTCATGGCCAGGCCGACGTCGGCCTGGGCGAGGGCCGGAGCGTCGTTGGTGCCGTCGCCGGTCATCGCCACCATGTGGCCGCCGCGCTGCTCGCGCCGGATCAGCGCCAGCTTCTCCTCGGGCGTGGCCTCGGCCAGGAAGTCGTCCACGCCGGCCTCGGCGGCGATGGCCTTGGCGGTGAGCGGGTTGTCCCCGGTGATCATCACCGTCCGGATGCCCATGTCGCGCAGCTGCCGGAACCGTTCGGTCATGCCCGGCTTGACCGTGTCCTTCAGCTGGATGACTCCCAGCACTGTTGGTCCATCCGCCACTACCAGGGGCGTCCCGCCGCCTTGAGCGATGCGTTCCACGATCGGAGCCAGGTCGTCCGGGATGCTGCCGCCCGCCTCGGTGACCCAGCGCCGGACCGAGTCGGCCGCGCCCTTGCGTATCTGCCGGCCGTCCAGGTCCACCCCGCTCATCCGCGTCTGGGCCGAGAACGGGACCAGCTCGGCGCCGGTCAGATCGGGCGGGGGCAGCGCGTAGCGGCTCTCGGCCAGCTCGACGATCGAGCGGCCCTCGGGCGTCTCGTCGGCCAGGCTGGAGCGCAGCGCGGCGGCGGCCAGCTCGGTCCCGGTGACCCCCGTCACGGGGATGAACTGCGACGCCATCCGGTTCCCGTAGGTGATCGTGCCGGTCTTGTCGAGCAGGAGGGTGGAGGCGTCCCCGGCGGCCTCGATGGCCCGTCCCGACATGGCCAGCACGTTCCGCTGCACCATCCGGTCCATGCCGGCGATGCCGATGGCCGACAGCAGCCCGCCGATCGTGGTCGGCGCGAGGCAGACGAACAGCGCGACCAGGACGGCCGTGGACTGGATGGCCTGGTCGTAGATCGCCATCGGCTGCAGCGTGACGACCGCGACCAGCAGGATCAGCGTCAGCCCGGCGATCAGGATGTCGAGCGCGACCTCGTTCGGCGTCTTCTGCCTGCTCGCCCCTCGACCAGGGCGATCATGCGGTCCAGGAACGTCTCGCCGGGGTTAGAGGTGATCTGGACCACGATCCGGTCGGACAGGACCACGGTGCCGCCCGTCACCGCCGAGCGATCCCCGCCCGACTCCCGGATCACCGGGGCCGACTCGCCGGTGATGGCCGACTCGTCGACCACGGCCATCCCCTCCACCACGTCGCCGTCGCCGGGGATGACCAGGCCCGCGGTGACGACCACGAGGTTGCCCGCCCGCAGCCGGCTGGACGGGATCTCCTGCGTGGTGCCGTCGGGCTCGAGCAGGTGGGCGAAGCTTTCCCTGCGGCTGCGGCGCAGGGCGTCGGCCTGGGCCTTGCCCCGGCCCTCGGCCACCGCCTCGGCGAAGTTGGCGAACAGCACGGTGGCCCACAGCCACAGCGTGACCAGCCCGACGAACAGGTCCGGCCGGCCGAAGAACTCGGCCGTGGTGACCACGCTGCCGATCTCGACCGTGAACATGACCGGATTGCGGATCATCGTGCGGGGGTCGAGCTTGATGAACGCCTCGCCGAGGGCGCGGCGCATGATCGACGGCTCGAACAGCGAGCCGGCCGGCCGGGTCCGGACCTTGGGCGCTCTGTTTTCCCGCTCGCCTCCGGGCGCTCTTGACGCGCCTCCTCCCCTCCTCGCTCGTTCCTCGCTCGTCAGTCCAGTCAGCGCCGCGCCCTTTGGCTCGCGGGAGTTGGGCTCGCTCATTCCTCATCGCCCGGATCGGCGTCGGTGCCGGCGCGCGTGATCATGCGGTCCAGGAGCCGGACGACGCCGGCGCCCGCCACGAAGAACGCCACGATGACGGCGATGAGCAGGACGTCACTCATGCCGGACCCCTAGAACCGCTCCGGCATGAACATCGCGATGCCCAGGTAGATGAACACCAGGACCGAGACGGCGAGCAGGATGCCTTCTGCGACAGTCACGAACCGGACGCTACGCCGGGCGCGGCGCGATGCCTCCGGTCCTAACAATCCCCATGCGGTTATGCCCTGGCTCTAAGCAACTTCCTGCTGGCCGGGGCGGCCGCGGGCTGCCAGAATGGGACGCGTGAGCGAGGAGGCGGCGGCACGCGAGGTGCGGAACGCCGGCGCGGACGGCGTGGTCGAGGCGGCCGGCCATTTCCGGATCTACCTCGGCGCGGCCGCGGGCGTCGGGAAGACCTACGCCATGCTCAACGAGGGCCACCGGCGGCGGGACCGGGGTACCGACGTGGTTGTCGGGTTCGTCGAGTGCCACGGCCGCCAGCGGACCGAGGTGATGATCGGTGACCTGGAGGTCGTGCCCCGCAGGAAGGTGGAGTACCGGGGCAGCGTGCTCGAGGAGATGGACCGCGACGCGGTGCTGAGCCGGCACCCTCAGGTCGCGCTGATCGATGAGCTCGCCCACACCAACGTGCCCGGATCCGGGAAGAACGAGAAGCGCTGGCAGGACGTCCTGGACATCCTCGCCGCCGGGATCAACGTCATCACCACGGTCAACATCCAGCACCTGGAGAGCATCGCCGACGAGGTGGAGCACATGACCGGGGCGAAGGTCCGCGAGCGCGTCCCGGACTGGGTCGTCCGCAGGGCGGACCAGATCGAGCTGGTCGACTCCTCGCCCGAGCAGCTGCGCCGCCGCATGCTGCACGGCAACATCTACCCGAAGGAACGGGTCACGAAGGCCCTGTCCAACTTCTTCCGCACCGACAACCTGACCGCCCTGCGGGAGCTGGCGCTGCGGTTCCTGGCCGACGAGACCGACGAGGAACTGCTGGAGCACCTGCGCCGGCACGAGTCGGACGTCGTGTGGGAGACCTGTGAGCGGTCCATGGTCGCGGTCGACGCGGCTCCGGGGACCGACGCCCTGCTCCGGCGGGCGGCCCGGATGGCCCTTCGGCTCAAGGGCGAGCTCGACGTCCTGCACGTCGACGCCAGCGACGCCACCCGCCCCGGTGACCGCAAGGCCGTCGAGAAGCTACACCAGCTCGCGGACGATGTCGGCGCCCGCTGGTACGAGATCCAGGACGACGATCCCACGCGCGCCATCGTCAACTTCGCGCAGGAGCATCAGATCACCCAGATCGTGATCGGATCCAGCCAGCGGAGCCGGTGGCAGCAGCTCACCGGCGGCGGCTCGCGGGTGACCCGGATCCTCAGGGAGGCGGGCGCGCTCGGCATCGACGTCCACGTCATAGCCCTCCGCAAGCCGACCGCCGCTCAGCCGCCCGGCGAGCGGGACGCGCCCTGCCCGGAATGACCGGGCGGGCGCGGCTCCTTGCTGCCCCCCCGCGGCTCGCCTTCGGTGGTGACCCCCGGTTTCACCACGCTGGCTTGGCTCCGTAGCCGGCCAGGCCCTGCTCGAGCAGGCCCAGGGCCTGCCGGCCGCGGGTGACCACCTCGCGGGCCACGTCGGCGGCGTCGACCGGACCCTCGGCCAGGCGCTGGCGGACGAGCTGGATCAGGCTCTGGTGGGTACCGATCAGCGCGCGGGCCACCACCCAGGGGCGCAGGTCGCCGGGCTCGGCGGCCGTATCCCCGGCGATGAGCGCGGCCAGCGACTCCGTGTAGCGGTCCAGGATCTGCCGCTCCCGGGCCAGCAGCGCCGGGCTGGCCGGGATCATCTTGGCCACCGCGATGAGGTGGCGGACCGAGTCCTCATCCGGGGCGGCCAGGAAGCCGCGGGGCCGCAGCACGAACCGGCCGAACGCCGCCACGATCGGCTCCCCAGCCGGCCGGTCCCGGACCGCGGCCAGCAGTTCGGCCTCGAAGGCCTCCATCCCCCGGTAGACGAGGTCTTCCTTGGTCGGGAAGTAGTTGAACACGGTGGCCTCGGACACCTCGGCCGCCCGGGCTATCGCGGCGACCGGGACCGCATCGAACCCGCGCTCGGCGAACAGCCGCAGCGCGGTCTCCGCGATCAGCTGCCTGGTACGCAGCTTCTTGCGCTCCCGCAGCCCCAGCTCGGCCTCCATGGGCGGACCCTACCATAAATATCTTGACACACGAAAGTTGGAGAAGCTATAAAATTCTTGTGACTCTATCTCATACGATCCCATCTGATCAGGAGGGGCGGCGGGCGCCGACGGGTCAGGCACCAGCCGCGAACGGCTTGACCCGCGAGATCGCCCCACCGGGAGGCTTGACATGTCCACTCCGGCCCCGGCCGGCACCCGGGTTTCCCCCGCCACCTCGCGCCTGGATGTGCTACGTCAAGGACTGCGCTCGGGCCATCGCGCTGCTGCAGCTCGCGCCGCGGCTGAGCTACCGCACCTACAACGTCGCCTCCGGGACGGTGCTGACCAATGCCGACGTCGCGGCCGCCGTCAAGCGCCTCGTCCCGGAGGCCAGGATCGAGCTGCCCGAGGGCCGCAGCCCCGGGTCCGGCCCGGAGGTATGCCTGGACATCGGCAGGCTTCGCCAGGACACCGGCTATCAGCCTGCCTACGACACCGACCGCGCGGTCGCCGACTACCTCGCCTGGCTGCGCGCTGGCCACGAGCGTTAGAGCTTGACCCCGTGGGTGCGCTCCAGCTCTTCGATCCAGTCGTCCTGGATGGTAATGCCGTACCTGTCTGCGAGCTGGTAATACTCCGGCGCGGTGCGGTGCTCGCTCAGGATCGGCGCCAGCTCCTCGAAGTAGGCTTCCAGCCCGGCCGGGGCGAGGAGCTCGACCACCCGGGCCGGGACGCTGGTCGCGTTCCACATGGCATGCGGCGTCCGGCGGGGCTTGACCAGGTAGCTGCCGGGGCCTGCCGTCAGCTCCTGCTTACCTACCCTGACTCCCACCGTCCCCTCGAGCACCAGGGAGAACTCATCTTCGCGCGTGTGGTTGTGCGGTTTGACCAGGGTGCGCGGCGGGATCTCGACCTCTATCACAGCGAGCGTCCCGCCGGAGTCGGCGGTTTCGACCTTGTACCTGAACCGGACGCCGAAGAGCATGACGGTCTTGCCCTCTCCGGGCGCGATCACCTTCGGGCTGAAAGGCGAGGCTGTATCCGCGGTCATGGAAGAAAACTTAGTGCAAGACTAAAGTTAGTGCCACGCTATTAGCGCCTTTGCGCCTCGACCTGTCATTTCCGGCGAGTGAAACGGGCCCGTGGACGGGGCCAGGGGTATGGTCGGTGCCCAGGTAATGGCGGACGGCTGGGTCGGCCAGGCTACGGGAGGCGTCGTGATCCGGGTTCTGGTGGCCGAGGACATGCGGATCTTGCGGGACACGCTGGTCGCCGTCCTCGGTCTCGAAACCGACATCGAGGTGGTCGCCCAGGTCGCCGACGGTAATGCCATCGTCCCCTCGGCGCTGGCGCAGCGGCCCGATGTCGCCGTGGTCGATATCGACCTGCCCGGCACCGACGGGCTGACCGCCGCGGCGCGGCTGCGCGAGCAGCAGCCGGACTGCCGGGTTCTGATCCTGACCGTGCTGGGCCAGCCGGGGAACCTGCGCCGGGCGCTGGCCGCCGGGGTGGCGGGTTTCCTGCCCAAGGAGACTCCGGCCGGTGAGCTGGTCGATGCGGTCCGGCGGGTGGCGGCGGGGGAGAAGGTGATCGACCCGCACCTGGCCGTGGCGGCCCTGGAGGTGGCGGACAACCCGCTGTCGCCGCGGGAGGTGGAGGTGCTGCGGCGTTTCGCCGGCGGCGCCGGACCGGCCGAGATCGCCGCCGTGATGTTCCTGTCGTACGGCACGGTCCGCAACTATCTGGCCTCGGCGGTCACCAAGCTCGGCGCGCGCAACCGGGTCGACGCGGTCCGCATCGCCGCCGAGGCCGGCTGGCTGTAGCCCGTACAGCCGCGAGCAGGCGCCACCCGGTGCGTGCAGACTGCACGGGCCTGCCGTGCGGCCTGCACGGATGGTTCGTGCGCGGTGGCGGTTACGTAGCCGCCCCGGGATGGCCGAGACTGGGCAGGATGGATGGCTTGCTGTGATCAAGGTGCTGGTGGCCGAGGACGCCCGCCAGGTACGGGAGACGCTCGTCGCGTTGCTCGGGCTGGAGGACGATATCGAGGTGGCCGCGGTGCTGGCCGCCGGGGACCAGGTCGTGCCCGCCGCGCTGGAGCACCGCCCCGACGTCGCGCTCCTGGACATCGGCCTGCCCGGCACCGACGGCATCACCGCCGCCGCCGAGCTGGCCAGACGGCTTCCCGGCTGCCGGGTGCTGATCCTGACCGGCATGGCGATGCCCGACGCTCTTTCCGCCGCGCTGCGCGCCGGGGTGTCCGGCTACCTGCTCAAGGAGGGCTCGGCCAACCACCTCATCGGCGCGGTCCGCGCGGTGGCCAGAGGAGACCGGGTCATCGACGGCCGGCTCGCCGGCCAGCCGCCGGACGGGGAACGGGGATCACCGCGGCCCGCCAGCCAGAAGCTGCCTCCGATGGGCTGGGTAGCCTGGCCGCTGGCCTAGGGCACTGTTAAGTCACGTCACGTTCTCCAGCATCACCGGCCTCCCAGCGCACGCCAGCCTGACGCCTGAGGACTCCGGTCATGCCCAGGGCCGGGCAGGGGCTGCTGGCCCCGCCACTTTTGCCCCGCCACCGAGCCGCCCGCGCGTGCCGTGGTCCCGATTAGTGCGCCAGCGCCCCGGGGCACGGTGACGCGGGTGCTGGCGAACCGGACCTGGCTGCGGGTCGATGGCCACTCGAGGAAACCGCGGTGGGGCTTAGCCGTCGTCCTGGGCGCCGGCGTACACGGCTGCCTGCTCGAGGACCGGGGGATGCCAGCCGGTCAGCCAGGGCGGCCGCAGGTCAGCCGATCCGGACCGTCCCAGCTCGTGGGTTTCCAGCGGGAGCTCGGCCGTCAGGCTGAACCGGCCCGCCGCCTGCCCGATGGTCACCCGCCCACCCGCGGCCCGCATCCTCGCCTCCAGGTTGACCAGGCCAAGTCCCCTGCCGCCCGCCCCGGCGGGCCCTTCCGCGGCCGGGCGGTGGATCCCGGGACGCGCGGGGTTCTTGGGGGCGACGCCATCGTTGCTGACGTGCAGCCGCAGCGTCCCGCCGTCGGCTGTCACCTCGACGAGACAGGCGGTGGCGGCGGCGTGGCGCAGGATATTGGTGACCGCTTCGCGCAGCACCGGGGCCAGCACCTCGTCCGCGGCGGCCGGCAGGGGGCCGCCGGGGATGCTGGCGTGGACTCCGAGGCCGGCGGAGGTCAGGATCTGCTTCGCGGCGGCGAGCTCGGCGACCAGGGATAGCCGTTGGCCGTCGCCGGTAACCAGGCGGGCATCGGCCCGCACCGCGGCGCAGATCCGGCTCATCTCGTCGATCTCGGCCATGGCGCGGGCATCGTCGCGGCCGATCAGCGCGCCGACCAGATCGGCCTTCAGCGCCACCGCGGACAACCCGAGCCCCAGCAGGTCGTGCACGTCCCGTGCCACCCGCAGCCGCTCCCGCACCGCCGCCATCCGGGCCAGCCGATCATGCAGCCCCTCCAGTTCGCGGGTCAGGCCGGCCAGCCGGGACAGCCCGTACACCGTCAGGCCGACTTCGGCGGTGACCGCCGCGACGAAGAGCGCGTTCGGAATTTGCTGCCCCCCCGGGATCAGGTTCCCCCGCAGCGGGAGCACGCTGTACAGCACCGCGTAGCTGGCCACCAGGGCCGCATAGCCGGCCCACCGCCACCGGCCCGGGACCAGCAGCAGCACTGACCCGGCCAGAAACGGGCCCAGCGCGCCGACATACGCCCAGACGAACGGGAACAGGAACGCGTATACCAGCAGTGCCTGCAGCGCGAGCGTCAGCGGCCAGACCCGGGGCCGCCGACCTTTGCGCGCCGCGCCGGAATGGTACAGCTGGAGCACGATGACCAGGGCGATGTCGCCGATCGCCAGGGCCGTGAGCCGCGTCCCGTAGTGGGAGTACACGATGTAGGCGCTGTTCTCCACCGAGAACATCAGCAGCAGCACGACCAGCACGACCCACGCCAGCCGCGCGCCGATGAGCGCGGGCCGGCGAGCGGCGAGCCCCCGGCGGGGCGGCTCATCCTGCGTGATCATCACCGAGCGCGCCTGCGCGACCGCGTCCCTGGCCGCGACACCCGCCGCGGCGATCTGCGCCCGGGCCTGGGCCGCGTCACGGGACAGGGCCCGGCGCGCCGCCGCGGCCCTCGCCGCCACGTCGGCCAGCCGCTCGCCGACCGCTGCCTGCAGCGACCCGGCGGCCCGCAGCCGCTCCCGCGCCACCGCGAGATCCGCCGCCTGGCCGCGTGCCTGTTCCACCTCGGCGACGATCTGCGCCAGCCGGACCATCCCGAAGAACACCAGCGCGTCATCGACGTAGTAGGTGACCGTCCACAGGATGCCCATCCACGCCTGCGGCAGCGGCAGGCCGGTCCCGAAGGCCCGCCCCGTCACCTCGGCCGCTAGCAGCCCGCCGGCCAGCAGCCAGGACACCCGGCCCGGCACCATCAGCAGCACCAGCCCGGCGAGCAGGCCGCCGATGCCTTCCTGCCACCCGGCCCCGAACACGGCGAACGGCACCCAGGTCAGGGCCGCCTGCACCGCCAGCACCGGCCAGCGGTAGCGATCGAGCAGCGGCCTGGTGCCGCGGAAGGCGTACAGCAGCGGCAGCACGAACAAGGCGACGGTGAACGGCACCTGGCCCAGCTCACCGGCTGTGACGACGGCAGAGAGCCGCGCGGCCATCAGCAGGCACAAGACGGCGACCGCGTACCCGGTGGCGCGCCGCGACGGGCCGGCCGCCGGGCCAGCCGCAGACCCCAAGGCCCTCTGCGGCCCGGCCATCACCCGGCCTCCCGCGAACGGGATCATGCCCACCACTATCGTGCGGCGGTGCGCGCATGGCAACCAGCCGGCCGCGAAGACGTGCAGAATGCACAGGCCGCCGGGTGCATCCATCACGTCGGCCGAACGCGAAAACGCAGTCAAGGTCGTGCCCGGCGCACTAGCCGCCCGAGCGCGCCGCGCTTGAGACTTTCAACGTGACCCGGACCAGGCTGGCCGACGGACCGGCGCCGATGCAGACGGTCGGCGCGGACCCGCCCGTGACGCGTGCTGAACGCTTCGAACGCGATTTTCTGCCCCACCTGGCCGGGGTGTATCGCGCGGCGCTCTGCCTGACCGGCGATCCCGCCGCGGCGGAGGATCTGGTGGTCGAGGCGTTCGCCCGGGCGTACCGGGCCGTCCCCTGGTGCCGGCCCGGGGCCAGGCGGCAAGTCTGGCTGTACCGCATCCTCGTCAGTATCCGCCGGGAGCACCGCCCTGGGGGACGGCCGGCCGCTCCCGGGCGGGCCGGGGATCAGCCGCCCGTGCGGCGGGCAGTGCGCGAGCTGCCCGAATACCTCCGCCTGGCCATCCATCTGGCCGACGTGGACGGCTTCTCCTACCAGGAGATCGCCGAGATCACCGGCACGTCGGCCGGAACCGTCGCGACCCGGGTCCGCAGCGCCCGCCGCACGCTGCGGCGCCGCCTGAGCACCAGCACCGAACCGTGGCCGTGACCGCCTCCAGGCGACGGCGGCGAGCGCGGGGGCCTCGCCGCCGGCCGCCGGACCTCACGCCCCGGCGACTGCGGTCACGCCGTCATCGGTGCCGAGGAAGGCGTGGCTGCCGCTCATCGACATCGACGCGAAGTGCGGCAGGTTCGTGCCCAGGCTCAGGGAGTACCGGACCGCACCGGTCGCGGGGTCCAGCTCGTACAGCGTCCCGGCGGAGTAATCGGTGACCCAGACCGCCCCGCCGCCGACCACCGGCGAGCCCCACGCGCTGCCCGGGCCGCGCCACAGCACCCGGATCCCGCCGTCGGCCACGCTGATGGCGGCCATCCCGCCGCCCTCGCACGGCTCGTACACGGTGCTGCCGTCGACCGAGGCCGCGCCGTACGCCGGGCACACGCGCGCCTGCGCGACCTGGCCCCCGACGCCGCCCAGGCGAGCCGGGTCGAGCAGGTAGGCGACGCCGCTCTTGCCCAGCGCCAGCAGCATCCCGTTCCCGGCCAGGGCCGGCTGCGTCGAGCCGAGATCGAGGTCGCCCTCGCTGTCGGCCCGCCACGTGACCGGCGCGAAGATGCCGGTTCGCCGCAGCGCCGGCGACAGCGCGGTGACCGAGTCGCTGCCGTCGAATTGGGTGCTGCTCACCGAGCCGTTGCCCACACTGACGTACAGCGTGCCACCCGGGCCGGTGACCGGGCCGGCCGTGCCCCAGACGGCGCCCTCCCGGGCGGTCGGCACGACGTAGGAGATGATCTGGCCGCTGCCGCTGAGCGGGACGCCTGCCACCGAGCCGCGGTAGGGCCCGCAGTCCCCGTACAGCCCGCCGAAGGCCACGTATACCCGGCCGTCCGACAGCGCCAAGGCCGGTCGTTGCTGGTCGTACCGCGGCTGTCCGTCCGGTGCCGGGATGTCGCGCTCGACCCGGACGGCGCCGCTGGCTACCGACACGCCGACCAGGACATGGCGGTAGCCGGAGGTTTCCGCGACCGCGTAGATGAGCCCGTTGTCCTGGTCGTAGACGGGCGTGCCGGTGAT
>Ga0116220_10000553_pt1 | contig 14593 bp, 10 predicted proteins | sample Sb_taG_10_FD_88967 | JGI IMG/M metagenome (GOLD analysis project Ga0116220, IMG submission 88967) | Peat soil microbial communities from Weissenstadt, Germany - Sb_50d_7_NC metaG | ecosystem: Environmental > Terrestrial > Soil > Wetlands > Peat | place: Germany: Weissenstadt | collected 2010-09-21
AGCGGGGCAACCCGAAGAGCAGCCAGACCTGAAAAAACCGACGGCTCTGCGAGGGGCAGTTGGGGTTTGGGACCGCGAAAGCGGTGATCGCATCAAGGGCTGTGACGGTGCATGCCTCCACGCTGTTTGGCTCCCTCGCAGGAGCTGGCGGCTAGAGCATAACCAATGTCACAGCCTTTACCTTTTTCCAGCGTTCGTCACTGGGCGACATGCGAGATTCAACTGGGCGGTTGCGTCGCCCGCCTCTGCGGCGCTGCGGAACCAAGTCGCCACCTTAGCGGCGTCCTTTTGGATTCCATCGCCGGTGGAGTACATCAGCGCGAGGTTAGTCGCCGCGTCCCTCGATCCGTGTTGCGCCGCCTTGGTCTACCAGGAAACAGCTTGTGCTTTATCCGGCGGCATCCCGAAGCCCGACTGCTCAGCAACCGCCGTTTGGCGAGGACGTAGAGGGACCTTGCGTGTCAGCCAATCGTTGAGAGGTCTGGGGGAGAAGTGATACACCTACCGATCAGATCCTGATAATATGGGCGTTCCTTGAGATCACTCAATTCGAGTGGGCAATCATCCCACGGTGTCATGATTGCGACGTCCGTAATCAAACTCCCAGCCTTCAGAACCGTCAGCTTGGCAGGCACGACAGCTGCAACCTCGCTCAAGGGCAACTCAAAGACTGAAAGGACACTGCCTGCGATGCGGTCCTATATACTGAGCTTCCGCGTTCTGGCTATCCTAGCCAAGACACTTTATCGGGAACTCATTGCTTAGGTTGCGGAGAAGGCATGGCCAAACGGATTACTGAGGTTGTGGTGATTGGAGCTGGAGTTGCTGGACTCGCATGCGCGCAGGCGCTCTGCAAGGCAGGTCTCCGGGTAACGATTCTCGAAGCGCGGAGCCGTATCGGTGGGCGCATCTGGACCGTGCATCCCTCCCTGACAAACGCGCCGGTCGAACTGGGGGCAGAATTTATCCATGGTCTGCCGCGAGAGGTGTGGCAGATCGTGGAGCGTGCTGGCCTGCAGACGCTCGAACTGACTGGAAACCGTTGGCGTCTGGAGCAAGCCAGGTTGGCACCCATGAGTGGCTCCTGGGATGTGATCGACAGAATCTTCCAAAGGATTGATAAGTCCGCACCGGATCAATCATTCCAGGAGTTTCTTGAACACGCTTGTGGCAACCTCCCTCAGCAACAGAGAATCGAAGCGGCCGCATATGTCGAGAGCTTCCACGCATGTGACGCAAGCCGCATCAGCGCTCATGCGCTCGCGCGATGGCATCGGAGCGACCGGGAAATCCAGGGACACCGCGGCTTCCGTTTTCCCAACGGATGCGAGGGTCTGGTTCGAGCGCTTGTGGCCGCCAGCAAGCCGGACCTCCTCAGTGTGCGGCTGAACACCGTGGTTACCGAGATAGCTTGGAATCCAGGCACAGTGGAGGTGACGGCCCAATCGCCCGGGCAGCCTGCCGGTATTCGTGCACAAGCGGCCGTTATTACTCTGCCTCTCGGCGTTCTGCAGGCACCGCCTGGAACTGACGGCGCCGTCGGCTTTCGGCCAGAGCTGACCGAAAAGGCCGGTGCACTCAAGCAGTTGGAGATGGGCACCGCGATCCGGCTCGTCCTGTGTTTCCGCGGTTGCTTCTGGACAGACCCCAAGCTGGTGCAGACGCCCATGCCGGACATGAGTTTCTTGTCATCTCCAGAAGAATTATTCCCGACGTGGTGGTCGTCTGTGTCTGCGGGAACCGCCATGCTGACGGGCTGGTCCGGCGGAGTCCGTGCTGAGCAGCTCTCCGGCCGCGGCAGGGCAGCCATCGTGGAGCGTGGGTTGGAGGCCTTGCACCACGTCTTCGGAGTACCCCTGGAAACCTTGCGGCAGTGGCTGCAGGAGTCTTTTGTACACGACTGGCAGTCCGATCCCTACTGCCGAGGTGTCTACAGTTACGCTCTTGCCGATGGTAAGGAAGCTGCGCGCACACTAGGTGCACCGGTTGGGAATACCCTGTTCTTTGCCGGAGAAGCGACGGATTGCAGCGGACAGAACGGGACGCTGCACGGCGCCATCGCCAGCGGCCAGCGCGCCGCCACTGAACTTCTTTCCTGCGGCGGGCTCGGACGGTAGGATGGAACGAGAAGCCATTTGACCCGGGTCACTTGTGTAAAGGGGCCTGCTTGAATGATTTCTGTTCGGAAACCCGAGATTCTTGGATACAAGCCCGAGTTCAGTTACCGGGGTTCCTCAGGTCAGTTTCAATTGTGAGGTCAGAGTGATGTCCGGATCAACAGATGGTCTCAAAGTTCGCTCGCGCTTAGAAAAGGCCATATCGGAGCTTCAGGGGCTACACAAGTTGTTGCTCTCCAGCGATGTAGACCCTGATGTTCTGGCGGACTTCCGGGACGCCTTGAATCGAGTCAGGAATACCGCATGGGCTGCCCAGCAGTATGTCGTCCGCAAGGAGACCGATCAGGATTCAACCAGTGTGCTCTCGTTGTTAGCGGGCGAACGTGTTCGTGCCGCCCACCAGCTTTGCCAAGCTCTCGTCGATGATTTGAGAGAAACCGACATCAAGTTTCAAAGAGGCAGTCTTGTTCAACTCTACGAGATCACGGAGACCTTGACGGAGAGACTGAAAGGCGTCATCAACAGACTATGATGACGCTTTACCTACGCTCCGAAGAGAGTGCCCTGATCTGAAGGACACCCTCGGAGACCGCCTCGCCCGTGCCAGGATCGGGGCCGCCACTTCGCATTTCACCCCTAGAATCTTGAGGCGCACCAGGGGGAATTCCGCAGCCATTCGGGGGAAGACTCCGAGGAGAACTTGATTACGCTGTGCACGGCATGCAACGCTAGAGTGTAACGCCGCTAGGATCACGAACGCGGAGTGCCCGACACAGCGCAGCGAAAGGGGCGGAGTCCACCGCAGCCATGCGTATCGATTCAGCAGTATCGCTTATGCTTCTTTTGGTCGGGTTGGCTGCGCCCCCCGCTATTTCCCAAGATACCGCTGGTCCCGGATCGGGCAATTCGCATTCCGTAGTGAGTGCCATATCGGTTGCTGAACACGCTGACAGCGTTGATGTGGAAGTCACGTTCAGTGAGCTGGTGCAACCTGAGGTGAGCAGGCTCGAGCATCCGGACCGACTGGTATTCGATTTTCCCGGATGTGAGCTGGCGAGCCCAGGGCAGCGCTTGGTTGTAAATCACGGACCAGTCCTTGCTGTGAGCACTACTGCTCTCGGTGTTGCGTCCCCCATCGCACGTGTGGTCATCGAACTCAGGTCCGCGCAGAGTGGCGGGCGCGCGATTGCCGCAAACAAGCTCGGCGTCAACCTCAGTTCAATCGGAAACAACCTCATCATCGAGCTCGGAGCAAACGGAGGCACCCAGCGTTCGGCTCTGTCAAGCGCTGGAAACAAACCTGCGGCGAACAGCCAGCCACTCGCCCCCAAATCCGCGGAGGTCGTGCCACCCATGCCAAGCGCGCCGCCAGTTGTTCTCGGATCGGATCGGACGGCGCCCAAGTCTGCGGAGGTGGTGCCGCCGATGCCAACTGCGCCGCTTGTCCTCAAATCCGATCGAGTGGCGCTCGAATCCGCGACCGCCGCGCCTCCAATGCCGAGCGTGCCGCCACCTCCGCGAATTGCGAGCACGGCAACGGTCCAGCCCACCGCTTATGCGCTTCTCGACAAAGCGCGAGCTTTGACCGTCTCCGATCTGGAGCCGTTGGAAGCTAAGGTCCAAGCTGGCGACCCCGAGTCTGAGACCACACTGGGGCTCGCCTACCATGCCGGCAAGTTGCTCAAGATGGACGATGCAGAAGCACTGCGCCTGCTGCGGCGAGCCGCGAACCGTGGTTTTGTCGCGGCTGAGGAAGCCATGGGAATCTTCTGTCAGTGGGGCTTCGGGATGTCGCCGGACAAGGCACAAGCCGTCTCCTGGTACACCAAGGCGGCGCAACACGGATCGAGGGAAGCGGCGAACGACCTCGCGCTGATGTACTCCACGGGCGATGGAGTCCCGAAGGACGCCGCTAAGGCGGCGACTTGGTTCCGCAGCGCCGCAGAGGCGGGCGACGCAACCGCCCAGTTGAATCTCGCCGCTTTGTACCGCCGCGGTGAAGGCCTGCCACAGGATGATACCCAGGCCACTCTCTGGCTCACCAAGTCCGCTGACCAGGGCTCGCTTGCGGCGATGCTCGAACTGGCAAGGTGGGACTTACGCGCGGAGCATGGCAGCAATATCGATGATGCCATTGTCTGGTTGAAAAAAGCCGCCGCTCTAGGCGATGCGACCGCGCAGGTGGAATTAGGCGACATTTTCGTAGATAAAAAGCTCGGCCGACTGAACTATTCCCAAGCCGTCGACTGGTACAGAAAGGCGGCCGCCCAGGGGCAGCGCGAGGGTCAATTTGGATTGGGAGCGCGCTATTTGCTCGGGCAGGGGGTTCGGCGGGATTTCGGAGAAGCGCGGCGTTGGCTGACACCGGCGGCAAACCGGGGTCACCCGTATGCCCAATTTCTTCTGGCCAAGATGTTCGAGGCGGGAGAAGGCGGGCCGGTCGATGCCGCTTCCGCCGCGAAATACTATGAACCCGCCGCGAATTATGGCATCGCCGAGGCGCAATACCGCCTTGGACGCTTGCTCGCCTCCGATCGCAGCAATGGAACGAGTCTCGTATCCGCCTACAAGTGGTTGGTTCTAGCGCAGGACGCGGTGAAGGAGAGCTCCACGACCGCACAAGAACTTCGAAAATCGCTCACACCCCCGCAACTCGCCCAGGCCGAACATGAGATTGGCGAATGGCGCACTGCACACCTGCCGCGCCCTTCGGGTCGCTAGCCTGCAACGTTGATCCGGTCGCAGCAAGGCCACTCGTCTAGTTCGCATCACTCCGAGTCCGGAAGAGGGACGGTTCGAACGTGCCCTCGCGGAAATAATTCCACGCGCTCATGGGCTGTCCCTGAGCGAAAATAGAAACAACAGCTATGCTCAGGCCTCATCGGTTGCGCACATCGGCGATTTGTTTGGCAGGCTGTATTTTTCTTATCCATCTTTCTCTCGCCCAGACTTCCACAAGACCACCGGGGTCAAAGCCGTCACAGAACATCGTGGTCACGGTCACCGATGAGAACGATGTAGCCGTACCGTCCGCGTTCGTATTCTTACAAGCATCTCCCCAGGCGGTTGCGCTGCGCTGCGTCACCGATTTTGCCGGCCACTGCGAGTTCTCCAACCTCACCGCCGCTAGCTACCAGCTCCGCGTCGAGAAGGAAGGTTTCTATTCCGTGACGTTGCCTGCGGTCCAGACAGGCGCTGCGGCGAATGTTGCAGCGAACATCGATGTCACTCTCTCGCACCAGCAAGAGGTGCGCGAGGTAGTCGACGTAGTCGAGTCTCCGCTCGCCATCGATCCCGAACAGATCGCCGCGCAACAAACCCTCAGCGGACTCGATGTCCTCAACATCCCTTATCCCGCCACCCATGACTATCGCAACGTGCTCAACTTCATCCCCGGCGTCGTGCGGGACGTGACCGGACAATCTCATGTCGCTGGCGCGGAAACGTATCAGACGCTGACCATGCTCGATGGCTTCAACATCACGCAGCCCGCCAACGGGCAGTTGCTGGCCCGTATCAGCACCGATGCTTTTCGCTCCATCCAGGTCGAACCGGCACGCGAGCCCGCCGAATTCGGCAAGGGTTCGGGCGGGCTGCTCCTGCTGAATACCGGAATTGGCGACGATCACTTCCACTTCTACGCCACCGATTTCGTGCCGTCCTGGCAGGACAAGGGAGGATGGAAGTTCGATCAGTTCCTGCCGCGCCTGACTTTTTCCGGCCCGCTGCAGAAAGGAAAGGTGTGGTTCTACGATGCTGTCGAGGGCGAATACGACAACATTGTCTATACCGAACTCCCCGCCAACGCTGACAACGATCACCTTTTACGCATTGGCAACCTAGCCAAACTGCAGGCGAATGTCACCAGCCGTAACATCGTCACCACCAGCTTCCTCGTGAACCATCTCCACGATCAGTATGACGGCCTCTCGCCGCTGAGCCCGCAGCTGTCGAACCCCAGCGACGTTGAATCCGCCTACGTGGCCAGCGTGAAAGACCAGTACTATTTCCCGGGAGGCGAGTTGCTCGAAGCCGGATTAGCGTTCGATCAGTACAACCTGAAGTGGACTCCCAACGGAACGTCGCCCTATTTCATTGCCCCCGAACCGCTCGGTGAGACTGCTAGCGGAAGTTACTATCTTTCCGAAGCAACGCGTGCTCGCCGCTGGCAGGCTCTATCGAATCTGTTTCTCCCTCCGCAGCACTGGCACGGCCGTCACGATTTGAAATTCGGAGCGGACTTCGACCGTCTTGTCTATGACGCTCAGTTTGTCCGCCAGCCCATTTCCTACTGGCCTTCGTCTCTCGCCAGCGGCCCATGTCCCACTAACAACGGAGTTCCCACGCTGCCTTCACCCTGTTCGCGCTATTCCACTTTTTCCGGTGGTTCGCCCTCCGCCACCTACGACTTCGAGTCCAGTGCCTACGCCGAAGACCGCTGGTTGATCGGCAATCGTTTGCTCGTCGAACCCGGCGTCCGCCTCGATTGGGACGAAGTCATCCGCTCTCCACTTCTCTCTCCGCGTCTCGCAGGAACCTACGTCCTCGACAACTCGGGCAACACCAAGCTTTCTGCAGGCATCGGTTTGGTCTACGATCCTAGCTTCCTGTTCCTCATCGCCCGTCCTTTCGCCGGTCAACGCACCGACTATTTTTTCAATACGTCCACCGGCGGGCTTACCGGGATCGTGCCGACTACATTTTCCGTCGACCAAAAGGCCCTCGAAGCTCCCCGTTTCATCAATTGGAGCCTGGGCCTTGAGAGAAAGCTCCCCGCCGCCATCTACCTGAAAGCGGAATTCCTCGAAAAACGCGGGTCGCGTGGCTTCGTCTACAACACGCCAAGCGGCTCCAGTGGCAACTTTAGCCTCGAAAACACGCGTGACGATCGCTACGACGCCTTCGAACTAAGTCTCCGCCACAACTTCCGGGAAAGCTACATGCTGATGGGCTCCTACACCCGTTCGCGCGCCCGCTCCAACCAGGTTCTCGACTTCAACGTCGACAACCCCCTACTCAGTCCACAACAGCCCGGGCCTTATACCTGGGACACCCCCAATCGCTTCCTGTCCTGGGGATACGTGCCGCTCTTCAAACTGCCCATCATTCACCAAACCGAGATCGCCTATTCCCTAGAGACGCGCACGGGATTCCCTTTCAACGTCACCAACGATCAGCAGCAACTGGTTGGCCCGCCCGGATCGCGTCGCTTCCCCGAATATTTTTCGCTGAACCTTCAACTCGAGAAGCGCTTCCATCTCTTCGGATATTTCTGGGCTCTACGCGGCGGTTTCGACAACATCACCGGCCACAGCAACCCCTATGTGGTCAACAGCGACATCAATTCGCCCCAATTCCTCACCTTCAGTGGTTTCCAGGGCCGCGGCTTCACTTCCCGCATTCGCCTGCTGGGCAAGAAGTGATTCTGGCGTGGGTTGGTATGGCTTCAAAATATAGGATGGCTTAAGGCATAGCCGCGCGACTCTATCATTGTTTTTCACAATTCTCCCGCGGCTGCTCCGGTGTCAAGTTCTTGATCTTGGTTTAGGGCCGCCTATCCGAGGGCCGGCAGTTCTTCTCGAAGTTGGCAGCCGCTGGTGTGAGTTTTCATCATCGCGGCTGCCAGATTTAGAATCCGCTGGGCGGCTTGCTCCGTGCTCACACCACGAGCGTGAATGTTCGAGATGAGGTTCCGATTGGCGTCGGTGTCCGGCGCTTTCGGTCGGTACGCCATGTAAGCTGACAGGCTTTCGGCCGTCGCCAACCCCGGCCGTTCGCCGATCAGGAGGACGGCAACTCTCGGACCCAGCAACTCGCCAATTTCGTTCAGAATGCCGACCCGGCAGTGACGCACCACAAATGTCTGACCAACACTCCAGCCTCGAGTCTTTGCTCCTTCCGTCAGAAGCGGCAATAGTCGTGGAGTTTGCAGGGCAACGGCGGTTACCGAGAGCCCGTCGCCGATCACGATTTGCAAATCGTGTCCCGTGGTGCAACGCCGGTTCACCTCCGCGCGGGACGCATCATTCAGGTGACGGCCCAGGTCAGGGCGCAAAAGATACTCCTCTTTGCTCGCCGCCCGGGAGCAGACTTCAAACAGATTCCACTTCCGCGCGAAGTTGTCGCCGGGATCGTCCTCAGGATCGTTCTCCGGACCTATGAAGAGATTCAACTCCGCGCGCACGGCATCGCGGGCGGCGGCATGCGCCTCGCGCAATTCAAGTTGAGTATTGGTTCGATACGCGGCCCCGCTGCGGCCTGCCAGCAGGCGCGCCGGAGTTTGTGCGCGCACCAACTTCACGATCTCGGGTAAGTCATGCTCGGGTAAATCATGCTCGGGCAAATCATGGGGCTGGGCGAGTTTGTCTTCTCGTTTGTCCTCGCTGGGAGCCATTCAGACCGTCCTCTCCAGCGACAATTCCAAACCCTGCATCAGTTGCCGCCGGGCGGACGAGTCGAGGGACGCCGGTTCGGTACCACGATAGATCCCCATACTCTGCAGCCACGCGAGGAACTCCGGTGCCGGACGCAGCTGGAATAGGCGTCGTGCGGCCAGCGCGTCGTGATAGCTGGTGGATTGGTAATTCAGCATCACGTCGTCGGAACAGGGAACGCCCATGAAGTAGTTGCATCCCGCAGCCGACAAAAGAAGCAGCAGGTTGTCGGCTGAGTTTTGGTCGGCGGCAGCGTGATTGGTGTAGCACACATCGCAACCCATCGGTAAGCCCAGCAACTTACCCATGAAATGATCCTCCAGGCCGGCGCGGATGATCTGCCTCTCGTCGTACAAATACTCCGGACCGATGAAGCCAACTACACTGTTGACCAGAAAAGGCTGGAAAGTCCGTGCGACTCCGTAGGCTCGCGCTTCGAGCGTCAGTTGATCGACTCCATGATGCGCCTCGGCGGAAAGAGCGCTGCCCTGGCCAGTTTCGAAGTACATCACGTCGTCCCCTACCCAGCGGGCATCCCGTTGGCGGTGATGCTCGAGAACCTGTTCGCGGCCCTCGCGCAGCATGTTCAGAGTGATTCCGAAGCTGCGGTTGGCCGCTTCCGTGCCCGCGACGGACTGGAAAAGAAGGTCTACCGGAGCCCCGCGATGTAACGCCGCTAGCTGAGTAGTGATATGCGCCAGGCAACAGATCTGCGTTGGGATTTCGTACGCATCCACCAGGCGATGCAAAGCCACCAGAATCGAACGGACTGTCTCCACCGAGTCCGTGGCCGGATTCACCCCAATGACCGCGTCTCCGCACCCGTAAAGCAGTCCTTCGAACGCAGCCAGAAGGATTCCGCCGATGTCGTCAGCCGGGTGATTGGGCTGCACGCGGATTCCCAGCACGCCACGCTCTCCTATCGTATTGCGGCAGCGTGTGACGTTGCGGATCTTGGCGGCCGCGAGCACCAGATCCTTGTTGCTCATCAGCTTGGTGACCGCGGCGGCGACTTCAGGAATGATGGCCTTCTGCAGCGGTTGTAGCTGAGTATCTGCGGTTCCGTCGTCCAGGATAAACTCGCGAAACTCACCCACGGTCAAACTTGCGATGGAGCGGAAAGCTTCCTGGTCGAATGAATCGAGAATGAGGCGGGTGACATTGTCTTCGGAAGGGTCGATCAGGGGCCGACGGACAATTTCCTCCAGCGTCAAGTCTGCAAGTTTGCGTTTCGCCGCAACTCGCTCTCGCTCCGATCGTGCGGCAATGCCGGCCAACTGGTCGCCAGACTTTTCCTCGTTAGCCTTGGCAAAAAGTTCGCGGAGATCGGAAAAGTCGAATCGCTCGATCATGGCATGACGCCCGTTCGGAGACACCATGTTACCGAAAAAGTCGTGAGCAACGGGCTACAGTTTGTTGGGAGATTCGATCGCGCGGTCCAAAAAGCGTTTCTTGTTCCGAGTTGTCGTCGGTCAGAGCTACAGCTTCAACCCTGCGGAGGCAAGCCCGATGACCTACTCCTACACCTAGATCAGCAATTGACCGATCGCGATAGGGAGGGTTAGCTAAGTTTTGAAAGGGTTGAGAATCCGCACATCAAGTTGCCTGAAATCTCGTTCGTTCCTGGTGGCAACAATCAAACGATGGACGCGTGCGGTCGCAGCGATCATGGCGTCCTCTAGCAACTGATCCGGTTGCCGGTCCATGATGCGGCCCCATTCCCGAAAGCAGGGCGTATCCATCGCGAGGATCTGGTAAGAGGCAGCCAATTGATCCGCCCAACGCTCGATCTCGCTCGCTTTCGACGGATCTTGACGCCGTGTCCGCTCAATTCCCGCTTGCAGTTCGCCCATCGTGACAGCTGAGAGGAACAACTGCTCCTCCTCCTGGTCGCTGAGCCAGCCAACCACTGCGCCGTGCGGATGCGGTTTTCGGAGTTCGGAAACGACGTTGGTGTCCAGCAGGTATTTGTTCACTTGAACTCCAGCACGGCCCGCCGCCGCAAATTGCGTGTCTCCGCGACCAAGTTCTCAAAGCGAGCTTCGGGAGCGAGCAACAAGGCTTTGAGGCCGGGACGGGCGGCCCTTTGCAGCCGGTTCCATTCCTCGATCGGCACTAAAACGGCGGCTTCAATTCCGCGACGGGTAACGACCTGCGGGCCCTTCTTGATGGTTGCATCCAATAACTCACTAAAACGCGCCTTCGCATCTTGCACTTGCCACGAGGCCAAGCTTCACCTCCTGCGCACCACTTCATTCTACTGACTAGTCATATGTCTAGTCAAATATAAGCCCTGAACACTCGCTTAATGCACTCGCTTCCGGAGAGCCAGGCCTGAGAGAATCCAAGAGTCAGCACCAACCACCCGGGCCCCCCGTGAACTGTCCGGCGGACGAGGGCGCCCGCGCTACACAAGCCTAGAAGATCAACTTCGCCGCCAACTGGATCACCCTTGGCCCGCCGCCGCCCAAGCCGGGATTGGTCTGCGCCTGGTCGGGCGTCTGTGTAATCAGTCCCGGGGAGCCGGGGGTCACGAACCAGTTGGGCAGCGCAAAGTTGGGGTGGTTCAGGAGGTTGAAGAACTCCGTCCGCAGTTGCAGATTCACGTGCTCGGTGGCCATGGTGTTCTTGGCCAGGGCAAAGTCCAAGTTCCAATATTTCGGTCCGTAAATGGAGTTGCGTCCGAGGTCGCCAAATGTGCCCAGCGGCGGATCGACAAATGCATTTCCATTTAAATATCTTAAATTTCCATTACTATCCGGCGCGGACTCCCAGTTGGGATTGATAGGATTCACTCCGGGCACAATATTCGGCCGCTGGTGAAAATTCGACGGGCTAGGAAACTGGTCGAAGCTGTTTCCACTGGTGTCGTCGCCATTGACGATGGGCACCGGACGCCCGCTCTGCGCGGTAAAGATTGTGTTCAACTGCCAACCTTCCGCCAGCCGTTTGGGACCGAGCAAGCGGGGAAGCTGGTAAGTGAAGGCGGCTGTAAAGCGGTGGCGGGTGTCGAAATTTGAGGGCCCGCGCTCTGCGGCCAGGTCGTAAGAATTCTGCGGCAAGGCGACGGTCGAGAAGTTGTAGTCGATGCCGTCGGACGCGTCGTCGAGCGATTTAGAGAAAGTGTAGCCGGCAAAGCCGGAGACGCCGTGCGACCCTTGCACGCGCAGCGTCGTCTGCAGGGCATGATACGTGGAACTGCTGAACGTGGCGAACTCGTCCATGAAGCCGTAATTCGTGTCGGGACGCGTGCCAAACACGTTGGGTTGATTGGCATCGAGCAATCGCACAAGCTTCGTGCCCTTGCTGCCCACATAACCTACCTGCAGAGCGACGTTTTTGATCATCTCTTGCTGCAGGTTCAGATTCCAGCTCTGCACGTACGGAGTCCCCAGGTTGCGTGGCGTAAAGAAGATGTCGGAACCGGCAATGGGATAGGGTCCCGGCGGAACGGTGAACACCGGGAAATCCGGCGCCGGGCTGCTGAAGGCCGCGGAATTGTAATTGTTTGCCAAAGAGATGACTGGCTTGGGTCCTAAGGGCGGAGTCACCAGGCCGGCATCGTTGGTGAAGTTGGCAATCATCAGGTCTTGCGGAATGTAGTCGTAATAAATACCGTAGCCGCCGCGAACGATGGTTTTGGAGAACGGATTCCAAGCAAACCCGATGCGGGGGCCGAAATTGTTGAGGTCGCGGTTGTAGGCGCTGTTGACGCCACCAGATCCAACCATGTGAAGAAGCCCGTCGGAGCCCAGGTTCGCAAGCAGGTTGTTCTTTTCGCTGATGGGCCCAAAATACTCCCAGCGCAGACCGAGGTTCAGGGTCAAATGCGCGCTGGCGCGAAAATCATCCTGGGCGAAAAAGGCAAGCCCGTTGTTGAAGGTAGTGCGCTGCGTGTTGCCCGCATCGATCGAGGGATACGTGTTTCCCAGATAGTAGTTGGCCAGAACCAACGCTCCGAGGTCGCTGCACGCAGCCGGCGGGACTTTCAAACCGCAGTCGGTCAGCGACGTCGCATCCGGGCTGAAAGAAAACAGTCCACGTTCCAGATTGTCGTTGAAACTGGAAATCTGGGCGCGCCGGTATTCTCCACCGAATTTGAACGTATGGCGTCCGCTTTCAAAGATGAAGTTGTCGAGTATCTGGAAGCTTTGGCTGGTGCGCCCACGGGGAATGCTGTAGGCGGTTGCTCCCAGATTGTCGAAGACACCGCCGAAGTCGATTTCCGGGAGTCCGAGCTTGCCGGTCCCGAAGTCCAGCCCCAGAGTTGTAGGATCAAAGTTCGCGTCCAGGGAACTGAAGGACGTCCGGTACCGACTGTACCCGAAACGAACCTCGTTCACTTTGTGCGCGCTCAAGGAGGACAGGAAACTGACGGAAAGCACCTGCACACGAGCCGGAGAGGTCTGGGCGAAAGCTGGCAGGCGAGAGCCGCTCCCGAAGCCGCCAAGCCCGCCGAGCGGAAACACTTGCTGGCTGCTGGCATAAGCGTAGCGGCCAGAAATTGATTCGCGGTCGCTAATCTGGTGATCGATTTTTGCAATCAGGCTATCCACGTCGTTAGTGTCATGCACAACGCCTGGGACAGTTCCGGTGGTGCTGGTTGGAAAGAACGTTGTGAGGACGCTGGTCAGTACAGGACTTGCGGTCATGCCGTTGCCCGCTACCAGGGTCTGCGCTTCGCCGATCTGGGCCTGGGTCGGAACCTGGAGTGAGAAATCCGAACCGACTCGTTCGCGTTGCCCCTCGTAAGCGCCGAAGAAAAAAGTTTTGTCCTTGATGATGGGTCCGCCAAGGGAAGCGCCAAACTGGTTGTTGCGGAAGGCGGTCTTGGGATGGTGGATGCCGGAAAAATCAATCACGCGATTGAAATAATTGCGCGCATCGAACAGATCGTTGCGCACGAACTCGAAGGCGCTCCCGTGGAACTGGTTCGTGCCGGACTTGGTGATGATGTTGATGACCGCGCCGCTGTTGCGTCCATACTCAGCAGGAAACTGCGATTGCAGGTTGAATTCCTGGATCGCGTCGACGGGCAGCAGGGATGCGGGCGCGCCGCCGATGCCAGTTTGGTTTAACGCAGAGTTGTTGAAGAAGGGATCGTTATTGTCGGTGCCATCCAGAGTGTAGTTGTTGGATCGGTCGCGGTTGCCGTCAATGCTGAATTGGCCAAAACCGTCCTGCACAGCGGCCACGCCGGCGGGTTCGACCGTGGCTCCGGGCACGAGCGCGACAAGCTTGCCGAAGTCGCGTCCGTTGAGAGGCAAGTCAACCACCAGCCTGCGTTCGACCACCTCGCCGAGAACGTCGCGGGTCTGGTCAACGACTGGCGCTTCCGCGGTAACCGTTAATTGCGTGGTCTGCTTTTCCAGCTTGGTAACGTCAAAATCCGCGGTGGTGTCGAGGCCGACACTGACTACGACATTCCGTGAAACCGGCGACAAACCAGCGGACGCAGCCGTGACGGTGTATTCTCCGGCAGGCAACTCGGCCAACACGTAAGCACCGTCGCTGCCGGTCACCGTTTCTCGTTGAAGGCCGGTGGCGCCGTTCTTCGCGCTCACCTTCGCACCGGCAATCAGGCGTCCGCTCGGATCGACGACTTTGCCACGGATGGATCCCCGGTAGCTCTGAGCGAGAAGGAAAGAAGGCACGAGCAGCAGGAAGCCGATGAGAATCAGGTGTTGCGATTTTCCAATGTGATTGCGCTTGCTCATATAAGCCGGAATTTCCTTTCTTGGCCTCGAAAACGGCCGCCGTTATACACCCATTTCGCCTGCTCGTGACTCGACAGTCTTTCCCTCCCAGTGAGTCTTAACTCATCCAGAGCCTTTTGAACCAGCGCTGGCGTTCACGGGGTCGCACTGGGTTGGGCCTCGTTGTCCCGCAGTGGTTCACCCGGGCCATATTCGAAATTGATCCTCTCCTGCTCGACCACCAGCGGCCGCTTCTGCACCAGGGTATGGATGGTGCCGATGTATTCCCCAATGATGCCCATAAACAGCATTTGGATCGACATGAAGAAAAATACGCCGATGACCA
>Ga0116220_10000555_pt1 | contig 14564 bp, 12 predicted proteins | sample Sb_taG_10_FD_88967 | JGI IMG/M metagenome (GOLD analysis project Ga0116220, IMG submission 88967) | Peat soil microbial communities from Weissenstadt, Germany - Sb_50d_7_NC metaG | ecosystem: Environmental > Terrestrial > Soil > Wetlands > Peat | place: Germany: Weissenstadt | collected 2010-09-21
AAACCCATAACCTACGCCCAGAACCTGCGGCACAAACCAGCCCATCACGCCGACCAGCAACCCTCCCGCTACCGGTTGGAACCAGACCGTGTTCTGCGGGAACCGCAAGAAGCGGGCCCGCATACCGAGCAAGAGCTTCGTAAAGGCCACCGAAACCACGCCGCCAACCACGCCGAGCACCGCATAGACCGCAAACTCCGCCGGATGGACCAGTTGATATTGCGGAACCTTGAACAGGGGATGATTGCCGAGCAACATGCGCAGAACTATCCACGCGGTCGCCGAGGCTAGCACCACCGCGCCCATCACCGGCGCGTGCAGATCGCCCACGATCTCCTCAAGCGAAAACAGCACCGCCGCCAGCGGCGTATTAAACGCGGCTGCAATGGCCGCCGCCGCTCCCACCGGGATCAGATTCTTGACTTGCTCGGGGCGCAGCCCGAGGAGGCGTCCGAGCACGGAAGCAATGCCCCCACCAACTTGAACCGAGGGCCCTTCGCGACCCAAGGGGATTCCACTGGCAAGCGTTGCCGACGTGCAGAAAAACTTGCCCAACACGGTGCGCAGTGTGATGCGCCCTTCGCGGGCGAACAACGCAGCCTTGGTCTGCGGTACGCCGCTGCCGCGCGCATTAGGGAAATAGCGATACAGCAAGTAGCCGATGCCGAGCGAGCCCACGACCGGAAACAGCAGACGTCGCCACGGAGCGCCACCCACCGGGTACAGCCGCATCCCCAAGCGTTCCGTCAGCAGGATGAATGCGACGACCGCCAAGCCAGTCAGTGCGCCGATCACCAGCGCCAAAACCAAAATGACTTGATCCTCACGGTGCCGCAGTTCGGCTACGCGGTCCAACAGCGAGGTTCTCCACCAACCCCCGCTCGTCGTCTGGACGCCTTCACTCATCTCTTGGAAATATCCCACCAAGAGCATATCTCACTGGATTTGCCTCTGGGCGGAAAAGGAGATGCGGACGGCATCAGGTGCGCCGCTGCTGCCAACCCGTCGAACTGTTGGACTATCTGCCATCCAACGATTGGAATCCTGTTTACCGGGCTACATTGACAAACTGGGGCATCAGTTCTGAAGTTCTTGTAGCCTCGGTATCAGAGCACGTTTGTCTAGAATCTCTTTCGAAGAAATTCAAACAGGATATAACCGGTGAGCGCGGCTATCGTGGCAATTCCAAAGTTGGCGGCGGTAAAAACATCTTCGATTGCCCAGGATATACCCCTCTTCTGCCCCATGCCCGAGCGCTCAAATTCTCCCATTAAAAGATTGGAATAAAACAGGAAGATGATAAAACCCACCTCGATCACCGCTCTCCAGCCATTTTTCCTCATAGCAAATATCGACTCCTTGGTCGTTTCCATTGGGCGGGAACGAGAAGCTATTTCGGCGACGTGGATAAAGCAGCTGGGCAGGATACACCGCTGCTCGTTCCTTTCGTGAGAATACTAGCCATAAGCGACACCGAACAACAGAAACGGAATTGAATCGAGAATCAACTGCGGCACCGGGAGAAAAGGCTGCTGTCCGCCGTGCAACCGTGCAGCGACTCGATCCGTCCGCTACGCCAACCTGCAATGCCCAAAGGAGAGCTACCGTAGTAAGCTCGGGAGAGTCCCACTGTTCAAAAGCTATACCCGACTGACCATCACGTTCGCGGATTTCTCGGGCATTAGATTCACTCACCTGCGGCTGCAGCGGAGGAACCCTTTTTGACCACCGGAGGAACAGGGGTTCACGTCATCCCAGCCAGTGCTGTTCAAGAGCGCGGCGCCGGGATTGCCGTTCTCGAACTGACAACTCAGGCGGACAGCCACAATTCCATTTGCTTCGGTGGCAGGCGCCGGGGCGCATATTTGCGGAGGAAGGACCGGACGAACTCGTTTGCCAATCGAGAATTGTCGTCGGTTCTCATGATCACACACGTTTGGAAACACAATGAGTTATCAGAAAGCGGCTTTACCACTACCCCCTCAGCGCGAACGCCAAGCGCCATAGGTTTGGTGAGAATGGCCACGCCAACGTGCTCAGATACCAAGTGAATCGCCTGTTGAGCCGTGATAATCTCGTGCGCGTGTTTGGGAGCGATTCCCTCACGTCGTGCCGCGTCCATGATTGCGCCATAAACGACGGGGTGGACTCGTCGCCCGAACAGAATCCATTCATCGTTTGCCAGATCTTGGAGCACGATGTGTTCCTTTTGGGCAGCCGTGTGGGTCTGTGGGAGAACCGCATAGAGCGGCGTCAGAGCGAATGGTGCGGTCGTGATCTGAGAGTCCTCCGGAGGTGCCGTCACCAGCGCCAGATTCAGTTCGCCGGCCATTACACTCCGGACCAACTCGATTGAGAACTGACTGATCAGTCGAAGGCGGAGTGTGGGGTACAAGGAGAGACGAATTGCAAGAATGGCCGAAACCCAGGCTTGATCGGCGTAGGGCGAGTATCCAATCAGCAAAACGCTATCTCCTCCATCATGGGCAGCACGAGCAAGATGAACAGTCCGCTCCATATTCAAGAGCGAAGAGCGAGCCCCTTCGACAAAGATACGTCCCGCGTCCGTTAGCTCCACAATTTTCTTATTGTCGCGAGTGAACAGCGGAAATCTATTCTGTTTTTCGATTTCAGTGATCTGTTTGCTGAGCGTAGATTGGGTGATGTGCAATCTGTGGGCAGCCCGTGTAAAGCTCAACTCCTCGGCCAAGACAATGACTGCGTACAGGTAACGCACTTCAATGTGGGGGAACACTGCTCCATACCCCTTTCGCCAAATGGCAAGAATCGGTAATTGGCCTACATCTAGTGAAGGAACCGGCACCGGAGAAAAAGTATCAAAGACTTTTCTTTATTTCTTGGCGGCGTTGGCCAGACCCGGTGGGCCGTTGTCCGGCGGGCGTGACAGTAAGGGTTCCCATCGGGGCGAGAGGTGCACCGGGCCTTGACATCGGCTCATGTCGGATGTCACGCTCTTGGTACTCTCTGGCCTTAGCAGTAATCATTACTAGGTGAGGCCTGTCCGATGTCCAGCCGCGAATTGGGCCCTGAATGGGTTCTTTCCGAATTCCTTGCGAATGCTGAGGCATGGGACCAGGACGACATCGGCGAACTGGCAATCGTGGCGCGGCGCCTGTGGCCGCGGGTGCAGGCGCACGCGCGCAAAGAGCTGACAAACAAAACGTCCGATGACACGATGGTTTTGGCCACGGGTGTGTGGGAGTCGGTACTGCGATCCGTCGCGAAAACCGTGCGCCGGTCAAATGGGAAAGGCCGGCCGATACTGAACCTGGAGGCCTATCTTTTCGGAGCTTTCCACCATCGTTTCAACCGCGCACTGAGGCAGGAACGCAGAAGACGAGAGATGGTCGAATATCTTCCGCTGGGTCGCGATCTTGAGCGGCTGCGACACGCCCATGATTTGAAGTCGGTGGCGGACCTGGATCGTTCGATTCAGGTCAAGCAAACCATCGAGAACATGGATGAGTGGACACGAACGGTCTGGATGGCACGGCAGGCTGGCTATTCCTGGAAGGAAATTGCAGAATATCTGCGTCTGACTGAGCCGCAAGCTAAACTTCGATTCCGGTACGCGCTCGGGCGGTTACGCGCCCGATTTGGTAGTGCGGCGTGAGGTTCGAGGGGGGCTAGGCCCAGTACACGGCTCGCGGTAAACTTGGCCGTTGATTTTGAAGCAAGGTTGGCGAGAGGCAAATTCTGATCGAACAAGGCTATTCCGTCGAAGAAGAGAAGCTCATCTTGGATGTGCTGGCGCGGGGGTTATCGCGCGAGTTTCCAAACCCAGAGCGTGTTGGGTGCCCCGACTCCTCCATTCTCAGGGGTATTGCTTCCCACAAATTGCAGCTGGCGCAAGCGGCACCTTGGTTCGACCATCTCAGTGCCTGCAGCCCGTGCTTCCAGGACTTCAACAAGTTTCGTAGAGAAGCGGCAGGCCAACGGCGTCGTATTCAAGTCTGGCTGGCCGCTGCTGCGGTTCTCGTTTTTGTGGTTGGCGGATTGTTGTGGGTGCGAAGTCGGCCATCGGGGCAAACCGCGGCAGTTGTGGTCCTCGACCTGCGTGGCCGCGCTGCGGCGCGCGGAGGAAGCATGTCCGAGACTAGTCAGCCGTCATTAGAGGTTCCTCGTAACGCAAGGAGTCTGAACTTGGAGTTGCCAATCGGAAGCAACGAGGGGGCGTACGATGTAGCGCTGCTCAATCCGAACGGCGCTGAACTCTTCCGTACAAGTGCCACGGCTAAACTCGAAGATCACATTGTGGTCCTGAGGGCTGACGTCAATCTCGCTGGCATCTCTCCGGGTTCGTATTTCCTCGGCTTGCGCCAGCCAGGCTTGGAATGGATGCGATTTCCTATTCGCGTGCTCTGAAGCCACCACCCGGCAACGGTCAGAATCTCTGGTGGAGAACGCCGTCATGATTCACGACGAGCACGATTTTCACAAAAAAAGTTCTTGGGAATTCGCAGTATAATATTCGTAATCGTAAACCGCTCTTCGTCCGCGGAGGTCTGCGATGTACATTCTCGTTCCCTGGAAGCCAGTCGTTCTCGTGTGGGGATTGCTGAGTGGGATGATATTCGTTAGTTTCGTTGCATCATCGCTGCTTGAAGGAAAGGACCCCTTCGCGCCAGGTGCAACGATCACGCAACCCCCAGCCGTGAAAACGGGTGCTGCGCAAGCGCGGCAACAACCTAAGCACTCCCAGAAAGCGGCCCGGACTCCGAGTCAGTAAGGCCTCGGACATCTCTTTCTGCTCATTTGCGTGCTTAGCATTTTCGGTCACGTCCTCGCGTGGTTTACTTTGCCCAAAATTTTCTCCAGCTTTTGCTTCAGCATGACTTCTGCGGGAGAACGTCCTTGGCGTCCCAGCCAGGTGAGGAAGTCCTTCATTTTGACTTCGTGCTTCACGGGCGGCTGCTGGACAACAACAGTCACCGTTGTGAATCCCTGGCCGATCTCTCCTACCCAGTTGTCCTTCTGCAAGGCCGCAAGAGCGGTGGCGATCGCTTCATAGAGGGTCTCAGCGGTGACCTCTATTGAATGCTCAACGTCCCGAACATCCTTTACCGCAACTGTGCACGTTCGCAGAACCACACGTGACAGCGTAGCATATTCGCCTATTGTTCGCTACAACGAGTGGAGGGGTGTTCGCGCGTTCCCCGGATGCGGATGCGGGCGCGGTGCGGTTACGCGCTCGCGCCCGATTCATGGAAGCAGTGCCTGATAGCGGCTCAGATCGGAAATCCGGACCGAAATCGTGTAACCATTGTCGTGGACGAACTGCTTGACTTGGTCACACGTCGTCGAGGATGCCCAGGGCGATACGATTATTTCGGTTATCAGCGTCCCCAAGTCCACCCTTCGTCGGTGTCCCCTCAGAACGCTTGGCGGCGGTGGTGTAAGGGGAAGCGGATGGATTCGATTGTCAGCATCGATGTGACGATTGCCGCCTGCGTGCGGGTCCATGATCCACAAGAAAGCGCGGACCTCCTGCTCGGCCGCGTACTGGATTCTCTTGGTTGTGATGAGCCGAAAAATGTTATAGCGCTGGCCTATCAAGTGTTGCGCCCCGTACCGTACCAGGCCTAGGTACGCGCGGTCGCTCATGGTGCTGAGGGCTGACTTCAGCAGGCTATACCGCGAACAGATCGCCACGCCGTCATCGCTGTAGGCCTTCCACATCTTGCACGTTTCCTCCCGAAAGAGATGCCAGCAGTTGATGTAGAAGCCCTCGCGGAACTGTGCGTCCGAGCCAATCGTATGGAGTAATTGCCGCCTCTCGTTGATGTCGAACGGGTTCAGGCCCAGAGTCGCAAGATATTCTTCGGGCGGGAGTCCTTCGCGCTCATCATTGGCGAATAGATCCGCTCGGCAGAAGTAAAGTTCCGTCGTGGTTATCAGATCGCGGAACTTCCGCATGTTCATGAAGCGCCAGATCGCGACATCCTGGTTCTGTGGTTCAAGCTGGTCGGGATAGGTTTCGAGACTCATGAAATGTGGCTAAGGCTTTGGCGGGTCCGGTGGTGACGCCGTCGCCGCTTTTATCTTTGCCTGCTGTTCCGCCCAGTAGCTCGCGGGTTCGATATTGGAGTTCACGACCTGATAGTCGAGGAACTGCGTGGACTGCGGCTTGCCCGCAACGCGCCAGTCGTCGAAGTTAAGCAACCGGCGGAAAAACCTGAATTGCCTTTGCCTGTCCAGGACCTCGATTTGCATGAAGTCCGCGAGCTGCCGAGCGAATGCCTGCACGCGCTGGTCAAGGCAGGCAACATCACGCTCGATCTGGCTGCGCAGCAGAGTTTTCATGTTGTCGTTCGTGAACTGCGCTTTCAGTTCGCCGATGGCCCCGGCAGGATCGCGAAAGAGTTGGCTGAACGCCGCGCCCACTCCGGTTTTCGACCGCGAGCCTTCGAGCAGAATGCAGTAAAAGATTTCCACCTGATAAAGATGGTCGCGTTTCGCTTCAAAGAACTTCCGTCGTTGCTCAATCGCCGCTTCCACAATCGGGTCGTCATATTTGGCGAACGGTATGTCGGGTCGATTCGATTTGAAGAGATACTGGTAAACATGGAAGCCTGGGCCGAAGGCTTTCAGAGCGGCTTCCAGCCGCTTTACCGCATACTCCTGCTCCGCGCGGTCGAGACTTTCGTAGTCCACGCCGGGAACACTGAGCACCATGCCCACATCGCCGGACTTTGTAAGGAAGGCGGTCTCATTCCAGAAGCCGTACAAGTTGATGTGATCGTTGAGGGCCGCGCTCTCTTTCCACGACTTGATGACCTTAGCGACTCGCAGCATCACAGCACCTCCACGCGGGGGATGAGCTGTTTGGCCGCGTCATAGCGCACGTTGTAGCGTTCGGACCTCGCCAGGATGCGAAGGAACGCCGGATCGCTGTTCGTGACCCAATGGCCGAAGGCGAAACCGCCAACGAAGACGGCGATGCCCGCCAGGATGGAATTGAAGAGATTGAAGGCCCCCACCGCGCCCACGCAGACGAAGTAGAACAAAGTGCGCTCCACGCCCAGGTAGGTGAGAGGCTTATGCAGGCTCTTGAACACCCGATTTGTTCGATGTTCTTGTGTTTTGTCTGCCATAAGCCTCTCGCCTAACAAAGCGTGTTGGTGAAATGGGTCGTAGGTAGCTGGGAAGGGCGCTAAACTCCCCAGAGCCAACTCAGGACATTCACCGCGAGAACGGCAATGCCCGTTCCGGCTGCAACTCCGGCGAGCGCCTTCTTGGCGCCGGGTTCGCCGTGTGCGAAACCATAGCCGCCGATCACGATGGCAACCAGACTTGCAACCTTCGCAATCGTGCCGGTGAAAAGGCTTTGGATGGCCGTAAAGCCGGTGTCGAACGGTGAACCGCCCTGCGCTAGCGCGATCACAGGCATGAGAAAAAGCACGGTGAGAACAGCGGCGGTTGGACGCGCCCACTTGGACCGAAGAAGGGGTTGGACTGTGCGAATAAGATGAACTTGGAACCAACGTGATGACATCTGCGCCTCCGGGAGCAGCTAATATCTGCTGCGTGTGGCGCAAAAGTAACCGCACTCGATTTCGCTGTCCAATGAAAGTTCAGGAATCTGTTATTCCCTGGAGGACTAATAGCTTGTCGTGATTGTGCTTTGGCGGGTGAACTCGCAGTAGAGACAGAGAGAAAGAATCTCTATGCTCCGATGAACAAAAGACATATCCAAGGTCATTTCGTTAACTCTTCGCTCACCCACACACCCTCTGAATGGCGCGCTGGAATGCTCTGAATGGCATTGGAAGCCGCGGAACAGAGCCGAGGCAAAGGCCAGGCACCACCGCTGTGTCAAAGTTCTTTGATGCTTTCCGGGATTTTTGTCGTCTCCGCAAGTTCCGCTATTTCATCAAGCTACGCCTCCACAAGGCCGCCCGGTCAACGGAAATCTAACGTAATCCACCTATTTCGAAAAGCTATTAGTCGCCCAGGGAATAACAGACTCTCGAAATTTCATTAGACAGGGCGGCAGAAATGAAGCAGGTTGGAAAAGATTGTCGGTTGCACACGGACTCGACCAGCCGAAGACGGCATTGGTCGGTTCGGAACCCCGTGTCCGGCCCGACAGAGGACTAAAATGTCGACCCAGCCCAGTCGGATTGCTCGACCGCAATCTCCGTACCTGAGAGGAATGTCTACTGAACCGTTTGTATCTGCTGACGAAGCCGCGAGCTTCCTTGCCATCAAGCGCCGCTATCTGCTGGCGCTCGCGCGCAATGGCATCGCAGGGGCATATGCGCTCGGGACGGGGACCGTTCGGAAAGTTTGGGTGTTTCGGCTCTCGGAACTGGCGGCTGCGATTGCGGGCAAAAACAGTGATCCCAAAATGCGGGAATTGTGCGATCCTGCATCTGGCAGTCCCCGCTGAAAAGAGGAAACATGGCTTATCAGCGAGGAAGTTTGAAAGCAGTGAAACGCAAGGAAGGAGCCACCTGGGTGCTGCGTTACCGGGTTACAGCTTCGGACGGTAGAAGAGTGGAAAACATCATGCAAGTGGGTCTCGTTCGGGATTTCCCGAAGGAAAAAGACGCATGGCATGAAGTGGACAAGCTCGGACTGCCCGTGAGAATCAACGAAGATCCCTGTGTCGGTCGCATCCGGTTTAACTCTCTGGCGGAACGTTATTTGAAGGCCGATTTCGGCGCGGATGCTGTGCGGCCGAAATCGGTAAACACCATCCCCATCGTTGAGCATTACGTCCGTGACTACCTCATCAAAAAATTCGGTGAAAATATCGCGGAGGACATCAAACCACTTGAAATTCAGAAGTGGCTGAAATCCCTCAACGAAACCAACGGACTTGCCTGGACGACGATTGCGAAGATACGGGGCCTCATGCTCCGCATCTACAAGATCGGCCTCCGTCACGAACACGTCGCGAAGAATCCCGTGCTGCACGTCGAGACGCGTTCCAAGTCCACTTACCGCGCGATCATCATCACCCCGGCCCAAACGCTGACCATACTCAAATCTCTCCCCTCCCCGCTTCACTACGCATTGGTGCTCACCTGTGCGGCGACCGCGCTGCGCTCGTCGGAGATTCTGGCGCTGCGCTGGGCGGACGTGCTGTGGGGTGAAAGAAGGATTAGGGTATCGAAGCGCTGGGCCAAGGGCGAAGACGGAGAAACGAAAACCGATGCATCGGACGGCTACGTCCCGCTGCATCCGGTCCTGGCCGGGCATCTTCGCGAGTGGCAAAGACAGACGCCGCATGCGAAGGCAACCGACTTCGTGTTTCCGTCGATGAGAGCCGAGGGAAGGAAACCGCTCTGCTCCTCCGTATTCGTCGCCGACCATCTGCGACCGGCCGCAAAGAAAGCCGGAGTACACATCGAGGACGGCCAACGGTTCGGGCTTCACAACTTGCGTCACAGCTTAAGCAACTGGCTGGTGAACAAGGCGAAAGTCGAACCTAAGACCGTGCAGGGACTCTTGCGTCACAGCAAGATTCAAACGACCCTCGATCTGTACACGCAGGAAGACAGCGACGAGACACGGGCGGCGCAGGGTGAATTCCTGACGGCCGTGGGGATGAATGTAACGGTGCAGTAGATGTGGGTTGGATTGTGGGTTGGAGTTTCCGGTGTCACGTCCGGTAACTCTTTGAAAAGAAATGGCGGGGACGACGAGACTCGAACTCGCGACCTCTGCCGTGACAGGGCAGCGTTCTAACCAACTGAACTACGTCCCCAGCCTGTTTTCATCGGGCTAGCGGGAAAGCCGCATGTTTACTGCACTTCCCTGCTGTCCAACTGTTTCAACCATTTCCACCTTATATATGCGAAATTCTGGCTGAAACGGACACCATGCGAAACCGCGACCAAAGCATTTGTCTTTGCTCTGCGAATCAAATTGTAACAGAGGACTCCCAAATCGCGGGGGCTAGACACCGTGATTGGTGAATAAAAAAATGAGCCGCTCGGCTGCTTGACAACGCTACGGCCCGTTCATCATCGTTGCCACAGGATTCGAGTGTCTTCCAGTGGGACTGCAACGCCGTCGCAGTGCGGTATCACTCGCGCCGTGTAGTCTCTCGCGGGACGCGCCGTCGGTACGGTTGCGTGATAGACGCAGCGGCGGGATGGGTCGGGTAGCGGTCGCGCGCACTTCATTTCCACCCGTACGGGATCGCCGCCGTTGATTCCGTCCGCATAAAGCTCAACTCGCACCGCGTTCGGGTCGAGATCGTTCAGGAAGATTTCCACTTCAAACACGTGGTGGTCCGCGTTGGTTTCGACCCGGAAGTCTCCGAAGCGCAACGAGCCCCACTTCCGATCCACCGCATGCTGCCAATCGACCATTTGCCTGCCCACTGCGCCTTTGTTCGCCGCGCGGTTACGGTAGGCGGCTGCAGCCGGAAGGTAATGTTGCTCGGTGTATTCGCGCACCGCGCGGTCGGCGGAGAAGCGCGGTGTCAACCGCGCCATGCTTTCCCGCATCCGCTTAACCCATGCGGTGGGAACGCCGCTCTGGTCTCGGGTATAAAACTCCGGGATCACCTCGCGCTCGAGCAGGTCGTAGAGCGCGTCGGCTTCGACAGCATCCCAAGCGGGATCGTCGCCATGTTCCCGGCCGTCTCCTAACGCCCACCCCACTTCAGACGTGTAGGCTTCCGCCCACCAGCCGTCCAATTCCGAGAGATTGATGCCTCCATTGACGAGCACTTTCATCCCGCTCGTCCCGCAAGCCTCCCAGGGCCGGCGTGGTGTGTTGATCCAGACATCCACCCCCTGCACCAGGCGCTCGGTCAGAAGCATGTCGTAATCACCGAGGAAGATCGCATGGGGGCGTGTCTCTGGCCGGCGGACGAACTGCACCCATTGCCGAATCAGAGCCTTTCCCGCATCGTCCTCGGGGTGGGCCTTGCCAGCAATGATGAGTTGCACCGGGCGCTGAGAATTTGTCAACAAACGAAGAAGCCGCTCTGGGTCGTGCAGCAGCAGGTTCGGCCTCTTGTAGGTCGCGAAGCGGCGCGCAAAGCCCAGCGTCAACGCGTTGGGATTAAATAAATGTTTCGCCCCGTCAATCGCCTCGGACGACGCGCCGGACACAGCCAGTTCACGGGATAGTCGTCCCCGAGCGTATTCCACAAGAGACTTGCTGGCGGCGGTGCGGAATTGCCAGAGCGTGGTGTCGGAGACGCGGCGAATGTTCTGCTCCAGGTTTTCCGTCATCCCCAGCCAACGCCCCTTGCTACAGGCTCCCGTCCACAAATCGTCGGCCGGAGCCGAGTCCCAGGTTGGCATATGGACTCCGTTGGTCACGTATCCGACTGGGATCTCTTCCTCGGGCCAGCGCGGGAAAAGAGACTCAAAGAGGTGCCGGCTGACTTTCCCATGCAAGCGACTCACGCCATTCACCGCCCCGCTCCCCCGGATTGCCAGATAGGCCATGTTGAAACTCTCCGACGAGTCGTTCGGATTCTGGCGGCCTAAGGCCAGCAAATCGTGGAGTGTAATGCCGAGCTTCTGCTCGGCATGACGTCCGAGGTATTGTTCGATGAGGGCTGGAGCGAAACGGTCAAAGCCCGCAGCCACTGCCGTGTGGGTGGTGAACAGGTTCCCCGCTCGCGTGACGGCCAGCGCGACTTCGAAGGGCTGCCCGGTCTCCTTCATGAAACTTCGGGCGCGCTCCAACACGGCGAAAGCCGCATGCCCTTCATTCAAGTGACAGACTTCCGGCTTGATGCCGAGCGCGCTGAGCAACCGCCATCCGCCAATCCCGAGAAGCAGTTCTTGCACGAGACGCAACTCCGGCCCGCCGCCATACAACTCGCTGGTGATCCCTCGATGGACGGGGAAGTTCGCCGCGTCATTGCTATCCAGCATGTAAAGCTTCACTCTACCGACCTGGACCTGCCAGGCGCGCAGCCAGACTGAGTAACCAGGCAGCGCGATCTCCAACCGCAGCCACTCGCCGTTCGCCTGGCGCACAGGCGTGATCGGCAACTGTCCGGGATCGTTGTACGGGTAAAGAGCCTGTTGCTCTCCGTCTTTATCGATCACCTGGCGAAAATAGCCTTGTTGGTAGAGCAGCCCCACTCCGACCACCGGCACGCCCAAATCGCTGGCAGCTTTGAGCTGATCGCCAGCCACATTGCCAAGTCCTCCCGAATAGATGGGGAGCGCTTCGCTCAACATGAATTCCATGCTGAAATACGCGACGCAGGTCAAGGGAGCTTGCGGATGCTTTTGCTGAAACCATGCCGGCCTCTCCGCCGCCTGACCCTTGTCTCGCAGCAGGTCATCGACGTTCTTACGGAAGACAGGATCGGCCAGCACGCGCTCGATCTGGTCGCGCGCGACCGTCTGCAGGACAACCCAGGGATTTTGAGTGAGTTCCCACAACACGGGATCAAGCGTGCGCCACACTCCGTCGGTGGCATGGTTCCATGACCAGCGCATGTCCAGGGCAAGCTCTGCCAGGGAATCGAATCCCGCGATTTCGGTGGGTAGAAGGTTGTAGATCGGGTGGCTGGCGCGGGTTTGGTCGCTCATGATTTCTCTTTCGGATCCGACGTCGCCAAAGCATCGCTGACAATCGTCTGGGCTTCCTCCAGGATGCGGCGTAGATGATCAGCTCCCCTGAAGCTCTCCGCATAGATCTTGTAGATGTTTTCGGTCCCTGACGGACGCGCCGCGAACCATCCGCTTTCCGCCGCCACCTTCAACCCGCCGATGGAGGCGCCATTGCCCGGCGCGCGGGTGAGGATGGCCTGAACTTTTTCCCCTGCCAGATCTGTGGACCGGACCTGCTCCGGCGAAAGTTTTTCCAGAATCTCTTTTTGTTCCGGTGTAGCGGGCGCCTCAACGCGGTCGTAAACAGGCTCGCCGAACTCGCGCGTAAGTTCTCCGTAGATCTCGCCGGGATCGCGGTCCATCCGTGCCGTGATCTCCGCCGCCAGCAGAGCCGGGACAATGCCGTCTTTGTCCGTCGTCCAAACCGTGCCATCCAGACGAGCAAAGGAGGCCCCTGCGCTCTCCTCGCCACCGAAGCCCAGCGAACCGTCGAGCAAGCCATCCACGAACCACTTGAAGCCCACTGGCACCTCGTAGAGCTTCCGGCCAAGCTTCGCGGTGACGCGATCGATCATCTGGCTGCTCACCACCGTCTTGCCGATCGCCGCTTCCTTGCGCCACTTCGGCCGGTGTTGGAAGAGGTAGAAGATGGCGACGGAAAGGTAATGGTTGGGCGGCAGCAATCCCGAGCTTCGGGTAACGATTCCGTGGCGGTCATGGTCGGTATCGCAGGCGAAAGCGATCTCGAAGCGATCCTTCAGGCCGATTAACCTCTGCATCGCATAGGGTGAGGATGGGTCCATGCGAATCTGGCCGTCCCAATCCACGGTCATAAAACGGAAGGTCGGGTCGACGGCCTCGTTCACGACCGTGAGGTTCAACCCGTAGCGCTCTGCAATCGGCCCCCAGTAGTGGACCCCGGCGCCGCCAAGCGGATCGACTCCCATGCTGATCTTCGCGCCGCGAATGGCATCCATGTCGATCACATTGGCGAGATCGGTAATGTAAGCGTTGAGATAGTCGTGCCGGTGCGTCGTGGGGGCGCGAAGAGCTTTCTCGAAAGGAACCCTTTTCAAACCCAGAAGGCCGTTCTCGAGAAACTCGTTTGCCTTGGCCTCGATCCAGGCGGTTACGGCGGATTCCGCCGGACCGCCGTTTGGCGGATTGTATTTGAACCCGCCGTCATGTGGCGGATTGTGTGACGGCGTGATGACGATGCCGTCGGCGAGTCCTGTCTCGCGCCCGCGGTTGTAAGTCAGAATCGCGTGGGAAACAGCAGGGGTCGGAGTATATTCATCGCCCTCCGCCAACATGACTTCCACTCCGTTGGCCGCCAGCACCTCAAGCGCGCTGGCTTGAGCCGGCTCGGAAAGGGCATGCGTGTCCATGCCGAGAAACAGCGGGCCGTCGATCTTCTTCTGCTCCCGGTACTGGCAAATGGCCTGACTGATGGCAAGGATATGCCATTCATTGAAAGCCTTTTTGAATGCGGAACCACGATGTCCTGAGGTGCCGAAGGCAACCCTTTGTTCCGCCACGGAAGGGTCAGGCACCTCCGTATAGTAGGCAGTGACGAGTCTGGGTACGTTCACCAGCATCCATGCTTCGGCCGGCTTTCCTGCACCAGGACTTACTTTCATGACTCTCTCGTGGCGCCGCGGCCGATCGTATGCCCACGGTTCTGGAAGGATGCGGAGGCTAGTCGTGGAGAACAATGTTGAGCAGCGAGCTATGAACTTGCAGACCGCCGTTGTAATGAATGAAACCCAATTCCCTAAACCGGTTCATGAAAAAACTGACTCGCGAACGAGTCGTGCCTATCATCTCGGCCAAGGTCTCCTGACTGATCTTGGGAACCACCGTCTCGGGTATGCCTTCCTTGCCAAAACGGGCGAGCAGCAGAAGGATCCGGGCCAGCCTTTTTTCGCTCGAATTGAAAAGCTGATCAACCGGATCTTCTTCGTAACGGATGTTCCGCGCCAACAAATAGGCCACGAACAT
>Ga0116220_10000559_pt1 | contig 14520 bp, 13 predicted proteins | sample Sb_taG_10_FD_88967 | JGI IMG/M metagenome (GOLD analysis project Ga0116220, IMG submission 88967) | Peat soil microbial communities from Weissenstadt, Germany - Sb_50d_7_NC metaG | ecosystem: Environmental > Terrestrial > Soil > Wetlands > Peat | place: Germany: Weissenstadt | collected 2010-09-21
GCAACCAGTGGTGTTTCCGAACTGGTCCAGTCCGGCTTGTTGGTCAGTTCCGCCTCGGCGGGCGCCGCGATTTGTGACGTCACCTGCTCCTCCAGGAACTTCTTGCGCGCCACTTCGTCCGCGTTTCGCTCCTCCACCCGACGGTACATGGCTTCCAGTCCGATATAGGTGACGGTCAGCTTCCCTTCCAGATCGCCATTGTCGGAGAGCGTCAGTTTTCCCACGCGCTCAATCCGCGACTCCGAGGCTTCCGGAAGCGTGGTCCGAATCCAGCTTCCGCCGTCCTTATCCAACCGCAACCCCTTGACACCAGTTTCCTGCCATTCCAGTAGCCCAAACGGCGTGAAGGCTGCTCCGGGATCAAAATAGAGATCTTTCCCATTCAGCTTGACCAGCACAACGTTGGCGTCCAATTTCGTGCTTTGCATCGTCACCGGATTGAAAAAATATTCGCTACGACCCGATACCCAGCATCCATAGGCTTCAAAACCCGCCGCTCGCACCAGGCCAAGGAACAACCATGTCAGCTGGACGCCGTTGCCGTAGCCTCGCTTCCAAAGTTCCTCCACGTTTTCTACCGGCTTTTCCTTTGCGCGCTTTTCTTCCTGCTCGGTTTTCCGCAGCTCGTACGATTTGTTCCGGATCTGCTGCACCCGGTCATAGATCTTTCGCAGTTTTACGTCCTGCGAGTCGGTCGGCAACACAATTTGCGCCACCGTCTGTTCCATGAAGCTCCGCTTTCCGATGAAGCTTTCCAATTGTCCGTTCCGCTGCTTCCCGACGTGCTTCCAGAAACTGTCCGGGTCTTTCTCGGCGAGGCCCTCCTCATAGATAAAATCCACCCGCGACTTCAACTCATTTGGAGGAGGCATGTAGTCTTCCATCTGGAACGCTGGTATATCGCTCGCCTCCATTCGTATGATGTGGTCAGGCCCCTCTTTAGGAACAGCGCCCGGAGGCAGCCCCTGCCAACTCCAGCGCAGCGAATACGCAACGTAGGTGCCCTTGTAGGGCTTCAGCGAAAATTGCGCCCTTTTTGTGAATAACTCATTGCTCAGAATCCAATGGGACTCGAAAATGTAATGCTCCTTCAAATCCACCGTATAGAAGTACTCGATGATGCCCCCCACCTGCACGTCCGGCAAAGTAAAAGTCTTCGCCAGATACTTCACTCCCCTCCCTTTGACCAGCTCTTTTTCGAAAACTTTGCCTTCGAAGTTTACGGTCGAGCCATCCGGCTTGATCGTCCGACCCCTCACATTCACTACGTCCTCGTTTCCCTTGAAGAAGGGGATCTCGATATCGGCATACTTCCGCCCCTCCTCGGTCAGAATCTTGATCCGGAAGTAATTGTCTTCATGGGAAGTGGGGCTATTGTCATCCCGGTCCACCTGCCGGTACAAAATGATCGCGGGCGCTCCTGGCGCCTGCGGCTCGCTGGTCATCTTGAGCTCATCGGGCGAAACCGGCTGGAATCCCACGCCCGCCTTGGCTTCCCCCGTTGTCAACACACAGACCGCAAGCCCTACCACCGCCCACTTCCCTAACCGGAACATGTCATCTCTCCCAAAGTAAATGCAAGTTCAACAGAGGTATTGAGAAACAAGATTCGCTGCAGGCGGGAACCGGAACTCCAGGGGGACAAGTGGCGCTCTCCGCGGCGACAGCAATTCCGCCTCCTCCGAATTCCGGGCCCCCTCGATCCAGAATCCGGTAACTGAGGTAGACGCCTTGAGTATAGCCGGAAGCGAGCCTCCGTCAAGGACGAAGTTACAGGGTGCTTACCTTCGACAGTCCAAAATCCATAATCTTGGCGTGTCCGCGCTTGGTCACAAGAATATTCCCGGGGGTGACAACAGAAACACCCAGCTTAGTTCAGCATCGGATGGAAAAGCGAAAGCGCCCCGGACTCATTAAGTCACGGGACGCCCGTCGAACAGCCCTTTCACGTGGTTCTCTCTATCCCGCCAACGTTACATCGAACGCTCCCGTCCTGTCGCGCATCACTTCGATAGCCGTAAGAACCTGCCCCAGCGCAATGAGCGGCCGATACATCCAGTACTTCCGTCGAATCGCCGCCATGGCGCGTTCATGCTCGGCGCGGTCGGTGAGGAAGCGTGTTGTACCGTCGAACGTCTCACCCCCGATGGACAACTTGACTTGCGGCGTCTTTTGCACGTTGCGCACCCACTGGCGATTCACGTTCGCCGTACCGAGATAGACCTTGTCGCCCTTTAGAACGAACCAGATCGTGACCTCGTAAGGCTTCCCGGATTTGCGCCCGTAATGGGTCAGGGTCGTGGTCTGCCTACCCGCTACCCGCTTCAGTCGCGTAAGTGCATTCGTTTCCATAAGCTCTCGCCCCGAGGAACCCGTAGTCCAGTCATTTCTTAGCTAAACATCCTTCAGTTGTTCCTCATCCATCCCGAAATAGTGGCCCAGTTCATGGATGACCGTAAGGCGGATTTGTTCGCGGACTTCGGCCTCGCTGGTGCAGACCGCTTCAATATTCTTCTGATAGAGCACGATGTGATCAGGCCCTGTCGGTAGGTCGAATATGCTCTTCTTTGTCGTGGGCACGCCATGGAAGATCCCCAGAAGCAGCCGCCTTTGCTGCCCCGAACGCAGTGATGGCTGGTTCGGCGGCACATCCTCTACCAGAACAGCAACGTTACGAATGCGACTGCGAAATTCTTGCGGGAGAGAGTCGAGGGCCTCCTCGACTACCTTGACGAAATGTTCGCGCTTCATCCTTCACCCACCAAAATAAATAAGGGCACGCTCACTCCGAGTAGCCGTCGTCGGTGTCGTCATCATCGTCATCTTCTTTGCCGTCACCTTCGTCTTCCTCTTCGTCCTCTTCCTCGTCTGGCTCCTGTCGCAGGAGTACATCGGCGGCTACCGACCGATCAGGAGGGACTGAGTCGGGGCATTCTGGATATATTCTGCTCATGTCCAATGGTACCCCCCGTATCCTTGTCAACCGTAAGAATTGCACCGGGCGCAAGGGGCTGTTCGAGCGGGAGCGGCGGCAGCGATCCCGATGTGGGCACTTGGACGCTGCCTCGGCGTGCCGCCACGAATGACTCGGGGCCTCCGCGTGCCAGAGAGTGCCAACTTCCAGCAATAAAAAAGCCCTCTTTCGAGGGCGATGTTAGGCTTGCCAGGAAATCAGGTCAGGCCGCTTTTGCCCGCGCCACTCGGCGGTAGTTCTTGACCGCCTTCTCGATGCCCGGTGTGGCTTTCTTCAGGTCTTCAAGGTTCATAGCGGGATGCAACTCGACGTGGGCATCGAAGGCCAGAAACCACGGTTCCGCCACGGCGGGGATTTGAGACGCATCCTTCAGGTCGAAGAAGATGAACCCGGTTCTCTTTCCATTGTCTCCGGCAAAATAGGCCGCCTCGGGCTTCATATCGGCGAGGATGGATTCGATGGTCTTGGGCAGGCTGCCATCGCTTATCGCGGCATTGCCCGGCTCCACGGGGATTGAAACTTTGAGTAAACAGCGCATGGAACACCTCCGGGACGGAGTCTAGTCCTCCCGCATGAGCGGGTCAATTCACGCTGGGTCCCGGTACAATACTCAGCCATCTAGCCCGAGAACTTAGTCGAGGTACGGGCGAAAGTCTGCGATTCAGAACACCGTACCTCGTGATTTCGGGAAGTTTTGCCTTGCCGTGTCTGTGCTGAACGGCACAAAGCCACCAAAATCTCAATGTGGAAGACCCATTTGGTTCTGCACGCGGCAGGGACAAAACTAGGTTGCGACCAGCTCGCCCACATCTGGAAGAATGCGTGGTAGTCTCATTGACTTGCAGTTCAGCCTCATTACATAGGTGCACAAATGAAACCTCAAGAAGCAATCCAGGTTCACGATCTGTTTTCGGTAGCTGGCAAAATCGCTTTGGTCACAGGCGGGTCTCGTGGAATCGGGCTCATGATCGCGCGCGGCCTGGTGGAAGCCGGCGCAAAGGTCTACATCTCGTCTCGCAACAAGGATGCCTCTGATGCGGTCGCACAACAACTGGGCGCGGTTGGAGAATGTGTATCGTTGCCGGCCGATGTTTCCACCGCGACGGGCTGCGCAGCCCTGGCCAGGGAAGTCTCTCAGCGCGAAGACCGGTTACACGTCCTAGTCAACAATGCGGGCGCGGCCTGGGGCGAGACATTGATGAAATACCCGGAGTCCGGATGGGACAAGGTGATGAACACAAATGTAAAGTCTATTTTCTTTCTCACTCGCGAACTACTCGTCCTGCTCCAGAAAACCGGGACTGCCGTCGATCCCGCGCGGGTCATCAATATTGGCTCTATCGATGGAATCAAGCCTCCGTTCTACGAGACGTACGCTTACCCCGCAAGCAAGGCCGCCGTACATCAGCTGACGAGGGATCTCGCGTTGAAATTCGCAGGCAAGAACATCACCGTCAATGCGATCGCGCCCGGCCCGTTCGAGAGCCGCATGACAGAGTGGATGCTGGAGCACTATCGTAGCCGACTGGAACAGGCCTGCCCTATGAGGCGGATTGGAGCGCCGTCCGATATGGCGGGGGTCGCAATTTATCTCTCTTCCCGCGCAGGCGCGTATGTCAACGGCGTCGTCATTCCGGTGGACGGCGGAATCTGTGTCGCCTAGCCGGGACGAGTGGATGACTTACTTGCGGAGTGCACCTTGGCCAGACGCTCCGCGATGACGGCGTAAACCGCCGCATTGAATGCCAGCCCGAGGTGCGTTCCCGGGACCTCGCAATCAGCCTCCGGGTCCCCACTAACGCAGTAATGCCAGTCTACCACTCCGTCTTCCCGCGTATAGATCGCGGTCTCAAGCACCGAAGATGGCACTTCGCGGCGAAGTGAATCGACAAAGTTACAGGTACAACGCCCGGTGTAGCAATCTGGGAGTACCCCGCCGCCGTGCTCGTCTAGAATTCGCTTGCGAACCGCGTCAGCCACCCGCAGGACGCTGCCATGCGCTACGGCACCCCGAAACGGCGCCCCCAGCGTGACGACGGAGGCGATGTCCTGCGGTCGCTGGTGCGCAACCGCACGGGCGATAATGCCGCCCAGGCTGTGACCGATCACGTGAACTTTTCGCCGCGTCTCCTTGCGAGCCTGGTCAATCGTTTGCGTCAGACGACGTTGGATCAGCAGGTTGGGACACTCCGCATTGAGCCCGATTCCCGAGAAATATGGCTGATAGCCGATGCGTCTGAGCCAGGCATTCAGTTCCATCAGGTAGATGTCGGTGCCGAGGAAGCCGGGAATGATGACAACACCGGAGCCGTCTCCGCGGGGCACGCCAAAGCCGTAATAGACAGGAGTGGCGTGCAGCAACAGAAGTTCGGCGGCAAAGAGGGCTTCCGTCCACGGTGAGACGTTAGCTTCCGCCAAGTCTTTCTGGTAACCGTTACGAGCCGTCTCCATCGGCAAACCCGGTGCCGTCCTTTCATTCTGAGCCCGCGGTCCTGGGCTACGGAAACTTCGAGCCTCGCGGGGTGGGCTGTACGTTGTCATGAACTAGGACGCAAATGCCGTCCTCGCCCGTAGCATAGTACACTCATTGCCACATTAATTCTACGGCCCCGTTACAACAAGAGGATAGGTAGCGGTATTGACGGGAGGTAGCCGCCCATCGGCTGGCGGGCAGAACATTAAGAGATCCCTCCTTCTGGAAATCCAGGAAAGATCGGAACGTGCCGCCGTAGCATCCGACGGCACGTCGCCGCTGCGCTCGCTACCCCAATTGCGCAGCCTCGCGCACACAACTTGTCCTAACGGCACTAAGCCGTCGCGGTTGAAGCCGCCTTAGTCTTGACGCGACCAACCGGGCGTTTGGCACGGCGCTCCGTTTTGGACTCGTGCTTGTGCTCGTTGCGTCCCTTCAGCATAACGTCCATCAACGCCTTCGAGGCATCCACGTAGCTCTTGACTCCTTCCCGGGTCAGGTCGGCCAACGGGGCGAAGGGGAGCGGTTTCACCAGACCCGCTGCCTTGCCCAGTGCCTTGACGTTGACGTTCATCTGATGGCCGGCAACATCAAACAGTTTCTTCTGAGCATCGATGAAAGACTCGACTGCTTGTCGCGCCAGTTCGGACAATTCAGTCTGTTGCACCTTCTTGCCGACGCCATTGGTTCGCTTCTCCCCGGTCGCTGTTTGGATTTCCTCGGTAACTGCGTCGAGAAAGCGCTTCTGTGCACGAACTAAGTTCTCCGTTCCTTCCCGGGCCAGTGCTACCAACTGCTCGCCTTTGAAAGGCTTGCCCGCCTTGGCGGCTTCCAGCCAGGCATTGGTCTGCCGGTCGGCAATACCCAGGAATTCCTGCTGCATGTCGATAAAGCTCTCGACGCTGCGCCGCAGCAGGCCCGTCATGGCGGAAGCTCTGGCCGAAGCACCCACTCTCTCCTTCACGCCCGTCATGACAATTTTGTTCTGCTGCTGTGCCAGATCGAGCAGCACTTTCTGCGCTTCGATGAAGTTGGTCACTCCCTCGCCTGTCAGTTCGGTGAGTGCTTTCGCAGGAGAATGACGGGAGTCGGTGAGCTGCTCCCGCAACAGGTTCATGGCGCTGGCGTTTTGGCGCATGGCTGCATCCAGAAGAATGCGTTGGGTGGAAAAGAAGTTCTCAACCCCTTGCTGCGCCCACCCCGACAATACGGAGCCAAAAGAAGGCGACGCCTTGGGATGATTTCGGGATTCAGTTCTGTTTTTTGTTGGCATGGTTCCCTCCCATTTATGATTGCTGCAGTGCAGCATCACTTTAACCATATAGCTGGCTGCCATTTGTGTCAAGAACTTAATCTACGTTTGTGCATTGCAGCATCGCAGCATCGCAGCGGAAGCCTTAGGCGAAGGTTCCGGAAAAACCGTCCGCGAGGAAACTCGCTGCAGGAAAACCTAGGCGGCTACCCCCGCTGTCGCAAGCTGCTCCCGGATTGTCCGCTTCAGGATCTTCCCCACCGCATTCTTAGGCAACGCCGGTTGAAACACCACATGCCGCGGGATCTTAAACTTCGTCACGTGCTGGGCCAGGTGATGCCGAATCTCGTCGCCGCTGGCCTCGATACCCCGCTTCAATTGAATGACGGCGCAAATCTCCTCGCCAAAGACATTGTCGGGAATTCCTATAACGGCAGCTTCCGCGACAGCGGGATGCAGGTAGAGCGCTTCCTCAATTTCGCTCGGGGAAATGTTTTCGCCGCCCTTGATAATCAAATCTTTCTTGCGGTCGGTGATGTGCAGGTATCCGTCCGCGCCGTGGTGCCCGAGATCGCCGGTATGGAACCATCCGTCGTGAAATGCCTCCTGGGTGGCAATCTGATCCTGCCAGTATCCGGAAGTAATGTTTGCACCCGAGAGGCAAATTTCGCCAGTCTGGAGCGGTGGCAGGGTTCTGTTCTTGTCATCGACGATTCGAATTCTGATTCCGGGTTCTGCGCGCCCGACGCTACCTGGCCGGTAGGGCTCGTGGTCGTCGTAAGCAGTAGCGACGGCAACCGATTCCGACATTCCATACCCCTGATCGACACGGCACCCGAATGCTTGCTGGAAGTCCTGGCGCAACTTCTCCGGCAGCGGCGCTCCCCCACTGGTGATCCGGTACAAGCTCGAGCAATTGAATTTGGTTCGCTCGGGGTGATGCAGCAAGTGCACCAACATGGTGGGGACCGCGGGCATGTAGCCAATCTGATGTTGCTCGATCGCTCGAAATACCCCTACCGCATCAAACTGGGGCATAAGCACACACGGCGAGCCCCAGCGTTGCGCCAGCTTCAGCATGATCAAGCCGAACGCGTGCGTAAGCGGTAGAACGTGCAGCATGGGATAGCGAGGCAGATCCGGGTTCAAGGCATTCGCACTCTCGACTGCAGCCACAATATTTTCATGGCTGACCATGACACCCTTCGGCTTCCCGGAAGTTCCTGACGTATAGAGCAGCATCGCCAAGTCACGCGGCGAGCGGTCGACGGGAGCGTCGATGCACGAAGCTTGTTCGACTGCGGGGTAGAGGTCTTCGAAGCCGCATTCGGTGGGGCCGAACGAGAGCAAATGCCGCGCGTATTCGGATCCGCGACATGCTTCGTGTACCCGAGGCGCCAGCGAAGGCAGTGTGAGGACAGCGATCGCCTGCGAGTGCCGCAATGCGTAGCTAATCTCAGCGACAGTCCAGTACGGCATGATCGGTACTACCACTGCGCCAATCATCCAGATTGCCTGCAAGCTGGCCGTGAGGTCAGGCGTATTCGGCATAACCACCATGACGCGATCGCCCGGCACGATACCACGCTCTCGCAAGGCGAAGGCCAGCTTACCGGTGTAGTGCAGTTCTTCGACGTTGCTGTAGCTGCGGCCTTCGAAGCGAAGCCGTGGGTACGTCCCCAGTCTCGCAAGGTTCTCAAACTCCAGGCAGGCAACATTGGCGGAGCCGCCGAGGATCACTGGAAAGTTTGTTGTCAACAAGATAATCCTTCCTTCACCGGCCGCTCGGAGAGCGCGGCAGAGGATGTGCTGGCCGGCATCTTCTCACGCGACCTTGTGCTTCATCGTGCGTCTTGGCTTCGGAGACAAACCCGCCGCAGAATGGATGGCAGGAGCCGGGGTCCTCTTCCGACGGGTCTCAATCGGTACGACCACCGGTAATGCCGCCGTCTTGACCTGCGGACGGACATGCTGCTTTGGGGGCAAATGGACTCCGGCAGCTTCCCCCAGTTCTTTCGCACTCGATTTCAGAAACTTCTCGAGGCGCGCCAGATCCGGGGCTGCGTGCGCGTCCCCGGTGAACCCGAAATACACGGTGCCGTCATAACTCACGATCGCGCAGTTGACAGCCGTTTCGCCACCGATCGGCACATAGGGATACCACGTCAGCATTCTGTGGCCCATCAGGTAGAGCGGGAACTGCGGCCCGGGCACGTTGGTGCACACGAGGTTAAACGGGGCACCCTGCAACTGGCTCGCGAGGGGGCCAATGAGTGCCTGCAGGCGCGGCGGCAGTATGCCCGGCAATCCACCGGCTAAACTGACCAATTCTGCCACATGAGCGCTCTTCAGGAATTCCATCCTTTCGTGCACTGCGGCCAGCAGTGTTCGTGGATTACGAATATCGAGCGGGATGGTAACGGGAATCATCGAAACCACGTTCCCCAGCTCTCCCGTGTTGCCGTTGCTGCGAAGACTTACCGGAACCATGATGCGAAGCAAGCGCCCCTTTATGCGATCGCCATGCAGCGCGGCGTAGAGCCGTATAGTCGAGGTCACAAGAGCGAGGGCGACATCATTGAAAGTGCACCCCCGGGCGTCTTTTATGGCTTTGATATACGCCAGCGGAAATGTTACCCAGGCAAGTTTCTGTGGCCCACGACAGGTCACGTTGAAGTGCAGGGCCTCGGTAGGCGCGGCCAGTTCGGGAAGAAGTTTTGTGAGCTTGTCCATCGGCAGGGCCTGACCGCCGGTCGCAATTGTCTCGGCAATGTTCAGCGCGTCCGACTGCGCCTTAAGCGCCTGCTTGATGCCGTCGGCGTATGAATTCATCCAGCGGCCTAGCAGTGATATCCACGGATCCTGGGGGGGCGGTACACGAAATCGCGGCGGTTTCTTGGACAGAGGCGGAAAAGCGGGGCTGGCGTCCATGATGGCATTCATCAGGCCCACGCCGGCCACACCATCCGCGAGGCAGTGGTGCACACGCGAGATAAAGCCGGTTCGCCCGCCTTTCAGACCCCGCACCAGGGCGATGTCCCAGAGCGGCCGCTGCCGGTCCATTAGCGTACCCAGGATCTTGCCAGCGAGAGCCTTGAGCTCGGCATCAGTCCCGTGCTTAAGCGTGACTTCCCAGATGTGGTTGCGCACGTCGAAGTCGGGATCGAACTCCCAGGTGGGCAGACCGATGTTGAACAGAGGCGCGACTACCCGCTGGCGATACCGCGGGACCAGTGGAATCTTCGATTCGACGAACCGGATGCAGTCTGCGAGCGAAAGGAAGCCTTCCAGCAGATTGACTGACGCGATATGCAGCGGAACGCCTTCGCGTTCCAAATACAGAAAAGCCGCATCATTCCAGGAAAGATGGTCTTGATTTCGACCGTGCCGCATGATGCGCCTCCCTCTTAGTTTCCGGCCGGTTGCGCCCGAGCCTTTCGTGGGCGGTCACCCAGTCTCCATTCAGCATGGCGCCAGCAAGGGACGTCTCGCCCGCCAGAACCACCGCCGCGCAGATTTCTGCGAACTTCAGCACCTTGCCGGTGCCGTAGCAACCGAGCATCTCGAGACATTGCCGCTGGGTTGCCAAGCCTGTACCACCCCCGCAAGTTCCGACAATGAGCGAAGGCAGAGTAATCGACCAGTAGTAGTCACCATTCTCCAGGTACTGCGAATAGCTGAGAGCCGCGTGCGATTCGGCGATCGTGGCAGCATCCTGACCGGTCGCGATGAACATGGCGGCGAGTCCATTCGCCGCGTGGGCGCCGTTATTGGACGATCCCGCCAGAAATGCTCCCGTCATCTGCACCTGGCGCGTCCAGAAAAGCTGTTTGGTATCGATGTGCATGATGCGCTGCAACGCCTCTCTGCGGATAACCGCCTCGGCAACCACGCGCTTGCCGCGAGTCAGAAGAATGTTCATGTGCGAATGCTTCTTGTCGGTATCGACGTTTCCGGCCAGGAAGTACCTCACCGTGCCCGGATAGTTGTTCTTAATCCATTCGCATGCGGCGAAGGTCGCCCTAGCCACCATGTTCTGGCCCGCGGCATCGCCCGTGGTGTAGTTGAAGCGAAGATAGCGGAGAGGGCCCACCGCAAATTGAGCGATCCCGTGAAGCTTTCCGAAGCTCGTGGTTGCTTCCGCTTGCTCCCGGATCGCGACGAAGTTCTCCTCTACCCAGCGGCCAAACTCCCGAGCTTGCAGCGCATCGCCGAGGATGAACACCGGTGCGCGTTGCATGCAATCGTCGACTACCGTGGTCTTGACTCCGCCGCTCTCCCTCAGGAGCCGCATGCCGCGGTTGTAGCTGGCGACAAGCGTGCCTTCGGTGGTGGCGAGCGGAATGTAAAAGTCACCCTTGGCGTGCTCCCCGTTGATGCGGATCGGCCCGGCTACGCCGATGGGAACCTGAGCTATACCGATGAAGTTCTCGATGTTACCGGGAAGAATCGCCGGATCGAAGGAATACTGCGCGACGTGAGAGAGGTTGGCGCCGGTCTGCTCCCGAATAAGCTCGCGGCGTTTTCGCGCCATTTCGTCGGTGTAGTCGTGTCCATCGTCGCGGGGGATTCGGACACGCCTTTGCTCCAGTTCGGCAGTGATCATGAGTGTCTCCTGCCACGTCATTGTCGCAACGTGACCTCGGGGACTGATTGGTCGCTGCGTCTGGCTTGCAGGGTGGCTAACCTGGGGCCCACCAAAACCGCGCCACGGTCCAGCGACAACTGAAGCCTAGGAGAAGAACGACCATCAATTCTATGACGCACGTCACCCATACCTGTGACGTTGGTAGAGGCGATCGCGTATCTTTCGCCAGTTATTTCCGTCATCCCGAAGTGGGGTGAGTGTGTGATTACAGACGTGCAAGCGCGTCCTGCTGAGTTGTGGCTCGAATCTCTCGACCTGACACCACGGAGTAGGGCAGCCGTCGCGGATTGCTTCGATTCCTGTGGGAGTTCGCTATGTGGCGCGGTGACGTGCCCACCCAGCGGAACCCGATGGAATTGGTCATCATCAAGGGCGCATCGAAACGAACTAGCAAACCGCGCAGTCTGACGGTGGAAGAGTTCCAACGGTTCATCGTTCATCTTGGGGAACCGTTTCACACCATCGCTCTTGTGTGCGTTTGCTTCGGACTTCGCATCAGCGAGGCACTAGCCCTCAAGTGGGGTGATGTGGATTGGCTCAACGGGAAACTCAGCGTGGAACGCGGGATAGTCCGCCAACACCTTGACGGCATGAAAACCGAAACCTCACAGAAGGCGATCACAATCAACCAAACCATTGTTTTGGCGGAAGCGTGTGTGAGTCGAACACACCGGCAACATCGAAGATGCCGCCCGCCGGTTTTGAAGACCGGGACGATCACCGGACCGCATGCGCTTCCGTAGTTCGTCTGGAACGTAACACGAACTACTTCGGCTGCGCCACCACTCGCAGATAGGGCTTCAGAGTCTTCCAGCCGGCTGGATATTTTTGCTTGGCCTGATCTTCTGAAACCGATGTGGGAATGATCACGTCCTGCCCCGGCTTCCAGTTCACCGGCGTGGCGACATTGTGTTTCGCGGAGAGTTGGATCGAATCCAGCGCGCGCAGCACCTCGTCGAAATTGCGTCCGCTGCTCATGGGGTAGATCAGCATCAGCTTGATTTTCTTGTCCGGACCAATCACGAACACGGTACGCACTGTGGCATTGTCGGCCGCCGTACGTCCCTCGCAGGTGGTTCCAGCCTCGGCGGGCAGCATGTCATAGAGCTTCGCCACCTTGAGTTCCGGATCGCCGATCATCGGATAGGTCACCTTGTGCCCCTGCGTTTCTTCAATATCGGCGGCCCATTTGCCGTGACTTGTCACCGGATCCACGCTCAGCCCGATAATTTTCGTGTTGCGCCGGGCAAACTCCGGTTGCAGACCCGCCATGTAGCCCAGTTCGGTCGTGCACACCGGAGTGAAATCCTTGGGGTGCGAAAACAGGATCGCCCAGCCATTGCCGATCCATTCGTGAAAGTTGATCGTGCCTTGCGTGGTTTCGGCAGTAAAGTTGGGAGCTTCCGAATTGATGCGTAGAGACATATTCGTTCCTCGCGTCGTTTTCTTTGAAATCGATGGATGGCCCGCGCGTTTAAACCCCACTACATTGGTAGAGAATAGAATATCCAGCGGCCGCCAAGTCGTCAAGCGGGGCCACGCCGGTTCCGGCTGAAATCATGCTATCGCATCGGGCCGCGATTATGCCTTGGCCGGCGAAATAGGGCCCGGTAAAATTGCAGGCATGACTGCTTCGGCACGAAGTCTTTCCATGGTCCAATTGTCAATGGTGCAGGTCGATGTGTTCACCGACCGCGCTCTCACCGGCAACTCTCTGGCGGTTTTTCTCGACGGACACGGTCTTAGCACCGAGCAGATGCAGGCGCTCGCGCGCGAGATGAATCTTTCCGAGACTACTTTCATTCTTCCTGGGGATGCCGCCGCAGAAAAGACCCGCGGAGTCCGCGTGCACATCTTCACCGTGCAGGAAGAACTGCCCTTCGCCGGACATCCAACGCTCGGCACCGCTTTCGTTTTGCGGGGACAGACCGGCGCAGCAGAAATCCGGCTCGATCTGAACGTCGGCACCGTACCCGTGCGCTTCACCGAGGAACCACCGCAGCCCGTTTTCGGAGAGATGACGCAGAAGAATCCCGAGTTCGGCGCGATCCACGACGTGAACGACGTCGCGCGCCTCACGGGCCTCGGCGCGGCTGACTTCGACGGCTCCGCGCCCATCCAAACCGTCTCCACCGGCGTTCCTTTCACCATCGCCGCGCTGCGTTCGCTGAAGACGCTGCAGACCCTCCGCCTCGATCTCGACGGCGCCGCCGAATATCTCGCGCGCAGCGGAGGAAGATTCTTTTATTTCGTTTGCCGCGAAACTGTCGATCCCAAAGCCCGCCTCCACGCCCGCATGATCTTTTATGGCGGAGACGATCCCGCCACAGGTTCGGCCGCCGGATGCTGCTCTGCGTGGATGGTTGCGCACGGCGTGGCAGCGAGCGATGAGCAGGTCTTGATCGAGCAAGGGCTAGAAGTGCACCGTCCCAGCTGCATTTTTGTTCGCGCCACAAAGCAGGATAATCGGCAGGATAACCAGGTGGTCAATGTGCGTGTCGGTGGAAATTGTGTGGAGGTTCTCCGCGGTGAAGTCACGCTCGCCATTTAGCGGATCGAAACGCCGCGCCAGTCGTGACTCTCAGCTCGATAGCACGATCTTGCCGACCACCAGGGTGCCATTGGCGAGCACGGCACTTTACCGCCGCTCCGATTCTGTTTAGCATTCACCTCGCTCAAGATTCTCAAAAAAGGAATTTAGGAAGAAAGTCAGAAGAAATTTGTGACGACAGTCTCCCGGTCAGGCCAATGAAACCCAAGAAAACGATTCTTTGTGTGGACGATAACGAACAGTCACTTTCCATCCGCAAAATCCTGCTTGAAACGAGGGGCTACCGCGTGCTCGCGTGCAACAGTGGCGAGATGGCCCTCGAAGCCTTCCGCCGCGGCGGTGTTGACCTGGTGCTCACCGACCTGATCATGCCCGGCGTGGATGGTTCGCGGCTGATCGAAGAAATCAAGAGTCTTTCGCCGCAGACTCCGGCCGTGCTGATCTCCGGCCGAACCAAAATCTACGAACGCGAAACGCTTGCCGATGTTTTTCTGTCCAAGGGAATGTACGAACCCGCGGAACTGCTGGAACGTATTCGCCTGTTGCTGGTGCGCAAGCGCGGCCCCAAGCGTCAGGTTGAACTCCGCGCCCGTGCGATGGACGTGGGGCACGCGACTGTGGC
>Ga0116220_10000563_pt1 | contig 14462 bp, 10 predicted proteins | sample Sb_taG_10_FD_88967 | JGI IMG/M metagenome (GOLD analysis project Ga0116220, IMG submission 88967) | Peat soil microbial communities from Weissenstadt, Germany - Sb_50d_7_NC metaG | ecosystem: Environmental > Terrestrial > Soil > Wetlands > Peat | place: Germany: Weissenstadt | collected 2010-09-21
CCGGAACCCTGGATGATCGAGACCTTGTCATCGCGGGGCGCGTCGGCCCGCATGATGAGGTTGTACTCGGGCACGTACCGCAGGGTGTCCGGGTTGGCCAGGGCGATGCCCTTGAGCATCTCGGGCACGAACTGGCGAGGGTCGTTGACGAACTTCTTCATGACGCTGACCTCCAAGGATTCTGATTCATGATGCGGAGCTGCGCTCGTCCCACTGGTCGGCGAGCGCCTCGAACATGACGGCCACCGCGACCGCGCCGGCGTCCAGGGTGCCGATGCTGCGCTCGCCGGTGTAGCTGGCCCGGCCGCGCATGGCCTGCATCGACCGGGTCGCCTCGGCCCGCTCGCGCGCGACGGTCGCTGCCGCCCGCAGGGCCACGGCCGCATCGTCTCCCGCGGTGACGCGCTCCTCGAGGGTGTCCACCGCGGGCACCAGCGCGTCCAGCAGGGTCTTGTCCCCTACGTCTGACTTCCCTCGGGCCTTGATGCCCTCGATGGAGGCCCGCAGCATCGCGATGACCTGGGCCGGCTCCAGGCGGTCCGCGGTCCCGGCGGTCGCCCCGGCGCGCAGGAAGGCGGTGCCCCAGATCGGCCCGGACGTGCCGCCGATGCGGCTGGTGATGACGACGGCGATCTTCTTCAGGAAGGTCCCGATGTCGGTGCGGTCGAAGTCGTCCCAGCCGGACAGCACGAGCTCGAAGCCGCGGGCCATCGAGTAGCCGAAGTCGCCGTCACCCACCACGGCGTCCAGGTCCCCGAAGTACTTCTCGTTGTCGACCGCGACCGTCGCGATCGTGTGCACGACCGACTCGACGTCGGACAGGTCTGCTGTGGGCATGGGTGCTCCTTGGGGCAGCAGGCGGGTAAGGTCGGCCAGGGTGATCCAGGCCCCCGGCGTGGCCCGGCTGCGGTTGGCCAGGACCACCGTGGCTTCCCCGCCGGGATCGCCCAGCGAGGAGACGACCAGGGCGGCCTCGCTGAAATCCTCGTCGGCGGTGTAGTCGTTGACGGTGATCACGCAGGTCAGATCCGCTGCGGTGGCGGCCAGCAGGCCGTTGCGCGAGTCCTCGACCACGATCGCGCGGTCCGCGGGCAGGCCGAGGGAGTGCAGGGCCAGCAGGTAGATGTCGGGCGCCGGCTTCTTATGCGGGACGATGTCCCCGGCGAACACGCTGACCGCACGGGCGTGCTCCGCGCCGACGGCGCGCTCCAGGGTGGCCCGGACCGACGGCTCGGCCGAGGTGGAGGCCACGGCCACCGGCCAGCCAGCGGCCAGCGCCCCGGCCACCACGCGGTCGATGCCGGGCCGGGGCGGGACCGCGCCGGAGGCGACCAGTTCGGCGTAGATGGCGGTCTTGCGCCGGTGCCAGGCGGCGATGGCGTCCTGCTGCCCTCCGGCGTCGGCAGGCAGGCCTGCGGCGGCCACGAACTCGGGCGTGAGCAGGCTGGCCAGCCGTTCCTTGCCGCCGCCGATGCGGAGCTTGTCCTTGTATTCCGACACGCTCCAGCGGACCGGGAGGCCGAATTCGGCGAACGTCTGGTTGAACGCGGGCAGGTGGCCGTAACGTTCGGTGTCGGCCAGTACCCCGTCGCAGTCGAAGATCAGGGCTCTTGGGGGTCTTCGGGTCGGAACCGCCGGGCCGGTCACCCGGTCACCCGGCCCGGCCCACGCTGCCGAAGCGGCGCATGTGGTCGGCGGCCATGTCCTTTACCGCGGCCCGGACCGCGGTGAACAGCGACGGCGGATCCCAGCTGTCGCGTTCCTCCGCGCCGCGCAGGAAGGCCAGGTTGGCCTGCATGTAGGTGACCTTGAGCGCGGTGGAGATGTTCACCTTGGCGCAGCCGCGCGCGATCAGGTCGGTGAACTGGGCGTCGGTCATCCCGGTGCCGCCGTGCAGGGCGATGGGGATCGGCTGCGCGGCCACGATGTCGGAGACCCGCTGGGCGTCCAGGTGGGGCTCGGACCGGTAGACGCCGTGCGCGTTGCCGATGGCCGGCGCGAACACGTCGATGCCCGTGGCCCGGATGAACTCCAGCGCCACCGGCAGCGACTGACGCTGGGCCTCCTCGTCCGAGCCGATGCCGTCCTCGACGCCGGTGATGGCCTCGATCTCCCCTTCGACGTTCGCGCCGTACGACCGGGCCTCGGCGACCACCTCGACCGTCTGCCGCTGGTTCTCCTCCACCGGCAGCCGGGAGCCGTCGAACAGGACCGAGTTCCAGCCCTTGCGCAGGCAGCTGGTGATGACCTCGCGCTCCGGGCAGTGGTCCAGGTGCAGGCTGACCGGGACCTCGATGCCCGCGGTCAGCTCCCGCCACATGGCGTAGAGCAGGTCCAGGCCGATGGACCGGACCGTCTTGACCGAGGTCTGGATGATCACCGGGGAGCGCTGCTCGACGGCCGCGGCCAGCACCGCCTCCAGCGTCAGGGCGTTGACCACGTTGATCGCCGCGACGCCGTAGCGCTCACCGAACGCGCGGTCGACGATCTGCTTCATGGGTACGACGGGCACAAGTGCGAAGCTACGCAGCCCCGCGGCCGGGCGGATCAGTGAAACTACCCATCTTCGGGGGAGGACTTCCCCTACCGGGCGGCCTGCCTGAGCCGGGCCTGGCCGGCCAGCGCGGCCAGCTCGGTACGGTTGCGGGCGCCGGTCTTGCGCAGCACGGCGCCAGCGTGTTTCTCGACGGTCTTGATGGACAGCACGAGCTGCTCGGCGATGAGCTTGTCCGGCAGGCCCTGCTCCATCAGGCCGCGCACCTGGCGTTCCCGCTCGGTCAGGGCCGGCCCGGCTTCGTCGTCCCGCAGGCCGCGGTGCAGCCGCTGGAGCGCGGGACCGGACAAGATGGCCTGGCCGCGGCCGGCCGCGATGACGGCCCGGGCGAGCTCCGGACCGTCCGCGCCGGTGTCCACGCAGCCACGTGCACCCGCGCGGATCGCGGTGGCGACCAGCTTCTCGTCGCCGACCTCGCACAGGCCCACCACGGCCAGCTCCGGGTGGCGGCTGAGCAGGAGGCCGGTCAGGTCCGGGGCCGGGGGGCCCAGGGGGGCGGGGCGGCCCAGGGGGGCGGGGCGGCCCAGGGGGGCGGGGCCGGACCCCGAGACCGCGGGGTCCGCGCCGGTCAGGCCGAGGTCGGCCAGCACCACGTCGGGCCGGAGGCCCGCGCAGGCATCCAGCGCCTGCTCCGCGGTGGCGGCCTCGCCGATCACCTCCAGGCTCGGATCGGCGCCGGATAGCAGCCTCGCCACCCCGGCCCGCAGCAGGGGCCGGGCCGCCGCGATGAGCACGCGCAGCCTGGGGGCGGCCTGCTCCTCGCCGAGCCGGTAGGGGAACCGGGCCCGGATCCGGGTGCCCCAGCCGGCCAGCGAGTCGACGTCGACCGCTGCCCCGAGCACCCGCGCGCGCTCGGTGAGGGCGCGCAGCCCGAAGTGGTCGCCCGGCCATCCGGCCTTCGGATCGAAGCCCTGCCCGTCGTCCTGGACCAGGAGCGTGACCGCGGCCGGCTCGTACATCAGGCCCAGCCGGACCGAACGGGCCCGGGCGTGCCGGACGATGTTGGTCAGCGCCTCACGCGCCACCCGCAGCACTCCGTGGGCCAGGCTGTCCTCCATCGCGGCCGACGTCCCGGCCGAGACGTACCGGACCTCGAGCCCGCCGATGCTCTGCGCCCAGGCCGCCTCCGAGCGGAGCGCCGCGTCCAGCGTCTGGCCGTTCAACGGCGAGGAGGCCAGGCCCAGCAGGGTGAGCCTGGTCTCGGCCAGGGCGTCCCGGGCGGCCGTGCTGGCCTGCTCGAGCTGGCCGGCGTCGAGGTGGACCCGGATGCTCACCAGCCGCTGGGTGAGGCTGTCGTGCACCTCCCCGAGCAGCCGGTCCCGCTCGGCCGCCGCGGCCTCGGCCCGGGCCCGCTCCTCGGCGACCTCGTGCATCTGGGCGGTGGCCAGCGCGATCGCCGCGTGCCGGGCGAACAGCTCGAGCAGTTCCGCGTCCTCGGGCCCGAAGACCCGCCGCTCGTCGCGGCTGAACACGATGCAGGCCCCGATGATGCGTCCGCGCCACTCCAGCGGCACACCGATCACGCCGCGCAGGGCGGCACGGTCCTCGGGCGCCACGTGGCCGCCGCGGACTTCGTCGTAACGGGCGAACCAGACCGGGGCACGACGCGCCACCACCGCTCCGGTCATCCCCTCGGTGAGCGGGAAGACCCGGCCGGACTGACAGGCCACGCCGATGTCGGCTTCCTTGCGGTAGGTGCCGGCCGTCTCGTCCACGCTGCAGATCGAGCCGGCGTGGCAGCCGAGCAGCTCGGTGCACCGGCGCAGGATCCGTTCCAGCAAGGGACGCAGCGAGAACTCACCGGCCAGGTCCTCCGCCACCGCGATCAGGCCGGCCGCGCGGGCCGCGGCGCTGTGCTGCCCCGGGGGCTGGCGCCACGGTTCGTTCGGCGGTGGCCCCGCAGGGCAGGGGTCGGCGGACACACGTCCTCCGGATCTGCGCCAGCCTGTCACAACGCTGGGCGGCTCGCTCAGTGGTCGATCCGAGCATCACCCGCGTGGTGGCGTCACGTCAAGAACGACCAGGGCTTTTACCACGGTACGTTCGGCTGAAAGAAAAGGACCTCAGGCCACGACGGACAGGAGCGGCGCCACCATGGCGAGGTCCTCCTCGGCGGCGGTCAGGATCACGCCGCTGACCAGCTTGCGGGCGTCCCGGAGCAGGTCGGCGGCGAGTTCGGCGCCGACGGCGCGGGCGGCGCCGCGGCCGGCCCGTTCCATGGCGAGCAGGGTGTCCGGCGGGATGGTCACCCCGGGGATCTCGTGGGCCAGGTAGTCCGCCTCCTCGAAGCTGCGCAGTGGGGTGACCGACAGCAGCAGCGGGGTGTCCTCGGCTTCGAGGGCCGTCACCACGCGCAGCAGCGAGTCCAGTTCGTAGACGGGGCGGCTGACCAGGAAGTGCGCGCCCGCCCGGATCTTGGCCCGGGCCCGGGCGATCTCGGCGTCCATGTCGCGCGCGCCGGGGTTGACCCGTGCGCCGATGCAGAACGAGGTGCGGGTGGTGAGCGCGAGGCCGTTGGAGTCGCGGCCCGCATTCAGGCCGGCCAGCAGGGCGATGAGGCCGATCGAGTCGACCTCCCAGATGCCGTCGACGGCCGGGTAGTCGCCCCGGACCGGCGGGCTGCCGGTGGTGCTGATCACGCTGCGCAGGCCGAGGGCATGCGCACCGAGCAGGTCGGCCTGCAGGGTCATGATGGTCTTGTCCCACGTCGTCACCGTGGCGACGGTCTCCACGCCGGCGTGCTGCTGCAGGTGCAGCGCCATGTCGAAGGCGTCCAGGTGGGTGCGCGCGGTTTCCGGCGGCTGGACCGCGAACACCCCGATGCCGTGGGCCGCCAGCACAGCGGCCGCCTCGAGCGCGTCGGCGGCGCGGACCCCAGAACCGCCCGCCGGGGTAGCGATCGCGGCGGCGACGATGAACCGGCGGCTGGCCAGCTGGTCGGCGAGGGTTCCGGTGACGGAGCGCACGGGTTCACGGAGTACGCCGGGCTGATGGACCCGGGAGCGGGGGACTCGCGGGGCGGGCGGGCCGGCGGCTTCGGATGAGTCGCGGACCGCTCCGGCGGCGGCCCGGATGTGGGTGGGCGTCGTGCCACAGCAGCCGCCGACCAGTGACACCCCCGCCTCGGCGAACCGGCGGATGTACCGGGCGAAGTAGCCGCCGTCGATGGCGAACTCGAAGCTGCGCGGGCCGGTCCGGCGCGGCTGCCCGGCGTTCGGCTGGGCGCTGACCGGCACCGACGCGTAGCGGACCAGGTCCTCGGCCACGGTGAGCATCCGCTGCGGGCCGATGGTGCAGTTGGTGCCGAGCATGGCCACCGGCAGGCCGGACAGCACGGTGGCGACCTCGCGCGGCGTCTCCCCGCCCAGGGTGTATGCGTCGTCGGCGAAGGTGGCCTGCGCGATGACCGGAACGTCGGTCAGGTCGGCGACCGCGCCGACCGCTTCGACCAGCTCGTCGAGGTAGCCGAACGTCTCGAGGATGAGCAGGTCGACGCCCCGGCCCGCGGTCAGCGACCGGACCTGCTCCCGGATCACCTCGGTGCGTTCGGCCGAGCCGATGCGGCGCCGCTGCGAGGCGGTGACGGCGGGCGACACCGACCCGGCCACCAGGACCTCACGCTCGCACGCCTCCTGCGCCGCGCGGGCGATCCGGACCCCGGCCCGGTTGATCTCGTCCACCTGGTCGGGGAAGCCGTGGTCGCCGAGCCAGAGCCGGTTCGCGCCGAAGGTGTTGGTCTGGATGATGTCCGCGCCCGCATCCAGGTAGCTCTCGTGGATCGTGCTGACCAGCCCGGGGTCGGACAGGTTGAGCTCGGGCAGCGACCGGTCCAGCGCGGCGCCCGCCGCGTGCAGCATCGTGCCCATCGCTCCGTCGCACACCAGTATCTGCTGGCCCAGCGTGCTTGCGGCGGTCATGGCTCATCGCCGAGCGCGTCGAGGATCTCCAGCGCCACCTGGGCGATGAGCCGGTCGGTGTAGTTGTCCAGCCGCAACCCGGTGATCTCCTCGATCCGCTTGACCCGGTAGGCCACCGTGTTCGGATGGACGTGCAGGATGCGGGAGGCCCGCTGCGGGCTGTTGTTCTCCCGGAAGTAGCAGGCCAGCGTGGTCAGGTACTCCGACTTGTGTTCCTGCTCGTGCACGGCGAGCTTGCCCAGCACGTCGGCGGCGAACGACCTGAGCTCGGCCAGGTCGGGCACCTGGAGCAGCAGCCGGAGGATGCCGAGGTCACCGAACGCGCTGACGGTGCCCGCGCGGCGCAGCCTGCGCAGCGTCTGGGTGGTGCGCTGGGCCTGGGCGTAGGACCGGGCGACTTCGCGCGGGTCGCGGCAGACCCCGCCGATGCCGATGACGACCCTGGCCGCCGGGAACAGTTCGGCCAGCCGGGCCAGGCAGGCGTGGGCGAGCCGGCGGGCGTCCATGGCGGCGGGCCCGCGCTCGTCCGGGGCCGCGGTCACGATCACCACCTCGGACTCGCGGGCCGAGACGATCGCGTCGGGCGCGCGGGTGGCGACGAAGTGATCGACGCTCTCCCAGATCCGCTGCCGCTGGGCCGCCGCGTCGGTGTGGTCGGCGGCGGGCGCGGGCAGGTCGAAGGCGATGGCCATGACGTTGTGGTCGCGGGCCGGATCGTAACCCAGGTGCGCGGCCCAGCGGCCGGTATCGGACTGGTCGCGGCCGCGGCCCAGCAGCAGGCCCTCCACCAGGTCGTCGCGGACCCGGCGGGCGGCCGCGGCGACCACGCGCTCGCGGCCGAGGATGACCCCGCAGATGGTGGCCGCGTGTTCGGTCACCAGCAGGCTCATGTCCTCGCCGAAGATGTTGTCGGCCGGGTCGATGGTGATCAGGTAGGACGGGACCTCGTCCCCCACGAGGATCGGGGCGACGATGACGGCGGGGATACCACCGACGTTCGGCAGGCGGAGGGCGCGCTGGCTGAGGCGGGACGCGCGGAGGACCTGCCCGAGCCTCGGGTGGACCACGTGCTCTCTCACGGCCGCGGCGGCCTTGTCGGCGCTCACGCCGGGCGCGGCCGCGGTCAGCACGTCCATGAGCTGGGTGACCACGGCGACGGTGGCGGTCATCCGGTCGGAGATGAGCTGCACCACCCCGGCCAGGTCGGCGTCCTGCAGGGCCAGGCCGGACAGGTAGCGGTATACGGTGACCAGCTCGCGCAGGGCGGCGTTCTCGCGGTCGAGCCGGGAACTCGCGTCTTTTCCGTCGTTGGCGTCTTTTCCGTCCCGGACGGGCGGTGAGCCGGTCGGGGACAGCACGGGCGACCAGTCGGGCAGCGCCATGCCCTTGATCGTACGTTTCAGGTGGCCCGTACGGCGTTGTGGCTGACCACAAATCGTGGCTTTTCCCGGTTGTTCACCTGCCGGAACGAGCCACAAGGTCCGGCCTGGCTGTGGACACCACAGGCGGAAGCTTGACAAACGGTACGTCTGGCGACCAGATTAACAGGCACTTTCCTTGTGAGAGGGGCCCGGGTTGCTTGAGTACCGCGACGTGTACGCAGGCGGCCGGCTGGTCGGCTCCGGGTCGACCGACGTGATCACGATCGTCAACCCGGCCACCGAAGAGGTTACCGGCGCCGTGCCGTCGATGGTCGAGCGGGACGTCGAGGTGGCCGTGACCGCGGCCCGGCATGCGTTCGAGGAGGGCGGCTGGCCACTGCTGTCCGCGACGGAGCGGGCCGCGGCGCTGGACCGGCTGGCGGCGGCCCTCGAGGCACGGGCCGAGGACACCGCCCGGCTGGTGACGGCCGAGATGGGCATGCCGATCACCTTGTCCCGGCGCAGTAACGTGACGGTGCCGTGCGCGATCATCAGGTACTACGCTTCGCTGGCCCGGACGCTTACCGCGGAGGAGGTCCGGGAGGCGATCAGCTTCGCGGGGCGGACCGTGGTCCGGCGCGAGCCGGCCGGGGTTGCGGCGGTGATCGCGTCCTGGAGTTACCCGCTCATCCTGGCCTTCTGCCAGCTGGCCCCGGCGCTGGCGGCGGGCTGCACGGTGGTGCTGCTGCCCGCGGCCGAGACCTCGCTGTCCGCGTACATCCTGGCCGAGGCGTTCGAGGCGGCCGAGTTCCCGCCCGGGGTGTTCAACCTGGTCACCGGGACGGCCGAGGTGGGCGAGATGCTGGCCGCGCACCCGGGCGTAGACACCGTGGCCGTGGCCGGGCCGACGCCGGCCGGACGGCGGATCGCCGCGATCTGCGGGCAGACCCTCAAGCCGGTGACCCTCGAACTCGGCGGGAAGTCCGCCGCGATCGTGCTGGACGACGTGGACCTGTCCGCGGCGGCCGCGCAACTCGGCTCGCTGTGCTTCGCCAACTCCGGGCAGGCCTGCTTCACCATGTCCCGGGTGCTGGCCCCGCGGACGATGTACGACGAGGCGGTCTGCGCCCTGGCGGCGCAGGCCTCGTCGCTGGTGGTGGGCGACCCGCTGGCCGAGGACACGACCATGGGACCGCTGGCCAACCCCCGGCAGCGGGCCAGCGTGGAGTCCTGCGTCACGGCCGGGGTCACGGCCGGGGCCCGCGTGGTCGTGGGCGGGCGCCGCCCGGCCACGCCGGTGCGCGGCTACTACTACCAGCCGACCGTGTTCGCCGGGGCCACGGCCGGCATGGCCATCGCCCGGGACGAGATCTGCGGGCCGGTGGTGAGCGTGATCCCGTACGACGACGAGGCCGAGGCGGTGGCGATCGCCAACGACTCCAGCTACGGCCTGGCCGGGAGCGTGTGGACCGACGACCCCGAGCGGGGCCTGGAGATCGCGCGGCGCGCGCGGGTCGGGACGTTCGGGGTGAACCTGTACGTGCCTGACATCGGGGCGCCGTGGGGTGGCCGCAAGGCCAGCGGGATGGGCCGCGTCTACGGGCCGGAGGGCCTGGATGCCTACCTGGCCACCAAGTGCGTGTTCCTGCCTGCTTCCGGCGTGGCTGCGGGTTCCGGCGTGGCTGCGGGCTCCGGCGTGGCTGCGGGCTCCGGCGTGGCTGCGGGCTCCGGCGTTGCTGCGGGCTCCGGCGTGGCTGCGGGCTCCGCGGCGCTTGGCCGCTAGGGCGCGGCGGGGTCGGCCGGGTCGTCCGGGTCGTCCGGGGCGGCGATATGTCTCACGCGTGATACAATTGCGAAGTGGCTGAGATCACGATTCGCGAACTCCGGAACCATGGCGGTGAGGTCGTAGACCGGGTGGCTCAGGGCGAGCACATCACCGTCACGCGGGCGGGAAAGCCGGTGGCCGAGCTTTGGCCCGTCAGCCGACGGCCCCTTACGGCTGAGACGTTGCTGGCCCGCTGGCATCGACTGCCATCGGTGGACTACCGCGCCATGCGAGCCGACCTCGACGAGGTACTGGATCCTGCCCTGTGACCGGCACCGATGAGCGCCCGGCCCAGGGAGTCCTGGATACCTCCGCGGTCATCGCCCTGCGTCAGATTACCGACCCGTCGGCTCTGCCGGCTGAACCGCTCATTACCACCGTGACACTCGCCGAACTGTCGGTCGGCCCCCTGGTCGCACACGACGAATACGAACGCGCCGCCAGGCAAGCGCACCTGCAGGAGGCCGAGGCCGACTTCGACCCGCTGCCCTTCGACCGGGCCTCCGCCCGGGCCTTCGGCCAGGTTGCCGCGTCACTGCGGCGGTCGGGCAGGAAAACGGCCGCGCGGGCCTATGACGCGCTGATCGCGGCAACCGCTATAGCGCACGGCCTGCCGGTCTATACGTGCAACGCCGCAGACTTTGCGGGGATCGACGGCCTGCGCGTGATACCGGTCAGGCTGCCGCCGGCGGCTGACCTTAAGGTCGACTAGGTCATCGGGCCGGGCGTGGCCATGGGCGGCCTCCTGGGCCCGATCTCGGGCGCAGCCTCCAGTCCGGCATTGTCGGTGGGGCGGCGCAGGATGGGGTCATGGAGCTTGGCGGGAGGACGGCTCTGGTCACCGGGGGCGCGGCCGGGATCGGCGCGGGGATGGCCGAGCGGCTGTCAGCCGAGGGCATGGACGTGGTCATCGCCGACCTGGACCGGGACGCGGGCGCCGCGACGGCGGGCAGGATCGGCGGGTCGTTCGTCCGCGCGGACGTGGCGACCGCGGCCGGGGTCCGTGGCGCCATCGCGGCCGCCCGCCGGCCGCACGGCCGGCTGGGCGTGCTGGTGGCCAACGCGGGGGGCGCGGAACAGCCGTCCTTCCCGGAGGCGGACCCGGCGAGGTGGAATTACGCGCTGGACCTGAACCTGCGGGCGGTCATGCTCGCCACGCAGCTGGTCCTGGACCCGATGGCCGAGGGCGGCGGCGGCGCGATCATCACCATCGCCTCGGTGGCCGGGCTGGGCACGACCAGCCATGACTGTCCCGAGTACGCGACGGCCAAGGCCGGGCTGATCCGGTTCACCGAGTGCCTGGCGCCCTTGCGCGACTCGATGGGCGTGCGGGCCAACTGCATCTGCCCCGGCCTGGTCGATACCCCGGCCTCACGACGGTCGCGGGCTGACCTGACGCCGGCTCAGCTCGCGGCCCTGCCCCCGGTGCTGACGCCGGCCGACATCGCGGCCGCCGCGATGCGGTTCCTGGCCGATGACACCCTGGCCGGGCGGGTGATGGTGTGCCGCGGCGGCGAGCCGAGCCGCCTGCTCCCGCTCGTCGACTGGCAGACGGCGTTACACGGCGGGCGGCGGTGCGGGCGGGGGGAAGCCATGTCGCGGTGCGAGCGAGGCGTAGATGGCCTGGTGCTCGGCCGCGGACCGGGTCCAGGAGAAGTGCCCCGACGTCTCCCGCGCGGCCGAGCGCAGCCGGTCCGCGAGTTCCGGGCCGTCCAGGACCGCGGCGAGAGCCTCGGCGAGGGCGGGTGCGTCGCCCACCGGCACCAGCAGGGCGTCGTGGCCCGGGCTCAGGAATTCCCGGAATACCGGCAGGTCGGACGCGACCACCGGCAGCCCCGCGCTCATCGCCTCCAGGAGCGCCAGGCCCCAGCCTTCCTTGGTGGACGGGAACGCGAGCACATCCGCCGCCGCGTACCAGCCGGGCAGTTCGGCGTCGGGCACCGTGCCGAGCAGGACCACGTCGTCGTCCAGGCGCAGGCCCAGGCCGGGCAGCGAAGCCAGCACCCGGTCCCGGTAGGCCCGGTAGTCCTGAAACGAATGGCCGCCGACGACCGCGTGCACCGGCCGGCGGCCCGCTTGCTTGAGGGCGGCGATCGCCCGGACCAGGGTGTCGCTGCCCTTGCGGGGCTCGATGCCGCCCACCGACAAGATCAGCGGCCGGTCCGCCGCCCCGGCGCGCCGCCGCAGCGCGGCGGCCAGGCCCGGATCGGCCTGCTGGAAGCGGGCGGTGTCGACCCCGTTGTGCACCACCACGGCGGCGGTGCCGTACTCGCGGCGCAGCAGGTCCCGCCAGTGCTCGCTGACGACCAGGATCCGGTCCGGCTCCAGGATGGCCTGGCGCTGGCACTCGATGAGCGCAGGACTGGTGAAGTCGTCGACGTGGTGGACGGTGCGGAGCACGGTGGGGGCTGCTGGGGTCGTCGGGACGCTGCCGCGGGCGCCGTCGCGGACCTGGCAGGCGGCGCGGGCCGAGATGCAGTCCTGGGTGTGCAGGACGGGGTAGTCGGCGGCCAGGGAACCGAGCCCTCCGGCCAGGGCGGCGACGCTGGCGAAGACCCGTTCTTCCAGGGTCGGCAGGGCCGGCGGGGCGGGGATGATCGTCACCGGCGCCTGGACGGGACGGAAGAAGCCGGTGCTGGGGTCACCGAGCGCGATGACCCGCACCGGGTACCCGGCCTCGTGCAGCGCCTCCGCCAGGTGGACGGTGTGGACCGCCCCGCCGCGCGGCTTGACCGAATAGGTGACCAGGCCGACCGGAACCTGCGGGCCCGTCACCGATGGCGCCGTCATGGGCGCCCCGCGGTGGCCAGGGCGGGCTGGCGGGCCGCCACGGCGGCCGCGACCCGCGCCGCCTCGGCGGCGCTCGCGGTAACGATCGCGCCCGCGTCCCGCAGTATGCGGCACTGCCGGTCGAGCCCCTGCCGGTCGGCGCGCGCGCCGAGCACGTAGGCGATCACGGCTGCTCCGCTGGCCACGAGCTCCGAGCAGACGCCCGCGATCTCGCCCGCGGGATCGGGATGTGAGCCGTACCCGAGGACGACGTCGAGCAGGACGGCGGCGATATCGCCGCCGAATGCCTCCGCCCGCATGATCTCGGTCCGCGCGGCCGGGTCGATCATCGGATGCGGACGCCCCTTCGTATACTCCTCCTCGCCGAGGTCCAGGCAGATATGCGCGCCGGCAGGTGCGGGCAGCCCGAGGTCCGGACGCAGCGGGATGTTGGAGTGGACGGGCCCGAGCGCCCGGCCGAGCACGACCTGCGCTTCGTAGCACAAGGTGCCGCCGGTGAAGAAGCCGCGTACGGCGCGCCGACCGCTGGCCAGCTGCGCGGCCGCACGCTCGATGACGCCAGCCAGGTCCCCGGCCGGGCCGGGCGCGGGTTTGCCCAGGATTTCTGCTGTCTGGAGGGCTCCTTGCTCGAGCGTGTCGGCCAGGAGCGCGTCGCCGAACGGGCCGTCGGGAGCGGACATGCCGAGGCAGGCCGCGACCACTGGCGTGGCCCGGCTGGCGCCGATCACCCTCCGCGCCACGCCGGGGTCGGGGGGTTTGGAGACCAGCAGGATGACCTCGGTGCCCGGATCGGCGTCCAGCGCGCGCATCGCCTCGCGGGCCATCATCCCGCCCACGGCAGCCGACAGGTCCCGGCCGCCGACGCCGATCACCTGGGAGACGCCGATGCCCCACCGGTCCAGCAGGGACATCACCTCCTGGGCACCGGTCCCGGCCGCGGCGACCACCCCGACCGGGCCCGGCGTCACCGCGTTGGCGAACCCGAGGCCCACCCCGGCGAGCACCGCGGTGCCCGCGCCCGGGCCCATCAGCAGCAGGCCCAGCCGGCGGGCGCGCTCCTTCAGTTCCACTTCCTCGGCCAGCGGCACGTTGTCGCTGAACAGCAGGACGTGCAGGCCTGCCGACAGGGCCGAATGAGCGGCGACCGCGGCATACGGGCCGGGCACCGACACCACCGCCACGTTGGCCTCCGGCAGCCTGGCCACCGCCTCGCCGACGGTGCGGGGCGCGGGGCGCCCGGGCTCCTCGCGCGGCGCGGCGGCCTCGGAGAATACCGCGACCCGGCCCCGTTCCAGGGCCTCGGCGGCGGCACCGTCGTCGGTGGCGCGGACCGCGAGCACCAGCGCGTTGGCGTCGGCACCGGCCAGGTCGTCCGGCGGGAAGCCCCGGCCGGTCAGGTCCTCGACGGCGGCCGGGGTGGCCATCGCGGCCGTGGCCCAGGTCACGCCGCGGCCGTCTTCGATGGCCCGGGTCGCGCCGAGCAGCAGCAGCGAATCCCGGTAGGTGCCCGGGAACACCTGCAGTGCCGCGGTACTCACCAGCTGCGCTCCGCGTGGGCCGGGCTGCGCTCGATGCGGGTGCCTGATCGCCCTCCCCCGCCGGTCAGCGTGGCGGCCAGCAGTTCCGGCGAGGTGATCACCGCCAGTTCCCCGCCGCCGTCCAGGAAGCGGAGCGCGGCCTCGATCTTGGGCCCCATGCTGCCCGGCGGGAACTGGCCGTCGGCGAGGTGGCGGGCGGCCTCGGCGGCGGTGATCGTGCCCAGTTCGGACTGTGTGGGCTGGCCGTAATCGAGCATGACCCGGTCCACTGCGGTGACCAGCAGCAGAGCCTGGGCGCTGAGCAGCCGGGCGATCAGCCCGGCGGCCCGGTCCTTGTCGATGACCGCGTTGGCGAGGCCGCCCTGCGGCCCGGTGGACTGTACCGGGATCCCGCCTCCGCCGCCGGCGATCACCAGATGACCCGCGTCAACCAGGGCCCGCAGCGCGTCGATCTCGATCACGCTGGCCGGTTCGGGC
>Ga0116220_10000569_pt1 | contig 14415 bp, 19 predicted proteins | sample Sb_taG_10_FD_88967 | JGI IMG/M metagenome (GOLD analysis project Ga0116220, IMG submission 88967) | Peat soil microbial communities from Weissenstadt, Germany - Sb_50d_7_NC metaG | ecosystem: Environmental > Terrestrial > Soil > Wetlands > Peat | place: Germany: Weissenstadt | collected 2010-09-21
CACCTGCCCGTCATCATCACGAGCGCCGTAAAGAATGCTGTGCGTGTCCTCGGGCTCGACCAGTCGCCGACCTCCGTGATCGGCGGTTCGGCGGTAGCGGCCCATTTCCTCGACGTACACGCCGTAGCGAAACCGGAACAGCTCCTCGCGGTCCTGTTCGGACTGCGCCCGGAAAACCTCGACGGTCATCGGCCACCCCCTCAGCTCGGCCCTCGGCAGTTACCCGCTGATCGCCGCGAGGGCGGCGCGGTGCTCCGTGATCTCGCGCGTGATGCCCTCGGCGCCCAGGGGGGCGACGGTGTCGTGGGCTTCCTCGAGCATGGTCTGTGCGCGGTTGAGATCCTCGGGTCGCCCGCGGGCGATCAGCGCGCCGGCCCACGAGGCGTGGGTGCGGGCGAGGAGCAGGGGAGCACCGAGGCTTCCCTCGATCTGGGCGGCGGCGGCGAAGTGGTCCTCGGCCTGCTCGTAGCGCTCTTGGGTCGCCGCGAGCGTGCCGAGCGCCCAGGCGATCGTCCCGTACGCCGAAGGAGGGGTGGCGGCGAGCTGGCCGGAGAAAGGCGCCAGTAGCTCGTAGAGCTCGCCCGCGCGATCGACGATTGCAAGACGGGAGAACACCATCGCCCAGAGGATCATCGCCGAGGACCACGCCTGTTCCAGCGGGATGCTCTGCAGATCCTCGGTGAGCGCCAGCTCGCGCGCCTCGTCCTCGCGGCCGCTCTCCAGGAGCGCGAGCGCCACGCCCGCGCGGTACCCCGCGACACCGTCCTCTTCGCTGGCGGACCGAACCACCTGGTCGACCAGCTCCCCGAACCTCCCCTGAAAGTGGCGCACAATGAACAGCTGCACGCCGAAGACCATCGCGGCGTCGGGCTCGCCGGCTGCCGCACCGGCCTCGAACGCCTGGATCGCCCACTGCTCAGACGCCTCGATGTCGCCCTGCACGAGGCTCCAGCTCGCCTCGTCTACCAGCAGACCCCAGCCGATGGTCGGCTGGGGCACCGACGCAGCCAGAGCTCGCAACGTCTGCAAGCTGGACTCGATCTGCGAGCGATCCCCGGCCTCCAGGCCGGTGCCAAAACGCCAGCCAGCCGTGAAGAGGCTCAGCCGTGGGTCGTCCAGGCGCTGGGTGAGGTCGAACAGCTCGCCGACCAGCCGTCGGCGCTGCTCGAGGGTGTCCGGGGCTGTGATCGCCCAGATGGCATGAGCGAGCGTATGGGCCAGCGCGGCCTGATCGCCGCTGGCCCGGGCCAGCTCGATCGCCTCGGCGGCCAGCTGCCGGCAGCGGGAGGGCTTCCCGGCGTAGTGAAGCTCTGAGGCCTGCAGCGCAAGGATCTGCGCCCGCCGCGGATCGCCGTCCGGGAGGGCAAGCGCTGCGGCCTGGAGCATCTGCACCCGCTCGCTGTCCACCGTGCCCAAACGGCTGGTCAACCCTCGTGTGTTCGCCAGCACGGCACGGGCGAGCCGGTCGACGTCATTCAGGTCCCGGGCGAGCTGTGCCGCATCGAGCAGCGTCTGGCGCGAGGACGGGTTCCCGACCTGGCGCTGGGCCTCACCGAGGCCGATCAACAGCTCGCAGCGCTCTGAGCGATCGCCGCCGGGCGCCTGGTCTTGAAGTTCGAGCGCCTGGCGATACCAGCGCGCGGCCTCATCGGGGGCAAGCTGCTCGAGTGCGTGCTCGGCCGCGCGCCGCGCGTAGTGGATCGCCTTGGCGCTGTCGGCGCTGACAACCGCCGCGGCCCAGTGACCGGCGAGCTCGCCCAGCCGCTCGCCGGGCTCATCCCCGCACTGCTCCTCGAGCGCTTCGGCCACACGCTTGTGCAGCCGCGCGCGGCGGGTGGCAGCGAGGTCCTCATAGAGCGTGTGCTCGACGAGCCCGTGGGTGAAAGTGAGGCGCCCTGCTCGGCTCTTGTTCTCCTGCAGAAGCGACGCCGCCACTGCGTCTTCGAGCAGGTCGAGCAACCGTGCTTCCGGGAGATCGACCACCGCGAGCAGCAGATCCACATCGAAGTCGCGGCCGATCACCGCGGCGGCGCTGAGTGCCGTGCGGGCGTCCGGGCCCAGGCGCTCGACACGCCGCCCGATGACCTCGCGCACGCTCTGGGGGAGACCCAGTTCGGCGAGGTTGCCCACCAGGCGCCAGCGCCCGCCGTCCTGCTGCACGATCGCGCCGGACTCCGTGAGGTGACGCAAGAGCTCACCTGCGAAGAAGGGGTTGCCGGCGCTCTCGCGCGCTATCTCCGTGGCGAGCGCCCTTCCATCGTCGTCTAGCTCATGCCCGGCCGCCGCCTCCATGAGTGCTAGCACCTCATCGCAGTCGAGGCCGGTGAGCTTCAGACGTTCCACCCCCTGCTCGCGGTGAAGGTCGGCGAGCAGCGCCGTCAGCGGGTGATCGCGCGAGAGGTCGGAGTCGCGGTAGGTCCCCACGACCATCACTGGAATCGAGGAGCCTGAGGCCACGACGTGGCGAAGCAGCGACAGCGTTGGTGAATCGGCCCAGTGCAGGTCATCGACGATCAGGAGCAGAGGCTCCTGATCGCCGGCCCCCTTGAGCAGGCCCGCGACGGCGCCGTAGAGCAGATAGCGCTCCGTCTCGGGATCGCTCTCGCGCGGGGAGGGCAGATCGGTAACGCGATCGCGCAGAGCGGGCACGAGGCGAGCCAGGTCGCCTCCGAAACGCTCGGCATGGGCGTCGAAGACCGATTTCGGTGCCTCTTTCACGAAGTATCCGAGCGCTTGCACCCATGGCTGGTAGGGGACGCCGAGATCCTCGTCGCAGCGTCCGAAGAGCACCGTCGCGCCCTCCCCGTGCGCCTGCAGCGCCATGTGTGTGGACAGCCGCGTCTTACCGACACCCGCCTCACCGCTGATCAACGCCAGCCGCAGCGAACCCTCCCGCGCCTTGGCCCACAACTCCTGCAATCGCGCGCGCTCAGCCACCCGCCCGACATAGCCGGTTGGCGGCAGCTCACGTAGCCGCTCCGGCAGTGCGATCCCCACGCTTGCGGCCGGCTTCCATTGCAGCTCGAACGCCTGCACCGGCTCGGAGATGCCCTTCAGCTCGAGGCCGCCGAGGGACTGGAGGCTGTGACCGTCACGCGAGCCTGCGAGCTGGCGCACCAGGGCGTTGACCACGATCTGCCCACCCGCCGCGTGAGCGCACAGCCGCGCGGACTCCACCACCGGCTCGCCGAAGTAGTCGCCGTCCTCGACATTGGTCTCGCCGAGGCTCACGCCGATCCGCACGCCGAGCTGCTCCTCGGAGCGGCGGTTGTGCGCCTCGACCGCCTGCTGCATTGCAACCGCGCACGCCAACGACTTGGAGGCGCTTTGGAACACGACCATCAGCCCATCGCCGAGGTTCTTGACCTCCCGGCCGCCGCTGCGCTCGAGAGCACTGCGCAGCAGTCCGAAGTGTTCTGTGCGCAGCTCCTCTGCCGCCTCGGGACCAACCCGGTCGGCCATCGCCGTCGAACCGACCAGATCGGTCATGAGGACCGCGACCATCTCAGTGGCGGTTGAGCTCACCCGCTAATCATCCGACTTTCGGGAGACTGGTGCAACGACGTCGCACCAGCCGCCCCCCACACCTCTTCAGTCTGGCTGGGCTGACTCACCGGCCGTTGCGTTCAGCGGGTCGCCGGGCCGGTTTGGATCATGTCCCGGCGCTAGCTTGCGCGCGTCCTTCTTGGCCTGCTTCTCCAGCCGGCGCTCGCGGAGCCGGCTTTCGCGCATGAGCTTCGCCATCGTGGTCTTCTTCTTGCCGCTCGAGGCCATGCGTGCTACGCCAGCTGCACGTTCGCGGCCTTGGGTCCCTTGTCGCCGGGTTCGGCGTCGTAGGAGACCTTCGCGCCCTCGGCGAGCGAGCGATAGCCCTCTCCGACGATCGCGCTGTGATGAACGAACAGGTCCTTGGACTGGTCGTCGGGCGTGATGAACCCGAAGCCCTTGTCGTCGCTGAACCACTTGACGGTTCCTGTAGCCATGTGTGTTGCCTCCCGCGTTGATAGTGCTGCGAACGCGGAGATTGCTGAGCAAAGGCTACGAGCGCTGGCACTGCGATGTTGGGCGAACCGCCCAACCTGATGTATCAACCCTAGCAGCAGCCACTGGCGATCATCTCTCCGGCGGATGCCAGCCGTGACCTTTCTTGCGGATCTTCCCTTCCTGCTCGAGGGGTGGGAGGATCTTGTAGAGGTAGGTCCCTTTGATGCCCATCTTCGCGGCGAGCTCGGGGATGGTGATGCCCGGCTGTCCCTTCACGAGCGACAGTGCCTGAGCGGCGCGCTGGCCGCCGCCTTTGCGCCGTCCGGCGCGACGTTTCGCTTTGGTAGCCGTTTTGGGAGCCGCGGTGGCCGTCGCAGCGGCGACTTTGCTGGTGCTGCCTGGCGGCCGTCCCACTTTTTTGGTTTTGGGACGCATCGCTTTTTTGCGGCGTCCCGGGGGACGTCCCCGTTTTTTGGCGGGCGCAGTCGTCTCGGCGGCGGCGGTTTTGCCGCCGGAGCGGCGCGGGCGTCCCCGTTTACGGCGGTGCGTGACGGTTGCGGCGACGGCCGAGGTGGCCTCAGACGCAGCGGACCCGATCACTTTCGCCAGTGCCGACGCGGCGTCCTTGAGGCGGTTGTACTCACGGTTGTACTCATCCACTACCGGCTGCAGCTCTTTCAGTCGATCGGTGATCTCTCGATGCTTCTCCTCCAGAAAGTCGGACACGGGCGCACATCCTCGCTTATCGGGTGCGGAAAGAAACGAGCGTATAACAGGATTGCGGGCGGTGGCCTGGAGCCGCGTCTTCTTCTGCCTTCAGCGCTCAGTATCTGTGCGCAGATCCTCCATATGGTGTTTCTCGCGCTGGCGCACTCTCGCTCCGAGGGCTTGCGCTCGCCGCCGCCTCGCGCGCGGCTTTCTTCTTCTCCCTCTTTTGTCTCTTCTTCTCCTCCAATGCTTGTGCTCGCTGCTCTACGGTCATGACGACCTCGGGGCGCTCCCGGCCGAACCGCTTGAGATAGAGGTCTTCGATGAACTGGGGCAGCGGCGCCTTCCACGGCTCTTGGTCGTGGTTGTCGATCGAGCCCATCCTCTTCGGGTTCATGCCGAGCTCTCGTGCCATCTGCACGTGCGCGTGCGACAGATGGTGGCGGCCGCGCGCCTGGATCCACGCCTGCAGTGCGGGCGGGACGGCCTGGTGCTTGCGCTTGTGCTTGCTCATCGAACCCCAACGTGACGATATTCCCAGGTTAGGTAGAGAACATTTGATTTTTCCGGACAATGCGGGATCGAGCGATGAGAGCCCCTTGCGCTCGTGGCCAGCGAGTGCATATGTTCCGTTCAGACGCGGAACCGAGCCGCAAAGAGCGAGGCCAACGAGGTGTGAGGCCCTGCCACCCAAACCAAAGGGCCTTCGGGTCAGTTGGGAGTGGGTTCCTCGAGCGGCCCGGAACCGCGTCGATTTCGTTCCTCACCGCGGTGTGGGCTTCTTCCTCTCGCGTCGCTCTTGCGCCTCGTGCTTGAGCTGGGCTTGCTGTCCGGCTATCTCGGCAGTGCGCTCGGCTTGACGCGCTTGGGCGATGCTGCGTGACCTGGCGGCGAAAGCAATGTGATCCTTGCGCTCTTGTTGATCCTTGCGCTCTTGTTGTCGATCCATGTGACCTCCTCGTAGAACAGGCACTCTACGCCCATTCCCAACACGCATGGATGTATGGGAAGAAGACGGGTGCCCAGGGCGCGAAGGAAGACCTGGTCCCAAAGCTCGAGCCCGGAGAGTGTCCCGTTTGGCGCGCGCCGTCGGTATGGGGGTATGGAGCCGATACGTGACACGCTCGACCCGCTCCGCGAGGTCGGGCTCAACAAGCTCACGATCCAAGCGACCCTCGCCGGCGGCCTGGACGCGCAGGCGCTGGGCGTGCTGGCCGCCGATCTCGCTATCGGCGGCACGCTCGTGGCGCTCACGCCGTGGCTTGCGCCGGTCGTGGTGCTCGCGGTTTCGGCGCTCGTCGCGGTCGCCGCCGTGATTGCGACGCCACGGAACTACGGCGCCACGCTGCGCAGCCTCCTACAGGACGCCGAGGCGCTGTTCCGGACCCGGGCGGACGGCACCGACGGAGCGCTGCGCCGGATGATCGTCGACGATCTCGCCGACGCGGTCGACGCGAACGCCAGGACTCTGCGCTTCAAGAGCTACCTCGTGACCGGTGCGATCGGCCTGCTCCTGCTGAGTGTCCCGCTGATCCTCGCCCACAACCCCTAAATTTTGGAGTACACTGACCTTATGTCCACAACGAATCCTCCCGCAGACGCACCGCACGCTACGACGGAGAGCGCGCAGGCGCCCGAGCTGCCGCCGCTCGAGCCGATGATCATGTTCAGCGGCCCGGGGTTCCCGGAGTTCGTCTACCGCTACTTCAACAAACTGTTCCGCCTCGACCGCGCCCACTGACGAACATCGGCTGGAACCGGAGCACGGATGTGAGCCAGGACGGCAGGGCAGGGCGGTGATCGTCGTTAGCGTTCTTTGAAAACTTTAGATGACCGGCGCGATGCCCCGAGGATTCCATCCCAAGCGTTTGCGAGTCTTGGGGGATGCCTTACGAGCAGGAAGTTGACTTCGCAATCGCGGACGGTGTCATTGTCCGCTTCAACCGGTCCGGGCGGCCGATCGCACGTTATGCGGTTGTGCTGCTTTAATCGAATCATGGAGAAGCTAGCCGTCAACTCCAACACCCCGGCGACAGACGCCGGGTTTGAGCTGTTGACCCGGATCGCGATCGATCCGGCCAACGACGAACGCTATCCGACTGGAACCGTGCTGATCCCGTCCGACGCTTCTCATGTCTCGACGAGCATCGCGCGGGCCATCGAGGAACGGCGCCCAATCGCGCTGGTGTTTCCTGACGGCTCCGATATTCTCGCGCGGCCTCCGGCTGGTCATGGACTCGCCCTGCTGCTGGCAGTCCGGCTGATCGCCATTGCTGAATTTCTCGGACGTCGACGCGACCGGCCTACGTTCGTGCCGCGCGAGTGGGTGACCGAGTTTCACGCCGCCCGTGAAGCTCGCGAGTCGCAGACGGTCGCTGTGTAGTTCTGCAGTCTCCGCGGGAGTTGCGGGCTGGATCATCGAGGCTGGGAAAGCTGGTTCTGAGCCGTCTATTCTGAAACAGAACCTTCTGATTCAGCTTACGGCGCCCACCGAAGCTCGTCATCATCCGTCAGTAAGTATTTGACAGCGGATCGCCTGATCGCCCAGACGGCTTGGCCTTGAGCTCAGGTGGGCCCACCACCAGATGCACCACACACCACTGCGACGACCGTGCCGGTGCCCGCGTGGCCCGGGTCGGGCGCGTAACCGGGGTTGGTCATGACCAGGACCACCTCCGCGGTGTCGCCCGAGATCGTGGAACCGGACTTCGTGATGTGACTGGAGACGATCACTTCGATGAGTTCCGGCAGCGGACCGGGCGGCGGGCCTGAGCTGTTGCCCGGAGCGGTCGACCAGCTGGTCCCGCACGCGGGTGAGGTTTCCGGCGTGTTGGCGAAGCCCTTGAAGGCCGCCGGTGCCAACCCGCCACTGAGCGCGTTCGCCTTCCACCACTGCGCTCCCCAGAACGTGACCGAGGTCCCGATGGTCGCGTTGCCGTCGCCGATCACGAAGCTGCCCGCTGAACCCGAACCGCCCCCGACTGTCGCTGCTGTGACGGAAGCGGCAAGTGTCAGTGCTGCCAACGCGACCGGCATCCCAAGCATCAGGGTGCGCCTGAGCACTCGCACAGCACGCCTCGATACAACAACCATTCCAGACCCCCATGTTGTCGGTAACGCCGTGGCGGCGCACGCTACTTACCCGAGTACCCGATTGGAATCGAACATTCGTCTAGAGCCCCGGATCGTTCATGCATCGGCTTCAGCGAGCTTGGTCGAGTAGAGCTATCGCCGTGGGCCGAAAGCCTCAGCCATCCGGGTGTCCAATAGCTTCTTCACGAGTGTCTTCGGCAGCGGCTCATCGGCGGGGAAGTGGAGTGAACCCTTGGTCTTCGTGTATCCCTCGGTCTCCTTGGCGAGCCGTGGGATCACAGAGCCGCTGTGCGGCAGGTAGCTCAGGTGGCTCTTGAAAGCCGCGAAACCGGCAATCGTCTTGCCCTTTAGCTTGAACGCCGGCATGCCGTAGGAGATGCACTGCTCTGCGTTGGGGACGATCGCAACGATCGTGTCGCGCAGCTGGGTGAGCGTTGCTCTCTCGGGCTCGTCGAGAGTGCCGAGGTACTGGTCGATCTCTTGCTTGGACACAATGGCATTCTCGAGGTCGGCAGGGGGGGAGTCAAGCTTTCGTCGAACACCGTCAGGCCTGTGAACCGGTGTCGAGCGGCGCGCCGGTGCGCGGGCACGATCTCGCCACGCTGCCAGCGTCCGTCCGGTGGTGGGTCTGCTCGTCCGAGCAGATCGGCTTGGGGTGGTACGTGCCTGATCCAGGTGCCTGTGACGGTGCGAGGGCGGACGGGCAGCCGGGTCACCGTCAGGAGACGCCGGGATACTCGATCTCAGAGATGAGCTTGGCGACGCGCCGGTACTCGCCGCGAGCGATCAGTTCGATCGGCTTCTCGTCGTCCAACGCTAGGATCGGCCGGTTCAGCCACACCGAGATCGATCCCGGCTTTATGACGAGGGCGAGCCGTTTGATCATCTCGGCGAGCTCGATCAGCCGTTCGGCGCGTGCGCCGGTGGGCTCTGAGCGACCGGACAGCCATCCTCGCACGGTGCTCGGCTTCGCGCCGGTCGCGGCGGCGATCGTCCGGTCTGACAGGCCGGCCACCTCGTGGACGCGTTGGGCCTCTTCCAGCAGTGGACTCATAACACGACAACCGTAGCACGCCGTCGCGATTACGTCGCAAAACAGTCGTCAGGACCCGCCTACGCTGTTTCGTTCTCGTTCGTGGTCCTGTCTGGTGCTCAGCCTCCGTCCGGCGGCGGGACGCCACCCAGCTTCGAAGGGCTACAGAAGGCGTTCGCCTGCTCGCCAATCGCGCGGCCGTGGCCGTTTGAGCTCTCCTGGAAGGCTGCCACGGATAACGTCACGCCAAGCTCGCAGATCGTCTACGACATCTTCCTCTCTCACACCAGTGGCGGCGAGGACTTCTCCCACCCAACCTGGACGACGGCGCCCGGCGTCACCAGCTTCGAAACTCCGCCCTTGAATGAACCCTCTTACTTCGTGGTGCGCGCGCGAGACCAGGCAGGCAACGAGGACCAGAACACGGTCGAGCGGGTAGGCGAAGATCCCTGCGAATAGGGTTTCGGCCGTCCCAGGGTCCGGCGTGGCTGCGGGGGCGAATCGCCACCCTTCTATGCGCGCTCGCGCTCAAGGCGCGAACGCGCCGCCGATTTGTACGACGTAGTAGAACCTCGGCATGCAGATCCCCAAGACGAGCTATCTCGAGCACGATGGTGTGAGCATCGCCTGGCAGGTGTTCGGGGAGGGACCCGCGGAGATCCTCTTTGTCCCGGGCTGGGTGTCCCACGTCGATCACTTCTGGCAGTACCCGGAACCGCGGGCTTTCTTCACGGAGCTCGCTGGGTTCGCACGCGTGGCGGTGTACGACAAGCCGGGCACCGGGGCCTCCGATCCAGTCGCCGAGGCTCCCTCGCTCGAGCTTCGCGTCGAGCAGCTGATTGCCGTGATGGACGCCGCGGAGCTCGAACGTGCGACCGTGATTGGGGTCTCCGAGGGCGGCGTGACCGCGTGTCTGGCGGCGGCCGCTCGACCGGACCGCGTTGGGCAGCTGGTCATGCTCAACGCCACTGCGGGGGCATTTGACAGGCGCGCGAAGGGGCACATGAGCGACGCGGCATTCGACGAGTACGTGGGGTTCGTGCGCAGCACCGCCGAGCATTGGGGAGAGGGCCACGGTGGAGATCGCTGGCTCGCTGGGATCCCGAACGCCGACGCAGCGTGGGGCATGCTGGGTCGCGCATGCGCGACGCGCGCGGTAGCCCGCGCCTATTTCGCGATGATCGAGGCCGGCATGAGCGCGTGGGATGTGCTTGAGGCCATCCATCAACCGGTGCTCTTCCTGCACCGGACCGCCGACCCCATCGTGCCCGTCGAGCTTGCGCGCGCCTCTACCGCGCGGATGCCCAACGCGACGCTCGTCGAGCTCCCAGGCGCTGAGCACCTGCCGTGGCTCGGAGACACGACGGAGATGCTCGAGCATCTGCGTGCGTTCGTCGGTGCACCGCCGCCCCTCGCGCGCGCCGAGCGAGTCCTCGCGACGATCCTGTTCACCGACATCGTCGGGTCCACCGAGAAGCTCGCACGACTCGGCGACGCGGGCTGGCGAGCCCGGTTGGACCGTCACAGCGAGCTCGTCGAGGACAGGCTCGAGCGCTTCGAGGGGCGCCTGGTCGGGACCACCGGTGACGGAACCGTGGCCACGTTCGGCGGACCCGCACGCGGAGTGGCCGCCGCGCGCGGGATCCTGGACGCGCTAGCAGCGGAGGGCATGAACGCACGCGCCGGCGTGCACGTCGGCGAGATCGAGCTCCGCGGCGAGGACATCGCCGGGATAGCGGTCCACGTGGCGGCGCGCGTGATGGCCGAGGCGAACAGTGACGAGGTGCTCGTCTCACGCACGGTCCGCGACCTCACCGCCGGCTCGGGCTTGGAGTTCACAGACCGCGGCACTCACACGCTCAAGGGCGTTGCTGAGGACTGGCAGCTCTACGCTCTGGCCTGATGCTCCAGCCGGCCACCGGCCGACAGCGCTCCCGCTCGCTGGCGATGCGAGTGCCCGGCCACACAGCACGAGCCCTCGAGCAAACGAGGCTTGCCGTCAGCTGGCCTTTCTCTTTCCATCCAAATCAAGACCCCGAAGTGAATCGCCACCCCGGTGTGGGTGCGCGTCGCGAGGCGGGTCTGTCAATCGTCGTCGATGAGGACGAGTTGTAGGCTTATCTCAGATGGCCCAGAGTGACCGACAGATCACCGAGAAGGACAGATGCTCGACCTATCACGGGTGGGGCTGGACGTGGTGGTCACCAGGCGCACAGCCGCCGCAGGCAGGCAAATGGATCGTCTGCCGCGCATGCATTGGCACGGGCCGCACCGACCAGAAAGGCCGCAAGCGCCAGAAGCCCGACGGGGTGCCCGCCGACTGATGACTGTGCCGTAGCCGGCGGGATACAGCGGGACCTGGTTTTGAACGGCTTGGAGGAGCTTCGCTCAGGTGTCGTGCGGGTGAGCGAAGGCACCAGCATGCTGGGATTGCCGTCGCGTGACTCAGTGTTGGGTGCGTTGCAGCCAGCGCTCCAGCAGCGGGTCGACGATCACGAAGCGTCCGTCGACGCGCATCACATCGCCTCCGTAGATGAGGGCTTGGGTGGCCTGCTGGGCTGCGCTCTTGTCCAGCTCGAATGCGAGCAGCGTGGTTTTGCTGTACAGGCTTTGCGGGCCGTTTGCCAGCGCGGCCAGCACGCGGCGCTGAGCGGGCGCCGAGCCGAGGTCCAGCCAGGTGCGCTCGAAGCGCTCTCTGGTCTCACGGTCCACCGCGTCGAGGACCGCCTGGTAGGTCTCCTCGTCGGCGGCCTGTCCTCTGTTGGTCTGCTCCCATAGATGATGGGCGAGCAGCATCGCCCTTTGGGGGTGTCCACGTGCCAAGTCCAGGAGCAGCTCGAGCGCCGCTCCGGAATCGCGACCCGAGTTCTCAAAACGCGCTCCGATGTAGTCGGCGAGATCGTCGCCGTCGAGCGGGCCGACCGGGATCGGCCGTGCCTGGTCGAACAGTGGCCTGCCCTTGCGATTGAACAGCTCGTCCAGCATGCCGGGCTCGGAGCCGGCGAACACGTAGCTTGCCTCGTCGCGATGCAGCTGGATCTTGCTGCGCAGTAGGCCGTCTAGCCCATCGTCGATGCGCAGGAAATCCTGAAGCTCGTCGAATGCGACGACCGTGCGAACCCCGGACTTGGCGAAGATGCGCTTCGGCAGGTCGAGCAGATCGGCGAGATGCTGATTGTCGAGCTGGCGGATGTACTCGGCCTGCACCGCCATTCCGCCGGCCTGCGCCTTCACCGTTGTCCGCCACGACCGCGTGAGCGCCGAGACGGTGCGCCGGAGCGGGCCGGCGAGGCGCGCCAGATAGGCCTCCTCGATCCGGCGAGCGGCCTCGCCGCGCGTCACGCAGCGGTAGAAGTCGACATGGACGGTGTGCAGCCCGGCCCGGTCGGCCTCGGCGAGGAGGCGTAGGATGATCGACGTCTTCCCGTAGCGGCGCGGCGCGGAAAGCCGCGTGTTGTGGCCCCCTTCGGCGAGCGACAGCAGCTTTTGGCCCGCCGCTGTCGCAGGCGAGCGGGCGCGGCGCATCGGCCGGCCGAGAGTACTGTCCCAAGCGCGGCGTACGGTTCTGTGGCGATGGGGTCCACACCACGCGAAAGGCAGTCTGATGGAGGATTTACTGAGCAGGATCAGGAGAGAGACGCACGAGCGCTTGGAGGAGCTCCGTGGCGCTGTGGACGAGCGCGACCGGCTGGCGGCCGATCTCAGGGCGCTGGACGCCGTGTCTGAGCCGGCGGCTGCCGATCCGGAGCCGCTCGTTGTCTGCGAGCCGGCCGTTGCGTGCGAGCCCGTTGTCTTGGAGCCGCCCGTCTTTCCAGAGGTGCCGCCGGTTGCTCCTGCGCCGCCGGTTCATGTCGTGCGCTGTCCGGCGAGGCGCGAGCCGTTGCGCAGGCGGATGGTCTCCTCAAAGGTCGCGCGGCTGATGCACGCGCCACGCCGGCCCGCGCTCGAACGCTCAGGCATCGTACGGGTGAGCGAAGGCACCAGCCCGTAATCGACTGTGGGTCGGGAACTCCAGACAGGGTTGCGGGGGCGAATCGCCACCTCAGTGTGGTGTAGCGCAAGTGCGCGAGCCCGACAGCTGACCCCGTAGGCGCCCAGGGGTTTGGAAAGGACGTTTCGCGTGCCGGTACTAACCGAGCGCGCTGGGCGACCACCGGAACGTGCGGGCTGCCACCAGCAGAGCGCCGATGCCCCAGACCGCCAAGACGAGCAGGTCGCCGCCGGAGATTCCCGCTCCGTGTGGCTCGACGAACGGCTGCCGCAGCGCATTGGCGAGATGGTAGATCGGGAAGACCTCGGCGATGTTGCGCAGGAGCTTCGGGATCTGGGTCTCCGGCACGAACACACCAGAGATGAAGTAGAGAGGCAGAACGGTCAGGTTGGTCGCGGGCGCGGTTGAGTCAGCCGCGCGAATTTGCGTCGAGATCGCGAACGCGATGCACGCGAACGTCGCTGCTCCGACGATCACGGCCAGGATCAGTCCGAACATCGCCTGCGGAACGGCCACGCCGTACGCGAGATCGCCGAGCAGCAACAGAAGTGCCGACATCACGATGGCGACGACGACCCCGACGCCGGTGCGACTGGCGATCACGAAGCTCGCTGGCAGCGGCGTTCCGCGCAGCCGCTTGAGCTCGCCGCTCTCGCGCTGGGTGACGACGGCCTGCGTCAGGTTCACGTAGCAGGCCGAGATGATCCCGAGCGTCATGATCCCGGGAACGTAGAAGGTCGTCAGTTTGATGGTCTTGCCGTCAACGATGGTCGTGCCTTTGAAGATCGCCGCGAAGATCACGAGGAACACGATCGGCAGCAGCACGGTGAAGTAGCGGGACTGCGGATTGCGCCAGAACCGAAGCAGATCGATCCGAAACTGGTGCGTGAACAGGGCTGCTCCGGTCATGGCCGGCTCTTCTCCTCTCCGGGCGAGGGCTCGCTGCCCTCGGTCAGCTTCAGGTAGATGTCCTCGAGCGTGGGGCGGCCGACCGTCAGATCGCACAGGTCGTCTCCGTGTGAGAGCGCCCATCCTGCGAGCGCGTACAGCACCCGTGCGGGCTCCCTCGTTGTGATGTGCACTCGGCCGTCGCGCAGCTGCGCGACCGGGATGAGCTCGGTCGGGAGCTGGGAGACGCTGGCACCAGACAGGAGGCCGAAGGAGACGTCGCTCATTGCCCGGTCGCGTCCGCCGAGCGTCTCCGGCGTCCCCTTAGCGACGATCTCCCCCGCGGCGATCACCGCGACCCGGTCGGCTAGGGCCTGCGCCTCGTCCATGTAATGAGTCGTCAGGAAGATCGTCTTGCCTAAGCTCCGCAGGTTCGCGATCACCTCCCACGCGTGGTGACGAGCGGAAGGGTCAAAGCCAGTCGTCGGCTCATCGAGGAAGACCAGCTCCGGATCGCCGATCAGCGCTAGGGCGACATCTAGGCGGCGCTGCTGGCCACCCGAAAGCTGAGTCGTGCGCGCGTCGCTCTGCCCCGCCAGGCCGACGAGCTCGATGGACTCGTCCAGTCCCCGCGGATGCGGATAGTAGCCCGCGTAGAGCCCCACGAGCTCGCGCACAGTCAGCTCGGGGGGCATCGTGCAGGACTGCAGCACCAAGC
>Ga0116220_10000572_pt1 | contig 14384 bp, 8 predicted proteins | sample Sb_taG_10_FD_88967 | JGI IMG/M metagenome (GOLD analysis project Ga0116220, IMG submission 88967) | Peat soil microbial communities from Weissenstadt, Germany - Sb_50d_7_NC metaG | ecosystem: Environmental > Terrestrial > Soil > Wetlands > Peat | place: Germany: Weissenstadt | collected 2010-09-21
AACTCCTCGTCCTCGAGCTGCAAGTCGGCGAAATACGGGCGCGGCTCGCGCGCGCGAAAGCGGACGCGTGTGGTCTCGCACGCTTTGCGCAGATGTGTGGCGACCTCATCGTCGGTCTTGACGTAACCGGCGTCATAGCCCTCTCCCCTCGGCCACGCCACGATCAGGGAGATCGGCTGCTCGAGGTCGATCTCCTCGATCGGCAGCGGCTCGCTACGAGTCATGGTCTCGCTCGTAATGGACGTACTGGCGGTCGGTGAGGCGCACGGCGTCGATGGGCTGCCCGGCGCGCGGACGGGCGCGGCTGATCAGGAAGCCGCTCCAGCCACCGGCGGCCAGCTCGACGCTGTAGACGCGCCAGCCCGCGAGGTACAGCGTCGGGTTGAGCTGGACCAGGCTGGAGCGGACATAGACGACGCCGTTGACGAACAGGAACAGGACGTAGGCGATCAGATCGCGCGTGCCCGGCTCGGGCACCGTGACGAACGGCAGGAGGTAGGCGGCGAGATAGCCGGCGACCTCGCCGCCATGGTCCTCGATCCGGGCGACACTGAGGCGCTCGGGCTCGACGTCGCGATGACCCGCGAGCGTTCCGAAGCCCGCGACCACGCCGATGAGCGCGATGCCGGCGCAGGTGAGGCTCAGCCATGTTTCTGTGAAACGGATAGCGAGGATCCCGAACAGCAGCGCGTAGGAGCAGAGGAAGAAGCGCAACTCGACCCCGATGTTGCTCACCCGTACCGAGAGCGAGGGCCGAGCGGCCGGCGGGTATGTTGCGTTGCTCATGTCGATCTACTGCCGGGCAGTGCCGCAGCCGCGCTAGCGCCTCTGCGCCGAGAGGATTCGCAGCGGTTGGCTCGTGGGTAGGCTCATCTGCCTGGGACGGTTCACTCGCTCGGCTTCTCGTGTCAGCGTTGCGAGAACGCCTTCTGCAGGAGCGGGTTGCAGGCGCTCTGCGCGACCTTGTACTGCGCGCTGGACGCGTCGACGCCCGTGCCGGTGAGGTTGAAGCTCGCGCCGGTCGGTTCGGGGAAGGCGCTGATCCCGTGGCCGCGCATGCACGCGGTGAAGCCTTTGAGGCCGGCTGCGAGCGCTGGGGGGAGCTTGACCTTCGGCGCGGGTGTGGTACGCACGGCCGTCGCCGGGCCCGCGGGCGTCGCCGGGGTCGAGCGGGTTTTCGAGACGGACTTCAGCGCGGCGGCCAGCACGGGCCTGCACTTCGCGAGGGCGCTGCGATATTCCGCGCTCTTCGTGTCCACGCCCTTCAGGCTCAACGCCTGCCCACCCTTCGCTCCCGGCAGCTTCACGCCGCCCGACTTCAGGCATGCCGCGAAGGTCGAAAGCGCCTGCTTGAACTGCGTCTGGGCGGCAGTCCCGGAGCCGGGGGATCCGGAAGCGTGGGCGCCGGCGGCGGCGGGCGCTCCCGATTTCGCGGTGGTCGTCGCGCCCGAGGCTGCGGGTGCCGTGGCCGCGGCGGCACCGGTGGCAGTTGAGGACGTGCTGCTGCTGCTCGACCCGCCCCCGCAAGCACCCAGGGTCGTTGCGGTGAGCAGGCAGAGCAGAATCCCGATCGTTCTCAAGACATCACTTCCGTCGCTTGGTTTGCTTGGAGGCCTTGGCGCCATATGCCCGGCGGGCTGCCTTTTCGCAGGCTTGACGCCGCGTCTTGTTCTTCTTCTTGTGGCAGGCCTTCAACGATGCGAGGAGCTTCTGGTGTCTCGTCAGGGCTTTGCAGCCGGTGACGGTGACGGGGGTGTTCTGGTGGATTTCAAGGCCGTTCTGGGCTTTGAAGAGCGTCGGCATCACGAGCCTCTGGCCGCAGAAGGACCCGTGCGCTTTGGCGGGCAGGTTCGCGCCGAACTCCGAGAACGGGCCGGCGGGGAGGTTGACTTCGATCGATTCGAACGGCACGTCGGGGGTGTTGCGGAAGGTCGCACTGGTCACACCCGTCTTGCCGTCGATGAACGTTTCGCCGTGCAGCTCCACATGCACCCCGTAGCCGTCCAGGACCATCACCGCGTCCGGGAATTTGGCGCCGCCGTAGCTCACGAAATACACTGGGCCTTCCAGCGGGACCGGGAGAACCGGGGTGCGCACGACGGCGTGGCCGATCTTCGACGCCGCCGGGCAGGCGCCGCGGTTGGATTCGAACGTCTGAGCCAGGCACGCCTTCTGGATCGTCGTGAGCCTCGCCGGGAGCTGCTTGGGGATGTCGAACTTCGCCTCGCTGAACCAGGACTGGGTGCCGAGCGCCCCTTTGGGGTAGCCGATCTTGAAGTTCAGCGAGGCACCGTTCACTTTGCTGGGTCTGCCGGCGGTGCTCATCGCGACGGTGGGGGCGAACTTCAACACCGCGCAGTTCGTCGCCTGGAACGGGACTGAGACGGGGCTTGCGGCTCCTTCGTCGCTTGCGATCATGCCGGTCAGGGACATCGGGCTGCAGTTGGTCGGGTTGAACGTGAAGTGTTCCTTGTTCACCGTCACGTTGACCTTCCTGATCTGCACGGGGATGCCGTCGATCAGGTGGGGGATCGCGTGCGGGCCCGACGGGTCCGTGGTTATCGTGAGTTCGGCCGTCGTCGGGTTGACTTCTATCTTCGCCCTCACCACCACGCAGTCGCATGCCGGGTTCTGGGCCGGGTTGGCGGTGTCGTGCTCGAGGTCGAACGGGCCTGCCTTGACCGGGTTGACGATCGAGAGGCCGAACGGGGCGCCGGCGTATTTTTCGGTCAGGTACACCCTGCCGCCCTTGACGCTCACCGGGTCAGAGCCGACGCCCGCGCTCACCGTCGTTTCGCCGATCTGGCTTTCGGGGCCACAGGTGCCTTCGTTTGCCTGGGCTTCCGGGCACAGCTTCACGTTGCTCAACAGGCCCTCGAGGCCGGCTGGCATGTGCAGTGTGACCCCCTGGAGGTTCTGTTCACCGTCCTGGCGGGAGATCGTGGTCGTCAGCGGGCTGAAGCCGCCGGCGTTGATGTTCGTCGTGCCGCCCGTCAGGGTCGGGCTGAACGGCAACGAGGCGCCCGGGCACGGGCCGCCGCCCGGGCCGTGTTCGATGTTGAACGTCGAGGAGGAGACGGCCGTCTCCGCGGCTTCGTCGTCCTTTTCGGCCGACCACGGGATGAAGGAGGCCGTCGTGCTGTAGGAGCCGCAGCGCGGCGGAGTGGCCAGCGGCGCGCGTTCGCCGCCGAAGAATTCCAGCTTCGCATCTTCGAACGGGAGCTCGGGGCTATTCCTGAAGGTAGTCGTGATCTGGCCCGTGGACGGGCTCAGCGACACCTCACCCGGGAGCTTGACGAGCGTTCCCGATACGGGGTCTTCGGCGACTATGTACATCGCCACCAGCGAGCCGAAGGGGTTTTCGTTCTGCCTCGCCAGGTAGACGAAGCCCTTCAGCTCGTTCGGCAGCAGCGGGGTCCTGATGGCGGCCGTGCCGATCCTCGAGTCATCCGCGCAGAAGTTCACGCCCGGCTGCAGCGTCTCGCCGGAGCCGAAGCTGCCCGGCAGGGCCGGCGTGAAATGCAGGTCTTCGGGCGGAGCGCTCTGCAGCGGCAGATAGCCGACCAAGCCCTCCGAGCAGGCGCCGAGACCGTCGCTGCCGGACGGGTTCACCGCAACCCCTTCGGGGAGCGTCACGGTGATGTCCTTCACCGAGGACTCGGCGAGGCCTTCGGGGTTGAGCTCCGCGGTCTGCGGCACATGCACATCCGCGGTCAGGCCGGTCGAGGTACTGGCGTCAGGGACATCTGGCGTCACGCTGACCGACGGGCTGAACGGGAGATGGTTACAGCCATCCACCTTCTCCGCAAGGGTGTAGGTGAACGGTTCGGCGACTTCGGAGGGGTGTTCTTCATAGCCCCAGGAGTCGCCGCGCAACGTGGACACCCACGGCGCTTCACACGAGGTCGGCATGATCAGCAACGGCGGCGGCGTGGAACCCGTGGAGAGCGGGCAGGAGCCGAAGCCCTTCAAGCATTCCCAGCCGCGCTGGCCATCGTGGGCCTTGCTGCCGGGGACGCCCCAGAACGTCAGCTTGGCGGAGATGAGCCAGTCGTTCTGGATGATGTTGTGCGAGCTGAGCGTCACACCATAATCGGAGCCCGTACGCACCGACGCGTTCAGGAACACGGGCACCAGGCCAGCGACCTTGAACGCGAAGCGCGCCGGTTCGCCGGGCGAGGGCGTCATGTTGAAGATCGGCACCGTATCCGCTTTGTTCCCAATAACGGATGTTGGCGGAGTTGAGATACGCACCAGCGCGACGCCGACCGCCGAGGACGCCGGGCAGTGGTTGTGGCCTTCTTCCTCGGCCGTGAACTGCGCGTCGGTGCACTCTTCAAACGGCGTCGGGTTGCCGAGGAAGCCCGTTGGCAGTTCGGCGACGTAGTCCTTGGCGAGCGCGACCGTTCGCGGCCAGCCTTGAGAGTTGGGGGTCGTGCTGTTGGGCGTGATCATGCTCGTGACCTGGAACGGGTGCGAGCCGGCGTGCGTATCGATGGAACCACCCGCGTTTTCGGGGAGGAGCGAGTAGTTTTCGATGCCGAAGTGTTCGGTGCCGGCGATCTCGAGGTCGTGGGTGGCCGTGCGCGTGCCGACCGCGCCGCCGCCGGCGACCGTGGCGGTGTTGACTTCGCCGGATTTTTCACCGGTTTTCGCGCCCGGCTGGACCACGACCCCGATCAGCACTTCGAGCTGTTCGTAGGCGGGCACGCTCGCTTCATACGTGCACGTCACTTCGCGGCCCGCGGCGAGGATCGCACACTTCACCGCGGGGCTGAGTTCCTTTTCGACGCCTACGAGCTTTTCTTCGCCCTCGATGCCTTCGGCGGAGACGGCGGTCAAGCCCGCCGGAAGCGTGTCATGGATCGTGACCGGTTTTGGTGGCGTCCGTTCGAATTCTTCCTGCCCCGGTTCGGCGGGTTCGGTGCACGCGCCGTCCTTGAACTTCCCCGTCCCGGCAGCGACCTTCACACAGTCTTCGCCATGCGCCGGGGCGTTGCCGAGGTTGTCGGCTTCGATCACGAGCTGGCCGTCGGCCGCGCCCTGCGTGACCACGCTCGTCGCCGTTTCACCGAACTGTCCAAGCAGCGGCAGCGACTGATTGCCGAGCCTTCCCGTGAACGTCACGATATACGGAGAAAGGACGGCAACGCCAACGCCTGCATTCGTTTCAGTGGCGGCTTCGGAGAGGGTCAACGTGCCCGGGCCGGCCGGTTCGACTGCCGTGATCGTCGTGCCGGAAGGGATGCCTTCGCCGGAGATCTCCTGGCCGACCGCGAAGGCACCGCTGGAAATCGTGAGGCCGCTAACTTCCGTAGACCCAGCGGTGAGCGCACCGGAGCCGGCGGCCAACGGGCCGCCACTGACTTCCACCGAACCCGCCCCGGTATGCGCCACGAACTGTTCCTGCAGTTCCAGACTCGTAGCCGTGAACGGAAGAAAGACAAAAGCGGTTTCTGTAGGGCTCGCAGGATTCAGCAAGAGCGCGTTCGGAAGAACAAGAATGATATCCGGGGGTGCCGCGACCGTGACCTTCTGCACCTCGTTCTTGCCGACGCCCGCCTTCAGATCCGTTGGGCGCGAGCCGGTTGTGATGCCCCACCAGGGGGCGGGAGGGGTGATCGTTTCGGCGGAAGCCGAGGCCACACCGAAAGCGAGCAGGGTCAAGGCAAGGATAAATGCAAGGACCAGAGATCGCTTAGACCAAGCGACGCAACGGGACTGGGTGGTCACACTCTGCGCTGTCGCATGCCGACGTCTGTGTGGTTGAACTACTTTGCTGTTAAGCCGCGTAACCGCTATCGCCACTATTGAGGGTCCCTGACCGCTTTGATTTGTGGGGTTAGTGATAGACGCACTGGTCCTTTCGATGCCGAGGAGTCCACGGAGCAGCGCGAAGACACGGGCCTTCAGCATGTGAGCGGACGTCGCGCTGTGCTCCGTGGTTATCATCAGTTCACCTCGGTTGTGGGACCTTCAATGCGTTGTGTGACTGCTGCGCCTACGGGGCGATCTTTCCTATTCCGGTATTTTCACCCGCCGTGAACCACATGTAGCCATCCGGGCCGGCCACAATCGCACCGAACAATAGGCTCGCGTTCGCCGTGTATTCGGTGATCGTCCCTGCGGCCGTGACGCGCGCGATATGTTTACTGAGGGACTCAGCGACCCAGAGGCTGCCATCCGGACCCGCGGCGATTCCGGTCGGATCGCTTTTTTCGGGGAGGACGTATTCGGTGAAAGTACCCGAGGTCGTGATCTTGCCGACGTCGTCCGCTCCAGTGCCGCCCCCGGTGAACCACAGATCTTCTTTTTCCGGGCCGACCGTGATCGCCGATGCGCCGCCGCTAATAGCGTATTCGGTGATCGTGCCAGACGGCGTGATGCTGCTGATCTCTTTCCCGCCGCCGACAAACCACAGGTTGCCGTCGGGACCCGCGACGATGCCCAGCGGATGGCTTTTTTCGGGGAGGGCGTATTCGGTGACGGTACCCGATGTCGTGATCTTCCCGATCTTGCCCGTCGCTTCGTTGGTGAACCACAGGTCTTTTTCGGGGCCTTCGGCGATGCCCCGCGGCCCGCTACCCGACGGGAGGGCGTATTCGGTGACGGTACCCGATGTCGTGATCTTCCCGATCTTGCCCGTCGCCTTGTCGGTGAACCACAGGTTCCCACTGGGGCCTGCGGCGATCCCGAAAGGGCCGCTTTTTTCGGGAAGGGCGTATTCGGTGACCGTGCCCGACGGCGTGACCTTGTCGATCTTGCTGTTCCCGTAGTTAGTGAACCACACGTTGCCGTCCGCGCCAGCCGCGACACCCTCCGTGTATCCCGACACTTTGTATTCGGTGACCTGTCCCGCCGGTGGAACCTTGCCGGTCGCCGCAGAAGACGCTGAACTCGCCCCTTCGCTGTTAGTCGCCGTCACCTTCAACACGAGAGTGTGTTCCGCATCGGCTTCCCCCGGCGTATAGGTCGAGCCGGTCGCGCCCGTTATGTTCACGCATTCTTTGCCGGTCGCGCTACAAAGCTCCCACTGATAGCCCAAGCTCGTCGGACCATTCACCCACGAGCCGGTCGTACCAGACTCGGCGGTTCCCTGGACGGGGCTCGCCGGCGTGACGACGGGCAGCACGAGGGCTTCGGGCTTCTTCGTGCCAGAGGCGGACGCATTTAGCAAAGGGAGAAGCACGACCGACAACAGGGCAGCCAAGGCGATCGCGCCAGGCAGCAACGTCGCTCGCCGCCGCGCCCTGAAACGACTTACGAACGTCTGCGACGGTACAGCGGGTCTTTCATTTCTCATGGTCAACTCCCTTTGTCACTTGAGTGGCTAGCTTTGTTGGTTTTCATCGCGGGGGCCGGATGAAAAGTTCGTCCTCTGCTCCGCTTACCACTGATAAAGATGTCTCGGCCAAGCAGGTCCGCGACTTCGGCACAACCGGGCTATGCCGGTCGGGACGAACGTCCGGATCCTGCGCCGTTGGGCGCGAACCGGTCGTGATGCCCCACCAGGGGGCGGAGGCGCGATCGTTTCTGCCGAGGCCGAAGCGGGGCCAACCCCAAAAACTGCGAGAACCACCGCGATCAAGGAGAGCTTCTGTGAGATACGCATGGTCACTTGGCTCCCTGGTGGTGGGTCGATTTCTTCGCCTTTTTGGTCGCGCCGTACTTCTCACGGGCAGTCCTTTCACAGGCGGCGCGCTTCTTGTCCTTCTTGTCCTTACGGCAGGTCTTGAGCGCCTTGGCGAGCTTTTCGGCCCTGATCTGGGCGGCGGTCTTCGGTTTGTGCGCCGCCGGTTGTAGCGGTGCAAGGTTGCCGGGGCCGGAGAAGGTTGCGCTTGGGGGAGCGCCGAAGACTTCGGGCTGGGCGGTCGGGGCGGCGCGGCAGGCGTCGGTGTTGGCGCACGGCGGCGGGGAGGCGGCCGGCGGGGCGCACGGGACGCCTTCTGCGCCGCAGACGTGTGCGTCATAGACGTCGTAGGCGGTGTCGGTGTCCGCCGGGACGAGTGTTTCGGCGGACAGGAAGAACACGTCATCCCCGTTTTCTGAGGCGTCGAGGAAGGCGGATTCATCGGGCGAGGTGCCCGAGGAGATCAAGCCGACACAGCCACCGGTGGACGAGCTGAACCCGGGCGCCGAGGAGGAGCAGCCGCCGGCCCCCGCGGGCTCCCACTGATACACGTCCTCCTGGTTGTTGACGTCCTGCGGCACGAGCGCGTCTGAGGAGTTGAAGAACAGGCGGCCGCTGTTCGACAGGAACCGGGACTGATAGGCCGCGTGGTTGCCTGAAAACAGGGTCCAAGGGGGGATGTTCGCCGCAAGCCACGCGTGTCCCCAATCGTCGACGCTGATCGAGCGCTGCTGTGGTTTTCCGACGTCGAGGCCGTCCGGTCGCGCCCCGGTCGGGTTACACGAGGCGCACAGCAGCTTCTGCGTCGCCCCGTTGTAGAGGAACACCTCCTCGTCGGGCTTACCGCTATGGGCGTCGTGGTTGTCATAGCCCGTCAGCGACCGGCTGGACATGAACGTCAGCCATTCGCCGTTGGGCGAGACCCGCGTCGTCTGGTAGGCGACCCTTGGACGCCAGTCGGGGTTATCTTCGCGCGAGAGCGCCCCTATGAACACCGGCGGATCCCAGCCTTTGCTCGTGCTGTCGTAGCGTGACATGTACAGGTTGCACGACTGCACTGCGAACGGTTCGCTGCTTATCGTTTCCACCGTGCAGTTCCCGGGCGGCGCTCCGCGTTGCGCTCCGTCGCCCACGACGCCGTTCGAAACGAAATAAACGTAGGACCCATGTTCGCCGGAGCCGAAGCCGAACACCGTGCTCAAGAGAGCGGCGCCGGGCGCCACGTCACGCAAGACACAGGCCGGGCCCGATGCTTGCAGCGTGACTTCACATTCGTACAGGTCCGCCACGCCGGCGCCCGCGATGAGTGGCTGGCTGTTGGTGAAGAGGATCCGTGATGCTTCGCGATTAGCTCTCTCGAACGCCGCTCCCGTGCCGAGCCTGACCGACCGATGATCTGTCATATCGGTCAGATACAGGCCACCGGTGGTGTTGCTGCTCCACACCACGCGCGACCCGTCCCCCGACACCGCCCCAGGCCCCGCGACTTCGCCGCCGGTCGGCCCGCCGCCTTCGCTTGCGGGCAGCACGCTAGCCAGCTGCAGCTGCTCTTCACCGACCGGCGCCGCGGTCGAGAACTCGTACAGCCCTCCAGCGGTCGCCTGCCCTCCTGCCTTCAACGCCACCTGCGAGGTGATCGCCACATGCGTGAGATCGGGGCTCGCGCCGACGAACGTCACGCCTTCTGAGCCAGTGTAGTTATGACTCGGTTTGCGGCCGAACGTTGTGCCTTCCGGCACATCGGCGAAGCCCGGGGCGCCCGTCGCCAACGGCTGGAAGCAGGTACCGGGCGAGGACGAACACGTGAGGTTGTGGCGCAGGTATGGGGTGAGTTCGCTGTCGGGCGGGGACACGAACGGTCTCAGCGAGGTGAAGCCTTCCAGCGGTTCCGTCAACGCAAGAGAGAGGTCTTCGGAGAAAAACCGGTATTCCATGCCCAGATTGGGGTTGTCTTCGATCGGCACCGAGTGCGGCGTCGGGATGTCCTGCGATTCCCAGCCCGGCGAGGTACGGGTCGAGAGGACCTGCTCTGAGGTGGCATAGCCCGGCACGTTCGCTTCGGTGGGGTTGCTCGCCAGATACGTCATCGCCCCACCCGAGGCGGCGGACTCCGTCACCCAGCCTTCACTGTTCGCGCCGTCCGTGATCGACGCGATCGACGCGCCGTGCTTGTCGGGCGGAGAGACCAGTTCCCACTGGCGCCCGTCCGGAAGCGTGAAGGACGACGCCGCGGGCTGGGTCGTAAACGTCTGATCGGGCTCGGGGAAGACTTCCGTCCTGCCCGGTTCTGGTTCGCTGAGGACGAGCACCCGGTAGTGGTAGGTTTCGCTCGGTTTGAGGCCCTGGATGCGCTGGCTGACGTCGACGTCGCTCGCCGCCGAGCCGATCGCTTCGGGTGTGACGGGGATGCTCGTGCAGTCTGTCGGCTTGGTGTCGCACACCGCCGTGCCGGTGGCGTTGTACTGGAAGTAGTAGCTCGTCGGCGAGCCGCGAGGGTCGATCGTCGCATCGAGCGAGGCCGCGGTCGAGGCGACTTCGGAGGCGGACTCGCCGTGCAGTCCGGGACCCGAGGTGCTCACTTCGCCTTCGTCTTGCGCGCTATTTCCAGTGCTCGCGAAATGCGCGCTGTTGCCGTTGAGCGCGCTGAGACGATAGTAGTAGGTCGTGTCGGGTTGCAGCTTTTCCTGCGGCGGAAGACCGATCGTCGCTTTGACCGGGACTGGAGTGCCTGCGGGCACTTCTTCGGATTCCTTGACTTCCGTGGGTTCGCACGGCACGCTCGAGCCGTATTTCGTGGTGGTGCCGTATTCGAAGGAGCACGCGGCCGGTCCGGCTTCGTCGAGCTTGACCGTGCCGCCCAGCTGAACATGGGTCGCGTGGACTTCCGTGGCCGTCGCCGTCGCGACATCGGGAATCACGATGTTCGGCCCGAACGCATCGACCGCCGACCCGTTGTCCTCGACGAGGACCTCACCACTGGACGGATCGACCGCTACATCGTTCGGTTCATTGAAAGGTTCGCTTCGGGAGATACCCGTCAACCGGTCGAGCAAGACGCCTTCGGAGCTGAACTGGTAGACGGCTCCTTCCTGTACGGCGACATATACGTCGCCATTGCCCGCGCCGCCGCCGGTCGCTATATCAGTGATCGCCTTGGGGAACACACCGCTCGGCGTGCCCGTGATCTGGCGCACGAATTCGTATTCGCCGAGTACTTCCGCCGGCTTGAAGACATCCACCACCCTACCGTCGACGACGAGCACATCGCCGTTGGATTCATCGACCGCGACCGCCGTTGGTAGGTTGAACGGTTCGGTCGGTGAGATCCCCGTGATTTCGTGGACAGGGATCGTTTCTTCAGAGCCCCCGGCGCCCGGCTTGATGACATCCACCACTTTCTTCTGCGGGGACGCGACATACACATCGCCACGCGTTTCCACATTGGAGGAGTTGTCGACCGCCACATCATGTTCATTGTTGGCAGCGCATCCAAAACAGCCAAAGCCCCCACTCGCGGTATCCGCGCCCTGCCAAATCTTCTGCAGGGCTCCCGCGGAATCGAACACGGCGATCGAGCCCGTAGACCCTCCATCATCGGCCGCGAGATACACCTCGCCGGAGGAGTGCGCCACCGCGACACCCAAGTAATACGACAGAGCCGGGACTTCCGGAAACTGCGAGACGAGCGCACCCGAGGAGACGCTGAACCTGGCCAGCCGATTCCCCGTTAGCCCATGCGTTTCGACAACATACAGTTCACCCGAGTCGGCCGCCATCCCGAACACCGCCGAGGCGCCTTTGGTAAGTTCCTGCGAAGGTGTAGGGAGGTATTCGTGGGTGATGGCGGCGCTGGCTGACCCGACGGATATCAGCCCCACTGCCATGATCGCCAGCCAAGGCGCGATCGCCGAGCGCGCCCGCGGCCGTGGAAAGGCCCGTGCGTGCCCGCGAACGGTCACCGCTTCTTCCTCGAGGCTTGGGGGCCGTACCTCTTGCGGGCGGCGCGTTGGCAGGCGGCACGCTTGGCGCGCTTCTTCTTGTGGCAGGCCTTCAGAGCGGCGGCATAGAGCTGCGCTCGGGTCTCGGCCTTGGGGCAGCCGGTGACGCCGACCGGCGTGTTCTGGTGGATTTCCATGCCGTTCACCCCTTCTGGGCACTGCGGACCCCCGAGGGGTCCTTGCTGGGCTTTGAACAGGGTCGGCATGACGAGCTTCACCCCTTCGGGGCACTGCGCGCCGCGTCGCGGCGCTTGCTGGCCGCAGAAGGAGCCCTTGGCCTTGGCGGGGAGGTTCGCGCCGAACTCGCGAGATGGCTGATCCCACGATCCTGCGGCCCTGCTGGCACGTATGGCCCCAGAGCGGCGGGACGCCGCGCAACTCTGTGTCCTCGCTCGCTCGCGTACCGAGCCCGGGAGACACGCGCCTATCGGCGCGAATCCCCGTTTCGGCCAGCACGCCACACTCGCTGCGTCCTTGACCGAAGCCGGGAGACACGCGCCTCCGGCGTGAATCCCCGTTTCGGCCAGCTTGCCTCCCACCGCCCTGGACGTCGCCAGGCCTTGCCCTCGCTCGTTCAACCCGAAGGCCGCAGCTCCTTCCGGAGTGCCCAGAATGGGTACGTCCGCGCCTGGCTCGGCCCTCCGCACTATCAGAGCTGGACACACGACCCTGGGATCAGCCATCGCCGGGCCCTTGGAGATCGCAAGCCCGATCGATTCGAACGGGACGTCGGGGGTGTTGTGGAACGTCGCGGAGGTGATGCCCGTTTTGCCGGCGATGAACGTGTTGCCGTGCCCAGAGCGTTGATGGCCGGCGCATGTCTGCGTCCTCCCTCGCTGGCGTACCGAAGCCGGGAGACATTCGCCCAAGGGCTCGCATCCCCGTTTCGGCCAGCACGCCACGCTCGGTGCGTCCTTACCGAAGCCGGGAGACACTCGCTGCCGAGCCCGGGAGACGCTCGCTGACGCTCGCATCCCCGGTTCGGCCAGCATCCCCGTTTCGGCCAGCATGGCCCTCCACGCTCTGGCCGCTCGCAGATCTGCGTACCGGATCTGCAGACGCAGCGCGCTCGCTGAGCGGGACGGCGAGATGCCCGCTGACGACGGTAGAATCTGCCCAATGACCGCCAAGGAGCTGCTCCTGAAGGAAACGTCCCAGTAGACCGATGCGCACCCTGAAGGGCACAGGCAAGCCACCGCGGCCCTGCGCGTGGTCGCCTCCCACCCTGAAGGGCGCAGGCAGACCGAGCTGAGCGCATACCTCGACGATGAGTCGAAGCTCTCGGCTGAGGAGCTCGACGCGCACCCTGAAGGGCACAGGCGAGAGGACCGGTGGGCGCAAGCCAACGCCCGCAAAGCCGTCAGTGACGACCCTTGGTAGCACGCGGCGAGGTCTGCACCCACTCCGAGCTGCTGCGCATCTCTCCGGGGCACTGCGCGCTCCTGCGGAGCGCTTGCTGGCAACTGGGCACCCACACAGCGCACTCCCTGCCCTTGCAACCTAAAAGGCACCCTCCGTCGGAGGACTGACGCAGCCTTGCAGAAGAGGGGCGCCATCCCGTCTGCGTACTCACCCGCGAGGAGGCGATCCCGAGCCTGCGATACGCTTGAAGCATGAGCGACGCACTTCACTTGACGATCGTCTACGAGCAGGATCCGGACAGCGATTGGATCATGGCGTCGATCTCCGAGCTGCGTGGTGTCCGCAGCCAGGGGCAGACTCGCGAGGAGGCACGCGCGATGGTCCTCTCGGCGCTGAACGACTGGCTGCGGTTCTACGTCGAGGATCACGGCGATGAGGACGCTGAGAGGATCCCTGCGGACGCCGACACCGAGCCCGTGCACCTCAGCTTCGCGGCGTGAAGCGCCGCCAGCTCGAGCAGCACCTGAAGCAGCACGGGTGCTACCTCGATCGCGAGGGTGGGTCACACTCCTGGTGGGCCGCACCCGGAGGCAAACCCCGCGCTGCCGTCCCCAGACACAGCGAGATCCATTACCCGCTCGCACGCACCATCTGTCGTGATCTGAAAATCCCTGAGCCCCAAGGGTCGCGTTAGGAGCACCGACGCTGCTATCCGCGGAGAGTGCGTGATCAGCCTCGACAACGTGCGCACGGTGCCCAAGGCGCTGTTGACCGAGCCGATCACCATGCTCGCGAGCGAGAAGCTCGCCGACCTGTGCCGGGCGCTGAATGCCGCAGTCGACTGCTGAGGTGCTCACGTCCCCCTCGCCCTCTTAGACGCCTTCGCGCCGTAGGCTTTGCGGGCGGCGCGTTGGCAGGCGGCGCGCTTCGCGCCCTTCTTCTTGTGACAGGCCTTCAGGGCGGCGGCTAGCTTCTGGGCTCTCGTGAGCGTCTTGCAGCCGGTGACCGAGATCGGGGTGTTCTGGTGGATTTCAAGGCCGTTCTGGGCTTTGAACAAGGTGGGCATCACCAGTTTTTGGCCGCAGAAGCTGCCATGGGCCTTGGCTGGCAGGTTGGCGCCGAACTCCGAGTAGGGGCCCGTCGGGATGCTCACTTCGATGCTTTCGAAGGGGACGTCGGGGGTGTTCTTGAACGTGGCGCTGGTGACGCCTGTTTTGGAGTCGATGAAGGTGTTGCCGTGGAGCTCGATGTGGATGCCGTAGCCGTCGAGGACGAGGACCGCGTCGGGGAACGCCGCGCCGCCGTAGCTGACGAAGTAGACGGGGCCTTCCAGGGGGACGGGCAGGACGGGGGTGTGGACGACGGCGTGGCCGATCCTCGAGGCGGCGGGGCAG
>Ga0116220_10000591_pt1 | contig 14170 bp, 15 predicted proteins | sample Sb_taG_10_FD_88967 | JGI IMG/M metagenome (GOLD analysis project Ga0116220, IMG submission 88967) | Peat soil microbial communities from Weissenstadt, Germany - Sb_50d_7_NC metaG | ecosystem: Environmental > Terrestrial > Soil > Wetlands > Peat | place: Germany: Weissenstadt | collected 2010-09-21
CAGAGCCTTGGTCCTCAACCTCTCTGGCAAAACAAGCGGTGCTTCGGCACGGCACCGGATATTTTTGCCCTTGACAGAGCCTTCACTCTTATCGAGGGCCACCCTGCCGATGAGCTCGGTCAGGGAAGACTCTTTTCAGCCTCGATCAAGAACTGAATGGCCGATCCCGTCATGTGCAGAGCGTATGCGGCATAGTGGGGCGGTACAGCGACAACCTGGGGCCCCTGCCCATGTCCGCCTAGTTTGTTTCGGACCGTGGGCACGCCGCTCTCCAACGTGCTCTTGAGCGCTGTATAGTGCGACTGGAGGAACGCGGGGACAAGGTCGTTTTTGAAGCACGTATCAAGTAATGTTTTCGCTGTATCGGTTGGCTGGAAAACCCAGCCGCGAATCTTACAAATTGCCTTCAGCGTGCTCTCCAATGCCTTCAAGCAGTTTGCCAGGCACTCCTTCACCTCGCCTTTGCGGTAGTGTTCGTGGGCCTTCAGGAACTCGTCGTTAGCACCGTGATAGCGTTTGTCGGTCAAGAGAGCCAGCGTAGGGTGCACAACCTCAGCATGAAGAAACTGAGAGTCGATCCTAACTATCTTGCCAGATACGTATTGGTATCCGACACCGTGTTGTAAGAACCGATGGTTCAGGTCCGCAATTGCCTCGTCGGGTTTAAGGCTCGTATAAACACTGTTTTCATAGTTGCCGTCGAAGTTCCCTATCACTCTACACGCAAACTCTATCGCATCTAGGCAGCGATTTACGTCAGGTTCTGACAGTAAGAAATTAACCAATTGCTCATGAGGGAAGGTACCAGTTGCTAGTGCGATGAGCCCGAAGTGGCGACGCAGGCTGCCAACGATGTTCTGGTAGACATCCGCAGCGGGAGTTGCATACCTCTCAACAGTAGGGGCACCGATTGCGTCGCTCAGGATATAACCTATTTGGACCCGAAGGGTATATGGGAGTTGGTCGTACACGAAGACGTCAGGCGCGTTAACCTGTCCCCTTTTTTGGCGCGACGAAAATAAATCGGGAATTGCCATTTGGCCTGCTGTTATTGTACCGCTTGGCCTGCGGCACGAAGTTCCGGGAACAACTTCCAGACAGGGGCGGGTGGCTCAGCCTTCCGATGGCAAACCGCACAGTGGGTGACCCATCCTTCGCGGCTTCTTGCGAAGGGTGGGCGGCGATGATGCTGATCCGATATTGTTCCTCATGCCTGCCGGGCGAGCGCGATTTCGGTGTTCCAACGAGAACGTGCTATTGTATATACATATTCGCCATTACGAAGGGCTGACGTGGAATTTGTCTGGGACGAACGAAAGAACCAGATCAACCAACGAAAGCACGGCGTCAGCTTTGAGACCGCTGCCCTGGTCTTTGACGATCCTTACCACCTGACACGGCAAGATCGGGAGGTGGAGGGCGAGCCGCGTTGGCAGACGATTGGAATCGTGAACGGCGTTCACGTGCTGCTCGTCGCTCACACGGTAAATGAGGACGAGGAAGTGATCCGCATCTTTTCGGCACGAAAGGCAACGCGCCGCGAACGGAGCAGGTATGCGCAAAGCAACTAAGAATGGGAAAGCGAAGCGAGTGTCTGGACGCAGCCTCACTTCGAGACAGAAGAGGGAACTGGCGGCTCTGGCCGCGCTGCCCGAGGATCAAATCGATACTTCGGATATCCCGGAGCTTCCGCCCGACGCATGGAAAAATGCGGTTCGGGGCAGGTTCTATCGTCCGGTCAAGCAGGCCGTTTCCATGCGGCTGGACGCCGACGTGGTCGCATGGCTGAAGAAGCGGGGCAAAGGCTATCAGACGCGGGTGAACAGCATTCTAAGGCAGACAATGCTGGCCGATTCCAAGCGCACCTGAAAATTTGTACCGCAAGTAATCGGAGCCTTCGGTAGTGGCTCAGTTTGAAAAGGAAGCGAGCCGAACGCGCAATGGCTGCCGGCAAACAGCAGGTCCTTCGCTTCGCTCAGGATGACAACTCTTTTCTTGATGCGGCGCAAAAAACGCTTGCTCAGATGGCGACCAACCTGAGCCACTACCGAATCTTCTCTCACTGCTCCTCGCGCACGTTCGGCAGCCAGCGCAGCATGTGATGCTGAAGTTTGGTCACCACCCAATTCAGCAGGATCCCGATCATGCCGGCAATCATGATGGCCCCGTAGGTTTCCGGGATGCGATAGCTGGACTGGTAAAGATAGATGCCGCGCCCCAGTCCGCGTTCGCCCAAGCCGATGAACATTTCCACCGCCACCACGAGCACGAGGGAGTACGAAACCGCGGTCCGTATGCCATCGAAGATGCTGGGCAGGGCCTCGTAGAAGAGCACATCGGAAACCATCTGTAAGGAGTTCAGGTTTAACAAACGAGCTTGGTAGAGGCGGCTCTGATTGGCCAGCGCTGCTCCCGAAACCGCATTGACCAGGATCACCAGCAGGCTCGGATAGGCTGCCAGCGCCACAATTGACGTCTCTCCGACTCCGGCCACGATCAGGAACAACGGGAACAACGCGGAAGCTGGAATGGAGCGCAAGGCGTGCAATGGCCCTTCGACAACTTTATAGGCGCGCTGGCGATAACCCAGAAACAAGCCCGCCGGAATGCCGAATACGCAGGCAATCGCCAAAGCCGCCAGCACACGGCCCAGCGTCCAGCCGATATCCGCAAGCAGTCTCTCGCGGAGCATGCCCGGCACAGCGCGCGCCACGTTCCAGGGCGCGGGTAGAACGATGGGATCCACCAGACGCAGCGCGGCGACGATTGCCCACACGGCAAGCAGGCCACCAACGAAGGACAACGCGCGCCAGTTTCGCCTAAACCAGTCCATCATCTAACCTAGTCAATCGCCTAGCACCCCGTGGCCTAAGTCGCGCCCGTAGCGGCACACGAAACCTTCTATGAATTGTCATCCCGAGCGAAGCGAGGGATCTGCATTTTGCGGCGAAAACTGCAGATCCCTCGCTTCGCTCGGGATGACAAAATCTGGCGAATGGGTATCAAAGAGCGGGATCCCACTTTCATCACATGCTCCTAAACCAATCCATCGCGGATACCGTTAATCAGCGCCTGCTGCATGGCTCCGTAATCGGGCGTGTTCTCCTCGCGGGGAAAACCCAGGTGGAAGTCGAGATCGGACATCACCCGCACCGGCCGTCTGGCGATGATGATGCACCGCATGCCCAGGGCCAGCGCATCCGAGACATTATGGGTAATGAGGACCAGCGTCATCCGATCTTTGAGCGCAAGCTCGTGCAATGCGGAGGTGATCTCCGCTTTGACCTGGCCGTCGAGAGCCGAGAAGGGTTCATCCAAAATCACCAGTTTCGGTTTCCAGGAGAGGCAGCGGGAAAGCGCCAAGCGCTGTAACTCGCCTCCGGAAAGCTGCGCTGGATAAACATCGGACAGCGCGCTCAGCCGGAACAAAGTCATCAGGTAGCAGATGCGGTCGCGGCGCTCGCGGCTTTCCCACCCCAGTTTCTCCAACGGATAGCGCACGTTTTCCAGGACCGTCTGCCAGGGAAAAACACTGTTCATCGGATGTTGGTCCACGTACACCAGGTCCGACGGCCGGGTAAAGTCCGGGGAACGCCGGACGATTCCTTTTTGTGGGATGACGATGCCGGCCATGATGCGTCCCAGCGTAGTCTTACCGGCGCCGCTGGCGCCCATGATGGTCACGATCGAACCCTGTTCGATGCGTAACGAGAAGTCTTTGTACAACGCAACATTGATGCCGTTAAAGCGGGCGGCAAAGGAAAAGTCGATGTCCTCCAGTTCAAGTGCGCTGCGAGTGGAAAGCGCCGGACCGCTCATATTCCGCTCATTGATTGGCCCGCTCATCGGCCCGCTCATCGCGTAGGATCCACCAGTCTGTGGGCGTCGATTCGTTCCGGGATCTCGCCAGTTTGGTAGAGCAGGTCGATGAACTGCTGGAGGTTGGCGACATCGACCTGGTTCGACAGGGTGACGTCGGCGACATTCACACGCGCGGCGACTTCCGGCGGCAGCTTGATGTACTTGGTCAGCAGTGTGCGCGACTCGGCTGGATGTGCGGCCATGTAGTCCACGCCCTGCTGCAGAACGTGCACGGCGCGAGCCGCCAGTTGCGGATGGTTGCGCTCGAACTCCCGTGAAATCACTGAGGCCCCAATGGGGCATGGGTTGAGCAAATCGGCATACACCGATCCGAAGAGCTGACGATAGCCGCCGTGGACGAGGGCGGTAGTGGTCACCGGCTCATAGGCGAAGAGCGCCTCCACCGCGCCGGATTCAAGGCTGGAGAGCTGGGCCTGCGGTGGCAATTGCAGCATCGTAACGCTGGCCGGATCGACTCCATGCTTCTTGAAAAACGCGCTCAGCATGTGACTGGGTGCGGTGCCGGGAAACACCCCAACTTTCTTTCCCTTCAAATCCTCAACGGTGTGCAGCGGAGAAGAGTCCCGGACGATGATCTTGTCGAGCGCGTTGGCATCGTTCATGCGGCTGTGCGAGAAGATGCGCACGCGACCGGGGCTTTGGATTTCCAGGTGAATGATCGGAACCAGCGACGTTGCTGGCAGAATATCGGCTTGGCCGGCGACCATGGTGTTCACGAGATCGTTACTGCTGCCCAGCGCGATAGCCTTCAGCCGCAGGTTTTCCTTGTCGAATAGCTGCTGTTCCTGCGCTATGAAAACCGGCAAGCTCGGGATGATCTGCAGGTAGGCAACGCGCACCTCCCCGGCATCCTTATGGGTTGATCTCCAAAACCCGATGAGTGCCAGGAAGAGAATGACTGCGGCGCCGATTGCCCATAGCCTGGATCGCATAGATTCACTGTCCGGCGCCGAACGAAAACGCCAACCGCGAAACGTGTTACTTGCCCACCCAGCACGCCGGGCGTTTCTCCAGGAAGGCGGAGATGCCTTCCTGTGCGTCCGCCGCCATGGAGTTCATGGTCATGATCTCTTTCGCGTAGGCATACGCCTTGGGCTGGTCGAGGTCGATCTGGGTGTAGAAGGCCTGCTTGCCGATCGCCAACGTGACTGGGCTGGCTTGGGCGATGCGCCGGGCAAGGGCGCGCGTCTCCTCGTGCAAGGACGCCGCCGGCACTACCTTGTTTATCAGTCCCCAGTCCGCCGCCGTTGCCGCCGGGATCATATCGCCGGTCAGCAGCATCTCGAGCGCGCGCTTGCGGCCGATGGCGCGGCTCAGAGCAACCATGGGCGTGGTGCAGAACAATCCGATGCGCACCCCGGGTGTGCCAAACGACGCCTCTTCTACAGCAATTGCCAGGTCACAAGTTGCCACCAACTGGCATCCGGCTGCCGTGGCTACTCCTTGGACTTCTGCAATCACAGGTTGCGGTATTGATTGGATCTTGGTCATCAGCTCGCAGCAAACGTCGAAGGTTCGCCGATACTCGTTGATATCCTTTCCCACCATTGCACTCAGATCATGTCCGGAAGAGAAGACCTTCCCCGCGGCGGCTAGAATGACGGCTCGCAGCTCGCTATTTTTGCCGATGCCATCCAAACAGTCCAGCAACTCGAGCATGAGATCGAGCGACAGGGCATTGCGGCGATTGGGCCGATTAAGAGTGACCACTGCCACATTTTGTTCTGTTTCAAAGCAAATGTTCTCGTAGCCAGTCGAACAAGCGACCTGATGCATAGGCACCTTCCCGTGGACAGCGATGAAAAGCCGTCCCAATTGCTCCATTATCCACATTCTAGCCTCGCGACAGACCACAAATCGACGAAAAGAGTGGCGACTGGGAGCAAACACGGTGCGTCCCAAATCGAAAAGGATGACGACCACCGCCCTGCTTTCATTGCTTTCATTGTTGCGCGTGCTCTTGACTCGTAATATGCTGCGCTCGGTTGGCAGTGCAGCCCTTCATCGTCAATGTCAATGTCAAGGAGCAGAGCCATGCCCAGCAAGTCCAGGCCATCCAGAAATCCGATGGCGACGACCTCCAGATGCGCGACGGCCGCAGACGCCCAGATTATTCTCCAGCTCTATGATCTGCGACGGGATACCGAGATGCGAAAGGCTCGGCACTTTATCGCAGCCGAGTTTTGGCCGGAAAGCGCCGAAGATACCTTGCGCATCGCCAGGGCGTATCCCAGCCCGGAAAATACCTGGTTGCGCCAGGTTACCAGCTACTGGGAAATGGCTGCGTCATTCGTGCTGCGGGGAGCGCTCGAGGAGGGGTTGTTCTTCGATGCCAGCGGTGAGATGTATTGCGTCTATGCAAAATTTAGGCCATTTCTGACCGAGATTCGCCAAAAGCTCCCCCAGTTTCTGCTTACAGTGGAGAAGGTGGTCATGAACACGCAAGAGGGCCGTGATCGACTGCAGCGGCTGGAAAAACGCCTTGCCCGGCGCCAACAGAAGCTGGCAGGGCGGCGTGCGGCGGTTGCCGCAACCTCGGCTGGGTTCAACTAGCCCGGGCAACTTCCGTCCGCCCAAGCGGTGCGCGAATTCATCAACGGACTTCTGACTCAGGACGAAAAGGGCTTCTTGAAAAACTCCGGGAAATGTTCGCCCAAACCCATCGCTTTCCACCCCGATTGATCTTGCTCCCTTCCTTTCAATCCTGAGTTAATATGGAGGCACCCATGGATCAAAGCATTCTCAGATTGCCGGATCCAGTTGCAGGGGCTCCCAAGGGAGAGCGACGGCGCAGTGTTCGTCAAAAACTCCACACGCCGGTTTACGCCAGTTTCAATGGCCCGCAGACCGGCATGGTTGTGGATCTGAGCGAATTGCTTGATCTGCACGAAGAGGGCTTCGCCGTCCAAACCAGTGAACGGCTGGAGCTAAACCGGGCCGTAACGCTTTGCCTCGATTTGCCTGAAACCAAAAGTTACATTCATGGCAGTGGCCAGGTGATGTGGAGCGATGACGCTGGCCGCGGAGGCATCCGGTTTTCCGGGCTTCCCGAGAGTTCCCGGAAAATACTAAAAGAATGGCTCTTTGCCAATCTGCTGATCGCCTGCTCCAACCACGCTGCTCGAACCGAGCAACGCGCGCGCCGCAAGGAAGAAAAATCACCCGAGCCGGTGCCGGTCACTAAGGCCGCCAGTGTTGTCCCCATCCTCGATCAAAGCGGAACGCTCAGTTCGGTGGAATCGGTGGAAGCGGTCGCCCGCGAGGTCGGCGAGGTCGGTGACGACGTCGATGCAGTTTTGCAACTCATCACCGCGCGCGCCTTGAGTCTCACCGAAGCCAGTGGCGCGGCCCTGGCGTTTCTCACGGATGACAAGATGATCTGCCGGGCGCGAGCCGGTGAACCCGCTCCGCCGCTGGGAGCTCCGGTGGACGTAAAACAAGGGCTGTCTGGAGAATGCGTTCGCAGCGGACTTCTCGTCTCGTGCGAGGACATGGGAAACGATCCGCGCATCGATCCGGCAATCGGTCACACACTGGGCATAGGCTCTCTCATGGCCGCTCCTGTTGTGTCCGATTTCCGGGTGGTTGGCCTGCTGGAGGTTTTCTCCCCGCATGCGCGCGGCTTCACGAAGGCCCACGGGACGGTCTTGGACCAGCTCGTCGAAATGATCCCCAAAATCCACCGTGAAAAGACTCAGCCTGAAAACGCCGAGCCTGAAAAGACTCAACCAGAAACGCCGGTTGGGCCAGAAGCCGTGTCGGGCGTGTCGCAGCCTCCGGCTTGGGAGTCAGGTCCGGCGGAGTTTGATTCGATCCAGGCGATTCGCGAGGCCTTGTGGGAACGGGAGCCTGAAGTCCCCGAGCCAGTCTCGCAGCAGGTCCCCGGAGAAATCGCCGCAGAGCAAATTCCGGAGCAGGTCCCCGAAACTGCGCCCGCAGCTCCATCTCGCTATCGCGCACTGATCGGAATGGCCATTGCAGTGGTGGCGATGGCCCTCGGCTATTTGGTCGGTCCCTTAGTCGAGAAGCGTTGGGCCGACTCACCGCAAGCGTCGCAGCGGTTATTAGCCAAGGGGGCCGAGGCGGCCGCGACGGTTTCAGGGCAAAGCGCGACCGATCGTTCCGCCAATCAACGCTCGGCCAATCAGCGCTCGGCCAATCAACGCGTGCAAGCGAAGTCCCTGGGAGACTTGCGAAAGCTCGCCGATCAGGGAGACGCGGACGCGCAATGGCAGATGGGCGTGCGCTACCATAACGGAGAGGGCGTTCCGCGGGATGACGTGCAGGCCATGCAGTGGTTCCTGCGCGCCGCCGAACAGGGGCATGTTATCGCGCAGGCTACGCTCGGCGCCTACTATTGGGCGGGGCGTGGAGTTCCACAAGATTTTTCCAAAGCCTACTTCTGGTCTGCGATCGCGCTCGCCCAGGGTGACGAGAACAGCAAATCTCGACTTGAAGGGTTGGCTTCGCAAATGACCCGGGAGCAGGTCTCGGTCGCCCGCCAGCAGGCCGAAGTCTGGATCCACTCCCATGACCAGCAAGCGAAATCTGGGGCGCACTAAAGTGGCAACTGATTTCCAGCCTTACCAACCGCAGACAGACCCAGTCGCTCAGCCGTAGAATATACGTGTGGCCACGCTGCGCGACATTCTCGCTGCCGACGATCGCGTCCGCCAGGGCGACCCTGCCCTTTGGGAAAAGCTGGATCGCAATCGAGTGCGCTGCTATGCCTGCGGCCACTGTTGCCCGATTCCGGAGGGACAACCCGGTGTCTGCAAGGTTCGCTTCAACCGGGGTGGCACGCTCTACGTTCCCTGGGGCTATGTCGCCGGAGCGCAGTGCGACCCGATCGAGAAGAAGCCGTTTTTCCACGCCCACCCCGGAGCCCTCGCTTACAGTTTCGGAATGCTGGGCTGCGATCTGCACTGCTCCTATTGTCAGAACTGGGTCACTTCGCAGGCGCTGCGCGACCCGGACGCCGTCTCACCGCCGCTGAGCGCCGATCCGGAACTGCTGGTCAAAGACGCGCTTGCCCAAGGCGCAAAAGTTGTGGTCAGCACCTATAACGAGCCGCTGATCACCAGCGAGTGGGCGGTTGCGGTTTTCCGCCAGGCCCGCCAGGCGGGCTTGCTGACCGCGTTTGTTTCGAATGGCAACGGGACGCCGCAGGTGCTCGAGTATCTCCATCCCTGGATCGATCTCTACAAAGTGGACCTCAAGAGCTTCGATGATCGCCACTATCGCCAGCTCGGCGGACGCCTGCAGCCGATCCTCGACACCATCCGTAGTTTGCACCGGATGGGTGTGTGGCTGGAGATCGTCACCTTGCTTATTCCCGGCTTCAACGACAGCAATGACGAACTGCGGAACCTGACCGCATTTCTGGCCGGCGTTTCGCCCGACATCCCCTGGCACGTGACCGCCTTTCACCAGGACTACAAGATGACTTCGCCCGCCGATACGCGTCCCGAGGATTTGCTGCGCGCCGCCGCCATCGGCCGTGAAGCTGGATTGCGCTACATCTACGCCGGCAACCTTAGCGGGCGGGTGGAGGGTCTGGAGGATACTCATTGTCATCAGTGTGGCGAATTGCTGATCCAGCGCTATGGATATTCGATCGAAAAGTACAAGTTGACTGCGCAAGGCGATTGCCCGGCCTGCCACACGCCAGTCCCCGGCCGCTGGTCGAAGAATTTTGACGGCCAGATTGCGGCCTCGCCTTTTCTGCCCCGCGGGCAGGCGCAATTGGTTAGAATCCTTTCGCGACAATAATCGACATTCATGCGAACGGCGAAAACATTGCTGCTGGCGGTTTTGTTGTGTCTGATCTTATTATGTGTGGACCTGGGCTGTTCTCCGCGCAATTTCCTGACGCGCCGGCTCGCCGCCGATTTGATCTCGGCCTCCGACACATTCAAAGCGCCGCAATTGTTCTGGCTCCGGACCGGCATCGTTTCCAATAAGGATTTCAGTTCTCCCGACTACATGGTGTTACAGCACCGCGGATGGATCATCGGCAGCGAGCAGAAGTGTCCCGCCGGAGTCGACCCTCCGCCCTGCTGGGACGTATTGCTCACGCCGCTCGGAGTGGATACGGTACGGCCCCTGATTTCGAGTTCCCTTCCCGACAATGGCCGCGACCATGGCCCGATCGGGATCCAAGTCGCGCGCCGGGAACTGCTGGGCATTTCCGGAATCAGCAAGGCTGCCAACTTCGCCGAGGTCGAGTTCACCTGGCGCTGGGTTTCCATCAATCAGGTGGGCGCGGCGCTCTACGACAGCGGAGTGCGCTACCGCTCGACCGTCGGATTCCGTAGCTATGACGACGGCTGGCGCGTTGTGGACGAAACCGTCCCCAGCAACCAGACGCTCGATGAGGCGTTACGCAACGCTCAACCCACCGCACCGTAAAAGGAAAGCGGAGTGTCTTCTAGCAGGCTGCGGAAAAACCGGGTTTCCGTATCGGGGCAGCGCTTTAGCGATGCCGGAAGTTCTTCCGCCCGTAGAGACGGGGCTGGCCCCGTCTCCCGCAATCAGTGCTACAACTTCTGGTGCTGATTGCCCTGGCCATAGCTGCTAGACTTTGTTTAGAGCCACAATGCCACGCCTCTTTTATATCGGAGCCCCGCTGGCGGTTGCGGCGCTGTTGTCTGTGCCGATTTCCGCGCAGACGTCTGCGCCGACGAGCGCGCAAAATAGTTCGGCAAAGAGTGCGCAGGGTAGAGCTCGCGTCGAGCACGTCGTCGTGCGCGGCAGCGGTGCCGCGATGGAAGTGGAGATACAGACCTCCGGAGCACCGGTCGCGCCCGATACCCAGGCCATCACCGGACCCGATCGCATCGTCGTGGATTTTCCCGGCGCGCTTCCCTCCGCCGAGTTGCACGCCCTCAAAGTCAATCGCGGTGCGCTGAAGGGAATTCGCTCGGGACTGTTTTTCGACAATCCTCCGATTACGCGCGTCGTGCTCGATCTCGCGGAGCCGCAATCGTATCGGATTTCGACAACCCAGAATGCGATCGTTGTAAAGCTGGGTCCGGTAAAGCTGGGTCCGGTGAAGCTCGGTCCGGTCAACGCCCCTGCCCCTGGAGCCCAGCCTCCCGCTGCGCCACATGCGCCCGCCGCCAAACTTCAGAATGCCTCGCTTGCCGCGGGGACGCTTGCCGAGCGTACGAATGCCGCGGGCACGAATGTTGCAGCCACCAGAGTCTCTCCCGTAGTTTCCAATACGACCGCGCCGCCGCCCGCAGCGCCGCCGCCGAAGCCGCCCGTGACCGTGACCTTGGAAAACGGGATGCTGCGCATTCGCGCCGAGAAAGCTACGTTCGCGCAAGTGTTGTTCGAAGTGCAGCGCCAGACGCAGGCCGAGATTGCCATTCCGGCCGGCGCCGAGCAGGAAGAAGTGGACGCCGATCTGGGTCCGGCCCCGGTGCTCGAAGTGCTGGCATCGCTGCTGAACGGCTCGCCCTATAACTTTATTCTTGTCGGCAACGAGATAAGCATCGATCGCGTCATCCTAACTCGCCGCGACTCCAACCCCTTCTAAGACTCATCGACTCATCTCATAAAAGTTTCTTGGGAAACGTCGTCCCCGCCCGGCTGGACGGGCGAAACGCCGTCCCTCCACAGTATGAGTCATCACGCGGTCACGGTACTAACGCAGGCGCGCTCTTAGCTGGATGTAGGCTTCGCGGGCTACACCGGGCTGTTCTATGTGGGTGAGGAAGAGCTGGCGCAGGGCGGCAGTGGTCAGGCGGCCTTCAAGGTAGGCGTCGTAGAGATCGTTGCCGGTGAGGTAACCGAGTTGCTGGGCGACGTATTCGTACTGGCGGCCGGTGAAGGCTGGGGCTTGCGCGAAGGATTCGGGAGTGGACGGCTGGCGCCGGGAGCGTTGCTTATAACTATGGTTATAACGAAGAACGTGTTCGCGGTGTTGGATCAGGAAGTCGAGAGCTTCGACGGCGGCGGCGAAGGGAAGCGCAGTCTGGTGTTCGAGGTCTTCACGAGTCACGTCGAACAAATCCGCGAGATCAGCATCGCGGAGAGCGGGACGCGCGGGGTGTAAGATGCGCGATCCGAAAAAGGCGAGCGCGTGTTCGAAGACGGCCATGTAAAACGCGTCGTCCCGGGCTAGCGACTGGGCGACTGGCGCGGCGTGCGTTGCGGTGTGCTCTGCCAAAACCTTGCCGTTCGAAAGATTCGGCAGTCCGCGACAGGCTTGATGAAGGAAGCGGGTCGCGTCTTCGGCGGAGGAGGTCATGCGAAACTGGCGTACGTACACGGCGTTGATGGGCGTGAGGTAGACGCTGCCGCGCTCGCGAACCTGGCGGAGCAGGGATCGGCGGTGTTCGGCAGTGAATGCTTGGCGCGATAAGAGACGGCGCAGGAGCGCATCAGAGCTGCGCGAATAGACTTCGGGCATAAGGTCAACCAGGAGCCTGGGCTGCGTCGTGTTGTGTGCGGAGTACTGATTGATGCCTAGAAAACGCACCATGCCGTCGATCAGGTTGTAGAGTGTGGGGCCGAGGTCGGGCGCGCTGTGGTCATTATCGTTGCGTCCCCAGCGGTCGAGGCAGAGTCGGTAGTTCTCGTATTTCTCCAGCGGCGTGGCGTTGAAGACGCAGAGAACATTTTCGCGGACTGTTTTTCGGACTTCGACGGCTTCGACGTGGTCGCTGGCTTCTCCGGCGGCGCGCCAGTAGAGGGCGTCGACGTTCTGCAGAACGGTGAGCATGGGTTCCGCGGGAAGCCGCTGCTGGAGCAGGGCGGGCAGATGCTGGGGCGCGAGGTGCGACTCGCCGAAAAGCACCAGGATGAGCGCGCCGGGATGGCGGCGGCGGAGTTCAGCAATCTTGTCGGCGGCGTGGCGATCACGGGCCCCGATTTTGCGCAGATCGTCGCGAGGCATGCAATCAAGGCCATAGATGGATGCGCCGTGGTCGCGGGCGGCGGAGAGCAGTTCGTAAAATGGAGGCCAGTCGTATCCCCAGTCGAGTTCGAAACGGATGCGCTGGCGCAGTTCGTCTTCCGCAATCTCGGCGCGGAACCATTCGTCGAGAATGTGCTGGTTGCGGGAAAAAATGGTTTCGACTCCCAGCACTACGGGGCGCTGGTGGAGTTCGGGATCGCGGAGGAGCGAGGCTAAATAGCCCTGCGAGTTGGGCAGGGCGTGGTAGTCGCCGACCAAAACGATTCCAGCGTTGGCGATTTGGTGGCGGACATCGCTTGGGGTGAGAACTTTCTGGTAGGAGCGGTAGGCGTCGCGAAAGTCGCGGAGATATTTGCGTCCGGCGGCGGGATCGATGGCGCGAATCTCACGCTCGACGCTGGCGATGGCGTGGAGTTGGGCGGCACTGCGCCGCGATCGTAAGATGCCGGTGGTTGCCATAAATCGGTCGTTGGTCGTCGGTCGTTTGTCGTTCGCTTTCGCTAACAAACTGCAGATCCCTCGCTCCGCTCGGGATGACAAGTCAGTGAAGTGCTCAGCAAGCTGTCAGAGCCTCCTTGACTTGCCTTTCCTGCGTCCCTATCCTCAGGTTTTCGAGGCCGCTGCATTGGATGCCTCGTGGAGCGCCAACTTTGCCCTTTCTTGCGCCAGAAAACCTGACTATTGCCACTACCGGCGCCAGTGGGTCGTTATTTCTGAAGCACTTTCTTCTCACCGTGGAACGCGATCCGCGGGTGAAGACGGTGAACTTCATCGCTTCTGACAGCGGCCTGCGCGTCATGGCCGAGGAACTCGGTGTCGAAGGCCGCTCGGATCTCCTACGTCAAATCATCGGCGCGCCTTCGGCAAAGATTCAGCAGCAGTCCAACAGCGATATCGGTGCGAACGTGGCCAGCGGGTCGTATCCTTCGGACGCGATGGTCGTAATCCCGTGCAGCGTCGGCACGCTGGGCCGCATTGCCAACGGCACGGCCTCGCGCCTGATCGAGCGGGCCGCCGATGTGAGTCTTAAGGAGCGTCGGCCGCTCGTGCTGTGTGTTCGCGAGACGCCGCTCAACAAAATTCACATCCGCAACATGTCGCTGGCGGCGGACGCGGGTGCGACGATCTTCCCGCTGATCCCAACGTTCTATAACCGTCCGCCGAGCGCCGATGCCATGGCACAGGAATTCGCGAACCGGGTGCTGGCGCATATAGGACTGGCCCAACCAGACGCGTACCGCTGGAAGGGGTGAAGCCAGTTGCCAGTTGCCAGTTCCCAGTGCGGAACTGACCCTCGCTATCAAGATTTTTCCGACAATCGAGAACCTGGACCTCATTGAAAGATCTATGACTTGGGGGGAA
>Ga0116220_10000598_pt1 | contig 14120 bp, 12 predicted proteins | sample Sb_taG_10_FD_88967 | JGI IMG/M metagenome (GOLD analysis project Ga0116220, IMG submission 88967) | Peat soil microbial communities from Weissenstadt, Germany - Sb_50d_7_NC metaG | ecosystem: Environmental > Terrestrial > Soil > Wetlands > Peat | place: Germany: Weissenstadt | collected 2010-09-21
CAAGAAGTGGCCAGGTAGCTCAGGTGGTAGAGCGCAGCCCTGAAAAGGCTGGCGTCGGCGGTTCAACTCCGTCCCTGGCCACCATAGTTTCAATGGTTTGCGCTGCCACCGGTTCCGGGTTTGCCACCAATTGCCACCAATTCACTGAATACTCCTGCTGAGTGTACTGAGCCTGTCGACCGCGAGGTTCTGTGACTCCGGAACGAACTGCTGGTAGATATCCATCGTCGTGCTCGCCCGCGCGTGCCGCATCTGCCCCTGTGCGTCCTTCACGTCAGCGCCGGCCAGTTTCAGCCAGGTCGCGTGTGACGTTCGCAGACACCTCCAGTTCACGAACGGCAGCCCCATAGCGCGGGCCGTCGGCTTAATGAACCGGCAGAGGATGTTGTTATCGCGGAGCGGCTTCCCGTCCTTGATGGACTGGAAGACAAGATCGGTCGGCCCGTCGGACTTCACGACCTTGTATCTCCGCGTCGCCAGTCCCGCCTTTACTTCGACGGTGAGCAGTTTTAAGCGCTGGATCCGCTCAATCACGCAGCGATTGACCCGTATCGTTGCGTTCGAAGCATCACTCTTAGGTGCGCCCCAGTCACCGCGACAAAAGCGCTCGTCAATCGTGATGCAGTTTGTGCCCACGTCATTCCACCGCAGTCCGGCCAGTTCGGACACTCGGAGCCCGGTGTAGATGGCGACATAAACCATCGACGCATAGGGCTCTGGGAGCCTGGAAACGAACTCGTCGAACTGTTGCGGGTAAAGATAGGGTTTGTTGGTCCGGCGACCGCGGCGCTCCGCGGGCATACGGACGTTCTCGATCGGATTCGAAACGAGAAGCCCGTAGGTCACGGCAGAGCCGAGGATGCTGGAAAGGACGTCCCGAATCTTGTCGCGTGATTCGTGCGCAAGCTCGGACGTCGCGAAGGCGGAGAAATATTTCTGCACCGCCAGTGGGGTTAGGTCGCGCAGGCACAACTTGCCGAAAGCCGGTATCAGGTAATTGCTGATCACGCCCCGGTACCGATTGCGCGTGCTTTGGGCCATGAGTGGCATGACGATCGGGTTGTACGTGTCCGTCACGTAGCCTTGAAAGTTCGTCGCGGATCCGAGTGTCTGCAAGCTCTGGTTTATGGGCCGCATGTACTCGGCCGCGACCTTCTGGGCTTCGCGCCCGGACATGGTGGCGGGTGCGATCCGCACGTCTGTCTGGACGCGTTTTAGTTTGCCTTCTACAAAGTCGTCGCGGCGAATCCGAATGGTCCACCAACTGCCGCGAATCTTTGGTTTAGGGTTTTGAAATCTTCTCCTGGCCATCGCTGAGAAATCTCCTCTCAGCGGAGTCAGGCGGTTCGCCTCGGGCGACACAATAGCACAGCTGCCTGCAGATGTCGCCGGAATGTGCCGCGCCGAGGTCATGGGCTATGCAGCACCTTCCCGGTTGGCAACTTTGGGTTTCAACCTTACAAACAGCTTTCGTTCGGCATCGAAGGCCCAGCCCTGATTTTGGCGCCAGTGCGTGTAGCAGAGACGCTGGCACCAAGCGGCCAACTGGCATCCCGGCTGCTTGCAGCAATTCATGCCGTACCCTCCCGGGTCCACGGCTTTGGCGCCATGTCGACGCCATACCGTTTTTTTGCCTCCTGTTTTTCCCATTCATCGGGATAGTGGGTCAGCGAGATGTTGAGTCCCGCCGGCGCGAGCAATTCGCGCATCATGGGCAACCGCTTCATTGCTGCGTTCTGGATTCGACCATTCGGAGGTATCGCGGCAAGAAGATGTTTTTGATGAGCACTCGCCGGCATCGCTTTTAGTAAGAACATCGGGCGGACCCAAAGGTCCCATTCCTCGTCCGAGAGCTCGCTGCGTAACTGCTCTTTGAAGGACAGCCAGGCTGGCATCGAGTTCAGCGCGGCATCGCCGTGCTGAATCCCTGTTCTTGAATCAGTAGTACTTGGATCAAGAGCTTTTGAATCGGGTGTCCCGGTGACACCAGACTGGTGTCCGGTGGACACCAGGTGGGCGCCGGTTTGGACACCAGACTGGTGTCCGCGGGACACCAGGTCGCGATCCGGTACCGGCTCCCCCGGCACAGGTTTCCGGCATATACCCGGGAGCTGCTCTTGGCGCGCGCGATACGGCGCCATTCTGGGATCCTCCTGGAAGCCGGCTTCGTTGATCCGGTAGGTGGCAGGCCTGCGCTTCGCTGTGTTTGCGGGAGCTAGCTGACTGAGAATGCCGCGGCCTCGGAGCGCGCCTATGAGCCGTTGCACCTTGCGTTCGCTGAGTTTCGAATAGGCGGCGAGTCGCGGAATTGCAGCCCAAATGGTGGAACCGTCACTGCAGTGCTCACACATCGCGGTGAGGAGAGCGAACTCTGCGGTGGTCAGCTTGTACCAGTGCAGGCGCGCCCGAAGTGGAGGTTTGTCGCTCAATCTGGATACCTCGCTCTGGGAACCAGATCGCCGAACTCCTCGGAAAATCGGGGTGGCAACGCGTCAGGGCTCGAAGCGATCCGGCGGTGCGAGTCAAGCAAGAAATCACAGGGCGCCAGGTTTTCGGTCTGCGAATAGACAGAGTAACCCAGTAAGATGGCGCCGAAGATGGCACGCTCGGCATCCAGATTGACTGGTAACCGCGGTAGCTCCCGATTTGAGATACACCGACTCAATGTCCCTTTCCCTGTCGATGCTCGAACGCAGATTTCCCGCGGTTTGGCCTCGTGCCTTTCCGCCCCGGCGCTCGGGATTTGCCTCCATCGCGGATAACTCTTTGCAGTTCTGACTCCCGAATCATCGTGCGGCGTCCTACTTTAGTGCGCTGCAGCCGTCCCTGACTCAGCCATGCGTGCACGGTCCATTTGCTGATGCCCCCTAAGCGCCTGGCCGCTTCCTCCACCGATATCAGGTTTTCCAAGGAAGCCTCCTCCTTTCAAGCGGATCAAGATGGTACAAGCCTTGACAAACGGGAGCATGTCATTGCAAGGTGCCATAAACAAGAGCACAAATCATGGCACACATTTTCCCCGTACCGATATCGTTTGAGTTCAGAAAAACGAGGGCCAAGTGGAGGGAAATGGAGTCTCGTATTGTCGGCTTGAGCTGGGACGAATTTAGTAGTAGCACCTGGAAACTCAGAGCGGTAACAGCCGGACGCGGCCCAAAAATCTCGGCTGATCTTTCGCTAGACGATGTTCCATCTCGACTATGGAAACAGTGCGACGCTGCAGTTGACGAGGGTGATCCGGATGACTGGGACAACGCCGTTGAGCATATCTGCTCGGATTTTCGACCGAGCCTTCTGGTCGCCTCTATTCAGGATAAGGAGGATGATGACGGTTCAATTCCAGGTTCAGGCCCGGCAGATGCTTGGCAACTGAGGGATGATTTTTTGCGAGTCCGTCCTGATGCAAAAAGTGTTCTCGGGCTTCTCAATCTGTGGGGCCGCTGGGATGATTCGGTGGCCTATACATTGCGGGAGCTTCTTGGTTTTCGGGAAATTGTTCGGCGCGCGCTACTTTCGCCTCCCGAAGACTGGCTTTCCGAGGAGCCCTGGACTTTCGACCTAGATCAGAAATCCGAGTATCCATACATCACAATGGAAACGGTGAAGTGCAAATCGGCAATTTGCGCGACAATCACAATGGACATGCTCCGGCAAGTAAAGTTTGAGACATGTGCGCGTCCAGATTGTGGTCAACCATTTCCGATCATGTCAAAGCACAGGAGGAAGTATTGTAGCCAGTACTGCGGACACCTGGAATCCGTGCGCAGAGGGCGAGCGCAGGGGTAGGTTACTAGTTCCGCGATCTCACCAGCTCGGCTGCGCCTTCCGGAACAGAGCAATTTTCCCTGCGGGGAAACGCGGGGAAAATCGGAAAAACGGCAAAAAAATCGACGGAATAACGTACAAAATCGACGGAATATCGCACCTTTTAGAAAGAAGTAAAAAACCAAGGAGAACCACAATGAAGAAGACGCTTGCGCTGGTGTTAACCATTATTCTCGGCGGGCTGGTGGCTGGCACGATCCCAGCGCTGGCTCAGTCGACGAAAAGCAGATTCCCAATCTCTTGATTCCATTGCGAGCCTCCGTTCTTTGGCCGCCCGTGTTCGTGCCTTCGCTGCGGCCTTCGAGGCTTTAATCGCACTCCCCCTACGTTGCTGCGGTATCAGCGCCTTGGCTCGCGGCAAACCACCCTTTCCCAATCTTGTGATTCCGTTGCGAGCCTCCGTTCTTTGGCCGCCCGTGTTCGTGCCTTCGCTGCGGCTTTCGAGGCTTTAATCGCACTCTCCCTACGTTGCTTCGGTGTCAGCGCCTTGGCTCGCGCCAAGCCACCCTGCCTGGCGAGCTCGGATCGGACCTTCTTGATGAGTTCCTCGTTCATTGCTGCAAATAATACACCCTGCCTGTACGGTGACGAAAAAGTTAAAGAGATTTCTTGACACCGTGCCAGCACGGTGAGATTATCAAGACATTAAAACGGGCCGGGCAAGTGCGATCAACACTCACCCAGCCCTAACCACAGTCGCCTATACAGGAGGCACCATGGCTAGACAGCAACGTAGCACCACTCTCACTCAAGAATCCACTCGAACCATCGCTCGGGTTGCGCTTTACGCCCGAGTCAGCACCCTCAACAATCAAGATCCAGAAATGCAGCTCGCCGAACTGCGGGAATATGCAGGGCGCCGCGGCTGGCAGATCATTGAGGAATTCACAGACCAAGGCGTGTCGGGCTGCAAGGAATCCCGGCCCGCGCTGAATCGGCTGATGTCAGATGCCTGCCGCCGACGGTTCGATGCCATTCTGGTCTGGAAGATCGACCGCTTTGGGAGGTCCCTGAAGCATCTGGTCAATGCTCTGGCCGAACTCGCAGCACTAGGCGTTGCTTTCGTGAGTCTGCGCGACAACCTCGACCTCAGTACCCCTTCCGGCCGGCTTATGTTCCAAATCATCGGCGCAATGGCGGAGTTCGAGCGAGCGTTAATCCAGGAGCGGGTCTGTGCCGGCATAAGGAACGCACGCGCCAAAGGGAGGCGACTAGGAAGGCCGCGGGTTATTGTAGACGCTTCACGGATTGCCTCGCTTCGCGCTCGTGGGAACTCGTGGTCGCAAATCCAGGCCGAGCTAGGGGTGAGCAAGGGCACCGCGCAACGGGCCTTTGCAGGCTTGCCCAAAATTGTCTAGCCGGGTTTTGGGCTCGGCCTTTCCATTCCGGGACTCTCGGATCTGCGGATCAAGTGCAAGCGCAGCATGTATCCCAAAACGGCTCGGGCACGGCGCCTCTAGGATAGTGTCTATTTGCGGCCCATAGGGGTTCTTGGCGGCATGCGAAATGCGCTGACTGCCGGGTCGGGATCTCCGAATTCGATCGTTACTTCGTCATCATCTTGATCTGGTTGTGGGTGGACACTGATTGCGGTAATTAGTTGTCCGTTCCGAAGTCTTTGCATAAACGGATTGATTGGTGTTCGCAGATCCGCGGAATAACTCTTCGTGAAGTCGTCAATTGGCATCTTCCCAGCGAGGAGTTCCAGCAATGTTCTTGTCGACATCCGAAGTGATCGGCCCGTCATCGTCATCCCTCTAAAATGGCAAAACTTGTAGTTCGGCTCCCCTTCCTCTAATCTCAGGCGCGCGTTCGTCGGGGTGTGTCGCGGGTGCGGAAGCATTTCGGCGAACAAAGTCATAAGCGGCTTCAACGCCGCCGAGAAGGCCGCCTGCTTCGGATTCGTGTATAAGTCAACGCGTACACCGTAACCAGATGAGCCGGTATTCGATGCGCGCTCATTCTCCACAGTGAGAATAGCGACAAAAGCAACGTCGGGATTGTCCTTCAAAAACAGTCTCACGACTTCCTCAATCGAGTACGACTGAAACGACTTGCGAGCCCGTAGAAGGCTGGTTCCTGCGTCGCACAGAAAAATGCCCTGCGGCACATCGAGACGTGCACCTCTCAGCTGCCCAGCCTTTTCTTCGAGCTTGTCGAAAACGAGATTCTCGGTTTCAGAGTGGAAGTACTCAAACGCCGGATGCCGGCCAGTCGAGAACTGAAGATGCGGATCATAGAGAATCCGCACAAATAGTTCTGGTTCGTCGATCAGATATTCGTGTGCATTGTGGGGGCAAGCGGAAACCCTGTCCACAAACTTGTAGAAGTTTTGATTAAAAATTCGGGTTCCAAATTGCCGTGATGGGCATAGTCGCAGCGCCGGACGAGGCCCGCCCCGATAGAGTGCGCCGGCTTTGCTCCGCAACTCCCAACCAAAGCTGTTTCCCCGAAGGCCCCTCTCACTGATCTTCTGTCGCAGCGCCGCCGTGAACGCTTCAATTGGATAGCTTACCCGCATTCCCTTATCCGAAGCCGCCGTGATATCCGCCAAGAAAGACACGCCACCCTTCGGACCGAAGAGCAGATCTGGGTGCCTCGTTCCCGAGCCCCGTGGCTCATGCTGTATCGGGCCAATGCTGTGGAAGGTCGATAGGACTACCAGTTCCCATTCGGCCGCGAAAGCGTCATTGGGGTCGGCGAGATTATTCAACCTCTTGACAAGATTACGAATCTGAGAAGATCGAAGGAAGCGAGGGCTCGTGTCAATAAGTCCCTGGACGATGCGCCGCGGAAATATACTCATTGGCCTGTATCGGAGGCATGAACCGTTCTTGGGTCGTGACATCCAATTGTAACGGACTTAATAGATTCTTTCTCAGTCTTATGGTCCAACTGTGGTCCAATAACTGTGGCCGCGTCCACTTCCCATAAGCCCGTTTCTGGATCACTTCCGGTTAGCCGACCAACCAGGAGCTATCGGCTCGACTACGCCGTGACAGGGCCTCGGTTCAGCACGCTCGATCAGAGCCTCATTCATTGACTGGCGGACGCCGCGTCTTTAAGATGAGGTGACCCGAGAACCACGCATCTCCCGCATGATCGCCCAATCCATCTCGCACTACCGAATTGTGGAGAAGTTGGGTGGCGGCGGCATGGGTGTTGTGTACAAGGCGGAAGACCTGAAACTCGGTCGCCACGTCGCCTTGAAGTTCCTTCCCGACGAGTTCGCCAAAGACGCACAAGCCCTCAGCCGTTTTCAGCGGGAAGCCAAGGCCGCGTCCTCTCTGAACCACGCCAACATCTGCACGATCTACGAGATTGACGAGGCCGATGGACGCACCTTTATCGCCATGGAACTGCTGGAAGGGCAAACGCTCCGGCACCGAATCGCTGGCAAGCCGATGGAGATCGGGACGGTGATCGATCTGGGCATCCAGATTGCCGATGCTCTCGACGCGGCACACGCGAAAGGAATCGTCCATCGCGACATCAAGCCCGCGAACATCTTCGTCACGAATCAAGGTCAGGCGAAGGTTCTCGATTTCGGGCTGGCTAAAGTGTCGCTGAAGCCCGAGAGCGTTGCCCTGAGCGCCGCGACCATCGAGTCTGAGGAGCATCTCACGAGTCCCGGCAGTGCGCTGGGCACTGTGGCGTATATGTCGCCTGAGCAGGTGCGAGGGAAGGAACTCGATGCTCGCACGGACCTGTTCTCCTTCGGTGCGGTTCTGTATGAGATGTGCACCGGAACGCTGCCATTCCGAGGCGACACTTCGGCGTTGATCTTCAACGCGATTCTGGAACGTGCTCCGGTAGTTCCTGTGCGGCTGAATCCCGACGTGCCAGCCGAACTGGAACGGATCGTCAACAAGGCTCTGGAGAAAGACCGCGACACTCGCTGCCAGTCCGCCGCCGAGCTTCGGGCCGATTTGAAGCGACTGAAGCGGGACTCCGAGTCAGGCAAATCCTCGTCTATGACCGAGACTAACGCCGAACGCCCGAAAACCGGAGCGAAGCTTCGGACGCTGATGGTTATCGGGGCCGCTGCTGTCCTGTTCCTCGGCTTTGCGGTGCTCTGGTTGCGGTCTCCGCGACAACCGCCTCGGGTCATATCCGTGGATCAGATAACCCATGACAATTTGCCCAAGGGCAGTCTCGTCACCGATGGTCAGCGGCTCTATTTCAGTGAGTGGATAAACAACCAGTTGGTGATAAGTCAGGTATCGGCAACTGGCGGAGACGTGGTTCAAGTTCCTTGTCCCTTCTCTAGGGTTTGGATTGTTGACATTTCCCCCATCGGTTCGGAATTGCTCACCCAAAGAGTTGCCACGCAGGACTACCTGCAAGAACTTCCCTTTTGGATTTTGCCTCTGCCCGCAGGCTCTCCGCGCAGAGTCGGCGATCTGACCGCTCAGGATGGTGCCTGGTCACCGGACGGCCAGCAGTTCGTGTACGCAAAAGGAAGTGATCTTTACGTTGCTGGGCTGGACGGCACTAATCCACGCAAACTAGTATCCGCGGAGTCTGTGGTATTGCATCCCCGGTTCTCCCCGGATGGACGCAAGCTGCGGTTCACGGTGTGGAACCCAGACACCAGCATTGACCCCCTCAAGCATGGACGCCAAAAAGAGGTCGTTAGTCTGATTCGCATTCAGTTCTTGAAGCGTTTCGAGAGTTCGGCACGTGCATTTGAACTTTCCTGCGCCGCGCTGCTGGAGAAACTTCTTGCTTGGCTGATGAAGCATTGTCAGACGGATCACGAGAAGCACCGCCTGGAACGCTGGAAGAACAAATATGCCGACCTGATCGGATATTGCCGAGATCGACAGTTGGAGCTTTTTGGGGGTGATTCGGGCGACGAAGAAGACGAGGACATCGTCACTGCCGAGATGCTGGAAGCTGTCGAAAAGCTCGAACGTGACGAGTACAAGGTTGAGGAGATGATCGATGAAACAATCGAGGATCTCCACACGATCGCCGCCTTTTTACAGGAGCTTCAGAAGCTTAAGGCCCAGAATGATGACAAGCTAAAGGCAATGATTAAGCTTCTGAAATCCGATCCCGTTCTGAAGAAGCATAAAGTTCTAATCTTCAGCGAGTACATGGCTACGGCCCGCTACTTGAAACAGCAACTCGCGAAGGCCGATTTCACGGAGCTGGATGAGGTAGATAGTGCCGTCGATCGAGACCGCGGCGAGATCATCAACCAGTTCGCACCGTACTACAACGGGACGAGCACGCGGGAGCTCGGGAAAATGGCCTTGCGGAGACCCGTATCCTGATTTCAACCGACGTGTTATCCGAAGGACTCAACCTGCAGGACGCGACGCGGCTGATCAATTACGATCTGCATTGGAATCCTGTGCGTCTGATGCAGCGCATCGGCCGCGTGGACCGCCGGATGGACCCAGCCGTCGAAGCAGCGATCGCAACCGATCACCCAGACCGCGCGACCATTCGCGGCAACGTCATCTACTGGAATTTTCTGCCCCCAGACGAACTCGATGACCTGTTGAAGTTGTATGCGAAGGTAGCCCACAAGACGTTGCGGATTTCTAAGACGTTCGGTATCGAGGGTAAGAAGCTCCTCAGGCCGGAAGATGATTTTGAGGCACTCAGGGATTTCACGCACGCCTACGAGGGAACGACCTCGCCGCTCGAAGAAATGCACCTTGAGTATCAGCGACTCCTGAAGGAGTACCCTGATCTGGTGGAACGCCTGACGGCACTGCCGGGCCGAGTATTCATCCCCGCCCAGTTCACGATCACCGTGATCGGAGGCCGGCTGACATCGCCCACCTGCAGGAGATACAGAAATTTCTTCCCGTCGCTTTCCGGCACGACCGTGCCCGCCTCTTTCTGGAGGCCTGAAACGTGTTTTCCGGATTTATCAGTGACGATGACGGGCACCAGAACCAAATCCGTGCGGGCAGTGAGCTTTGCCAATTCGTGCGGCGGAAGGGCGACACGATTTTCGGAAACCGCTGGCTCGTTCTGGGAACTGGAATGCGATGGCTGCTGATTAACGTCGTGTTGGCCGAACAGGGGAGACCCCATTAAGAGAAATGCGGCGAGTAAGGGTGCAGGTCGGAACATGGAATGATCCTTGGTCCGGAGAAAGCGATTGAACGCCAGAAACTCTAGCACAGGGGATGCCCTTGTGGGTTATCCCCTGGTTTCCACCCGCACTGGTGACCACGGCCTCGATTTCGGAACCATCCTCCACTACAACAAAGTTTGCGACCACCGGCGGCCGGCCATCAAACACGCAGGAAGAATGAATCCCCGGCAAAACGGGGTTTTCGAGTTGACTCTGGTGACGGGCGGCTGGAAGCCGGAGCTGCTGAACTACTTCACCTGCAGAAGCGGCAGAGCCTATCACGAGATGCTGGTATTCGACAGCATGGGCCGTTCGCCAAGCTGGCGGCTGGCCACAAACCTCATCTTGCCCTGCTCGGCGTCTACCAATATGTGGTCGCCGTGGTGCACCTCGTCATGCAAAATTTTAACGGCCAGCGGATCCTGTACCAGCCGTTGGATCGAGCGTTTCAGGGGCCGCGCGCCAAAGTTGGGATCGTAGCCCTCACGCAGCAGTAGTTCCTTGGCAGAATCGGTCAGCTCCAGGGTGATTTGGCGGTCGGCCAACAGGCGCCGCACCTCTTCCAGTCGCAGGTCAATAATCCTGGTCAGTTCCTCTGTGCCCAGCGGGTTGAAGACAATGAAGTCGTCGATGCGGTTGAGGAATTCAGGCTTGAAGTGTGCCCGTAGCGCATTCATCACTTGCTTGCGTGCTTGCTCAGAATCCTCCGGCGTGCGCAGCCACGCGGCACTGAGCTGCGCCGAGTTGATGTTGGAGGTCATGATGAGAACAGTATTGCGGAAATCAACGGTACGGCCTTTCCCGTCGGTGAGGCGGCCGTCATCCATGACCTGCAGCAGGATGTTGAATACATCCTGGTGGGCTTTCTCGACCTCGTCGAAAAGCACGACCGAGTAAGGACGGCGGCGCACAGCCTCGGTGAGCTGGCCGCCTTCCTCGTACCCGACGTATCCCGGCGGCGCACCGATTAGCCGCGACACCGCATATTTCTCCATGTATTCCGACATGTCGATGCGCACCAGGGCACGCTCATCATCAAAGAGGAACTCGGCCAGGGCGCGCGCTAATTCGGTCTTGCCTACTCCTGTCGGCCCCAAGAAGATGAAAGAGCCGATAGGACGCTTGGGATCGGAGAGCCCGGTACGGGCACGGCGGATGGCGTCGGCAATCCGCTCCAAGGCCGGATCTTGGCCGATCACGCGGCGGCGCAGCCGGTCTTCCATTTCGAGCAGCTTCTTCACCTCGCCTTCCAGCATCCTGGACACAGGAATGCCGGTCCATCTGGAGACAATGTGCGCGATCTCGTCTTCATCCACTTCTTCCTTGAGCATGCGCGAGCTGCGCCGCCGGTCAAGTCTTGATTGAAGCTTGCGCATCTCCTGCTCAGCGTGGCGAAGCGTGGCATTGCGGTCGCTGCCCGCCTTCAGCGATCCTGCATCGCAGGACTCTGTTTGCTCCTGCAACCTCAGTTGCCTGATTGTCTGCTCGAGGTCGTGCATCCGGCTGACCGCTTCCTTCTCCTTCTTGAAGCAGGCCTTCAGGACGTTGACTTGTTTCTGGACTCCGGCCAGCTCACTTTCCAGGATTCGCAGCTTTTTCCGCGAGTTGGCATCGTCTTCCCGCTCGATGGCATGCTTCTCGATAAGCAATTGCTTGGCGCGGCGCTCGAGCTGGTCGATGTCCACCGGCACGGAGTCGATCTGCATGCGCTGCGCGGCCGCGGCCTCGTCCACTAAGTCGATCGCCTTGTCGGGCAAGAAGCGATCAGCGATGTAGCGGTGGGAGAGCGTGGCTGCGGCTACGAGGGCCGAGTCCTTGATGCGAACGCCATGGTGCAGTTCATAACGCTCTTGCAGGCCGCGCAGGATGGCGATGGTGTCCGCCACGCTGGGCTCGGCCACGAAGACAGTCTGGAAGCGACGTTCGAGCGCCGGGTCTTTCTCGATGTGCTTGCGGTACTCGCTCAGGGTGGTGGCGCCGATGGCTCGCAACTCCCCGCGCGCCAGTGCCGGCTTCAACATATTAGACGCGTCGATTGCGCCTTCCGCCGCTCCCGCGCCGACCAGGGTGTGCAACTCGTCAATGAACGTGATGATCTGCCCCTGCGAGTCCTCGATCTCCCGCAGCAGCGCCTTCAAGCGATCTTCAAACTCGCCGCGGTACTTGGTGCCGGCCACCAGCGCACCCAGATCCAGGGCGACCAGACGCTTGGTCTTGAGCGACTCGGGGACATCGGCGCCGACGATGCGCTGCGTCAGACCTTCGACGATGGCAGTCTTGCCCACGCCGGGCTCGCCAATCAGCACGGGGTTGTTCTTGGTGCGGCGCAATAGCACTTGAATCACGCGCCGGATTTCGTCATCGCGGCCGATCACCGGGTCGAGCTTGCCGCGACGCGCCAAGTCGGTAAGATCGCGGGCATAGAGTTCAAGCACCCCATATTTGGTTTCCGAGGTTGGGCCGGCGGCCTGCTGGGGGCTGCGAACGGTGGTCAGCGCCATTAAGATGGCATTGCGACTGGCGCCGTGTCGCGCCAGCAGGGCTTGGGCGGGATCGCTCTCGAGGCGCATGATGGCCAATAGCAGGTGTTCGGTGGAGACGTGCTCATCGTCGAGGTCGGCGGCCTCCTGAAAAGCTTGCTCGAGGACTGCGCTGGCGGCCGAGGAGGGCTCAGCCTTCAAGACGCCGCCGGCCCAAAGCGCTGGCAGGCGGTCGATCTGGCGCCGTGCCTCCGCCAGCGCTGCCTGGCTGTCGACGCCAATCTTGCTCAGTACCGGTACCACCATGCCTTCGCGGTCCGCCAGGAGGCTGGCGAGCACATGCAGGGGCATTAGCTCGGGGTTGCCGTGCTTGGAGGCCAGATAGTTGGCGGCTTGCACCGCCTCCTTCGCCTTGGACGTCAGTTTGTCCCAACTCGCGATGATCGGCATGTTGTTCGTCCCACACGGGCCGCACAACTAGCCTCAGCTCGTGTTGTGATTGAAAGCGCCGCGTTCTCTGCTAAGAATCCAGGTGCTATCGCTTGGAAGCGCCTCCACAAACCACCGCATCAGGCCAGTAGTCACCGGATAAATCTCCGGCTCTCCAATTGAAAACAGGGTCGAGCCCTTCGGACTTTAGCTTGGTGGAGTAGATCGGCGCATCGTACGAATGAGCTGTGAACTGGCATCCACCGTGCTGAAGTGAATAACCACCCGGTGTGGTGGAACAGTTGAGCGTGAAGAGACATCCGCCGCCTCTCGCCAGCTCAACGCATAGGTCCCAGTCTTCTCGCGTGCTCACAAACGCTGCTGTCGTCGGCGAAAACATGTTATGAAGAGCAACGGTCACCAGAAACTCCTGGCGAGTAAGCGTGTAAGGCGACTCTTGAAGAAGGGCTCCAGGAGCCAGCTTTAAACGGGGAGTGCCGAGAATAGTGGCGCCACCTCCGCAGCGCTGCTGCAGGTATTCCTCATGCCGCATCAGCATGGCCCAGTCCCGTCTCCAGTCCGACAGGCCCGAGAGCACTCCGACGCCGACGTGCTCAACCCCGGCCGCGAGCATGCGTTCATAGGCGTCCAGGCGGTATTCAAAGTTCGCCTTCTTCGTCCTACCGGGATGCAGCACGGCGTATCGAGCCTTGTCGTACGTTTCCTGCCAGAGCACCGACCAGCACAGCCCCGCGTCGATCAGGCGACGGTAATCGCTCTCTTCCAATGCCTCGGCACTTATTCCGACGAGACCGCCACCATGACGGTCTAGCACACGTTGCAACCGTTCAACATGACGACACATCGCATCCACTCGCATCCGCGGATCGGTGGAGTAGACCAGCTCAAGAACCCTCAGCCCCTTCTACTCGATGAGATAGGTCGCCTCTTGTTCGAGTTCGTCGTCGGTCAATCGCCTGCGCTCGACCCCGATCCCTTTGTTTCCTCCCCGAAAATTACAATAGACACACTGCTCCTCGCAGATGCTGGTCACATAGATTGGAACGATCACAAAGACTCGCCCACCGTAAAGAGCTCCTTTGACCCCGGCAGAACGGGCGATGACGGCTTGATCCAGCGCGCCCCCACGCCCGAACCCTTCGCTCCAGAGCAAAGGTGCATAGTCGGATGCCACTCTGGGTCGCAGCGAGTCTAGAGGGCCGGGTCCAATCTGGGAGAATTTTGAGGCCTGTTCCCAAACGATCTCGTAGCGATTAGAGAACATA
>Ga0116220_10000602_pt1 | contig 14076 bp, 6 predicted proteins | sample Sb_taG_10_FD_88967 | JGI IMG/M metagenome (GOLD analysis project Ga0116220, IMG submission 88967) | Peat soil microbial communities from Weissenstadt, Germany - Sb_50d_7_NC metaG | ecosystem: Environmental > Terrestrial > Soil > Wetlands > Peat | place: Germany: Weissenstadt | collected 2010-09-21
ACCACGAAATCGGGGACGAATGGCCTCCACGGCGAAGCCTTCGGCTTGTTCCGCGATAGCTCGCTGGCCGCTGCATTGCCGACGCCAGCCGGATTGCCGTCTCCCACTTCTCAGCGCTCTCAATACGGCGGCCGCCTTGGCGGGCCGATTATCAAGAACAAGTTCTTCTATTTCCTGGATGGCGAACGAACCGAACAGCACGGCCAGGCGGCGGTGTTGGCGGGCGCACCTTTCAATAATTTTTCTGGTTACTTTAACTCGCCATTTCTTGAAGACAATCTGATGGGAAAAGCAGATTATCAACTGACCCAATCCGCGCACCTCTTCTATCGTTTCAGTTACTTCAAAAACTCTCTGCTGGCAAACGCAGGTCTGGGTTTCTCGGTGTATGACAACAAGGACATCACCCGGAACCACGTTATCGGCTTGGACTTTAATAGTGGAAGCTTCAGCCACAGCATCCGTTTCGAATATTTGAAGTTCCAGAACCAGATCGTGGACGCGACCCTGGGCTCCAGCCTGCCACTGGCCTCGTTTCCCGCGGAAATTCAAATGGGCAGCACGGGTTTGGTTACCGGACCAAACTATCTGGCTCCGCAGAGCACGCTACAAAGCAATCATCAGCTCAAGTATGACGGCAGTAAGACGATGGGTTCGCATGTCATCCGCTACGGTGTCGGTTACAACCACATCGTAGGCGGGGGCTTCGCAAACTTTCAGAGCATCGTGCCGTACCTGATCACAAACGTCGGTAGCAGCGAAACGGCTTTTGCGCAGACCAACCCCTTTGGGCCTGGCGGCGACACCAACCCGCTAAATTACCCCGTAGAATTTGTTTACCTGGGCAACGGCCTGGGATACTCCACCACGACTCCGTCCTTCGGTTTCCCGTCGGGTGGAATTACCGACAACCGTATCGGTTTGTATCTGGGTGATAGTTGGAAGGTGAAGAAGAACTTTACGCTGACTTATGGCTTGCGGTACGTGCGCGACTCTGGTCGAACCGACAGCAACCTTCCTGGAATTCCCCAGCTAAATGCTTTGATGCCTGGATTGGGCGACCCTGTGAAACAGCCCAACTTGAATCTTGCGCCGCAACTCGGCGTTGCCTGGGATCCTGCGGGCCAGGGCAAGACTGTGATTCGTGCCGGTATCGGGCTTTTCTACGAAAATGCAATCTGGAACAACGTGGCCTTCGACGCTCCCGACCGCGAACAGACAGGTGCTTTCGGGCAGTTCCCAACGGCTTGCAATGGCTCTAACACTCCTCAGCCTGTAGTGGCGACTGGTGGCCCACTTCCGCTGCCAACGTTTTGTGGTTCCACATCCGGCGGACTAGTCACCATCGGGACAGTCGGCAATCAGATTGATGCATACCAGAAACTGTACCAGTCGCTCTCTCCATTCAAAACAACCCTGCCTAACCCCAACTATGTGGGTTCGCTACTGGATCAAGGAATCGGCTTCGGTACGACTCCGTCCATGTTCGATCCCAATTACAAGACTCCGCGATCGGTGCAGATCAACGCCGTCATCCAGCGGGAAATCCGTCCCGGCATGATCTTCAGTGCGGATTTCGTCCGCAACGTGCAGACTCACTATCTGCTTGGCATCGATGAGAACGACACGGGCGACATCCACTACTTCAACAAGACCGGTGCGTTAGATGCCATCAACGCGACCCTGGGTGATTGCGGTGTGAGTTCGATTCAGGCCGGAATAAGCGCGCCCTGTCCGTCCGGCTTCTATCAGAATGCGAACGGGGGAAACCGTCCTTTGCTAATGAGCGACTTCGCGGGAAACGGCCTGACATCTTCGGCAGACTTTGACGTGGCCTGCACCAACCCAACCAATGGCTTTGGATATCCCTGCGCTTTCGGCGGCAAAAACCCCAACGCACCGCCCCTGCCTTTCCTGAAGCCGGTAGGCAGGTCTGTGTATAACGGCCTCCAAACGAAATTGGTCGAGAACGTGAAACAGCCATTTCGCGGCATTCGCGCCTTGAACTTCCAGTTGTCGTATTCCCTATCTCGTTTCGAGAACACTGGCGGGGGGTCAGCCGATAGCCCAGCGGCGTCGGATCAGGACTTCATCATTACGGCGCTCGACAACACTACGCCCAATCGTTATTTCGGACCTTCGGTGCTGGACCGTACTCATCAAATCTCGTTTGGTGGATACGCCGATTTGCCCGCAGGTTTCCAGGTCAGCATGATTTCGCACTTCTGGAGCCCGCTCGCAGTCTCGGTGATCATTCCGAATACGAACGACGGACCAGGCGAAATCTTCCGCACTGACTTCACCGGCGACGGTACCATCCAGGATCCCATGCCTGGCACGACTGTCGGGAATTTTGGCCGCGGCATTAACGCCTCAAACCTCAACGCCGCCATCACCCATTACAACGACACTTATGCTGGTCAAGCCACACCCGCAGGACAGGTGCTGATTCAGAACGGCCTGTTTACGTTAGCGCAGCTGCAGCAAATGGGCGACGGCGTCGCTCCGTCGGTTCCGCTCGCCCCGCCCGGACAGGTCAACCTCGCATGGTTGCGCGCGCTGGACACGAAGTTAACCTGGACTCACAGCTTCAACGAGCGCTTCACGATTCAGCCCAGCGTTGGTTTCTACAATCTGCTGAACTTTGCTAATTTTGATCTGCCCTCCGCCACGCTGAATGGTTTGTTAACTGGAGGCGTCGGGCAAATCAACGGAACCGACGCGAATGGACATAACATTACTCGGGTCGGCGTCGGAACCGGCGTGTTCGCGCTGGGCTCGCCGCGGCAGCTTGAATTCGGGTTGCAGTTCAGCTTCTGAAGCCACGCCAAGGCCCGGCAACCGCTCATTTACCAACGGGACACAGAGGAAATTCTACGACAATAAAATCTCTGTGCCTCTGTGGTTAACAGGCGGACGTCCTCCGCTCAGACCTTCAACCAAAGGACCGCCAGGCTGTGGCCAAGTTTCCGGAAATCAGAGTCGCTGGTCACCAGCGTCGCCTTTTGTTCGAGGGCGAGTGCCGCCGCGAAGCTGTCAACGTAGTAGAGCTTGTATTTGGCCTTGATGTCGGCAGCCTGGAATGCTCTTTGCGGCGTCGCGTCGAGGATCTCGATGGGCAGTGGCTGTACAGCGAGCATAGACGTGAGTGCGCGCTCCGCCCCATGGTCGCGAAGGATCCTGCCATAAACCTCCCCGTAATTCACTGCTGACATCAACACCTGAGTGTGTCCGCGAACGGCCTCCTTCAAGATGTCACTGACTTTGGGCGCCCCCGGCTTTCTTTGGAGGAAAGCAAACAACGCGCTGGCATCAAATACGTAAGCTTTCATCGATCGCGCTCATCTTCCTCTCGATGCTCCCTTTGCCAATTGGCCTGCAAATCCGGCCCGTTAGCCAGACAACCCATTACGCGGTCGATGTATTCTTCGGTCACAGGCTGGAGGACGATGCGGCCGAACTGGTCCTCCAGAAACCGCACCTTGGTACCGGCCTCGATTCCATGCTTACGTCGAAGCTCGACTGGAACTACAAGTTGGCCCTTGGAGGTAAACGTAGAAGTTGTGTCCTTCATGGCTTACATTATTGCACAAGTAGGATAACTGAGTCCATGTCACACCCGTCACTTTGAAGTCAGGCGCAAGCCGCGCACCACACATTAGCAGGAACCAGGGACAGCCAGGGCAGTCTCTTAGAGGGCATAGCGCTACACGTCAGTCCGGCTGCTGCCGTGCTCCTAGCGGCTTCCGCTCATGCCTATAGTTTTCGGAGGCCCTGTTCTCATTCCAGTTCAACAACCACAGCAATAGCAGCACCACAAACAGCGCCAGCAGGAAAAAGAGAATGCCGCCATGCTGGTGCAGGTTGCCATGCAAGAATCCAGGATCGACGCGGGTTCCAAGCATGGAGATGGTGAAAATTCGTACCCCATTCTTGGCAATCGAAAGAGGAACTGCGGCTAAAACTACGACAGCCTGCCGCCAAAAGGAGCGGAGAAACAAGTGCGCCAGCACCATGCTGGTGACCAGTAACATCAGGCTGGAGCGCAAGCTGCTGCATTCTTGGGCAACCTCAAGGCTCAATCCCGGTATCGTCAACATGATTCCGTTTTGCGTAACCGGGACTCCGAGCGCAGAAAACAGCCAACTGGCGGAGATGGCAGAGCCGTGTTGCCAGAGAGCCACAAACGTATTCAACGTAGCTAGCGGCATAGGAACAAGGCAGAACAGGAAACAGAGCGGAAAAAGTAACAATCGAAAAGTCTCCACACCGAAGCAGACAATGAATGACCCCAGCCACCAGGTCACCACCGCAAGCATGCCCCACGTCATTTGCGCATCGGATGCTGGTGTCAACCTGCCGACAACAACAAGTAACACGGCTGCGATCAACAAAACTGGACCAACGAAATTGTTTGCCTTGCTCCTGGCTCGCAGCGAAGGCCATTCTGTATAGATCAGAGCCGCGCTAATCGGAATAATCAGGAGAGTGTGTGTATATTCATCGCGGCGCAGTGCAAGCGCAAGCGTGTCCAACAGGGAGCGCCATCCGAGCACGAGGGAAACCGCGACAGCAAAGATAAACTTTTGATATGGTGGCAATCGGGTCATCGATTTTTTCGTTCGTGTCCTGCCACTACCATGTTATCCCAGCGACTGGGCCTCGTCGCGGGCTCCGTTGTTATTGAGTTCGTTTGGGGTTTTTAGGCAACGATGGGTGTTCAGCGTCTGTGGCTGTAGCCGGCCGTTTTTCCCGCGTATGGATGCGAGACAACGGCCGGCTTTTCCATACCAGGCAACTATTTCTGAGGTGGCGGGCCCGGCTGGTCGGACCCGGCATCGGGTGCGCCGGAGCGACGGTTCTGCATCCATTGCTCCCGCTTGGCTTGCATTTCGTCCCACTTCTTTTGCTGACCAGAATCGAGGATGGAGCGGATTTGCGCGTCGCTGCTCTTGTGGATCTCCATCATTTTCGCGCGGCGATCCTGCTGGGATTGAGAATTGTCCTGGTGCAGGCTTTCCATTTGAGAGCGTTCGGATTGCAGCGCGTCCTGCACTTTAGTTTGCTGGTCGGATGTGAGCTTCAGCTGCTTGGTCAGTTCCTGGGTGCGCTGGGCGGGATCGGGCGGACCGTGGCGCCAGCGTCCGCCATCGTGCGAGGGCGGCGATTGCAGGTCGTTGGGCGGGCTATCCTGGGCCGCCGTTAAGGGCGCCGCGAGCGACATGAGTCCGGCTGCCATGAGAATGAGCAGGCATTGCTTGAACATTGGAAACCTTCCTTTCAGAGCGATTCGTCTACATCTATGAATGGGATTATGAACCGGAAGTTGCGCAAAAAACAGGATTCTAAAGATCTTTGCATAACTTTACGAACCATAACCTCGACTTGGGAGCGAACGACAGCGTCAACAAAACTTTACAGTTCATGGCGGAAGGGAGCGGTATGATCCGAACAAGTGTGGCCGATTAGGATGGCGAAAAATGTCTGCTCAACGCTGTTAAGAAGTCCCAGCCCTCGATTTCTCGCGATCAAGGACAGGCTGCGCCCTGAGTTTGTTTTCCAGTTCCTCCTCCTGCTTCAAGTTGTGGTGATTAATACGCACGCGTCGCGAGCACAAGATGCCCCACCGGCTGCAGTGCGAACTATTCACGGTGTGGTGAAGTCAGGAAATATGCTGATTCCGGGCGCCGGAGTTTCTGCCGCGAATGTGGCTACCAAGGAACAAGTCAATGCGTGGACGGATGTGGATGGCAGTTACCGGTTGCAGGTCCCGGCCGATGGGCATTATTCCGTGCGAGTGCAGATGTCGGCGTTTGCCGCAAGCACACAGGAAGTAGTATTGGACGCCGCGCATGAGGACGCGCAGACGAATTTTGATCTGATTCTGCTTTCGCGAGCACGCGAGGCTCGCGACGAACAGCAGCAGCGACGGGCGAACGCGGGCGGGCGCGGGTTTCAGAGTCTTTCCATGTCGCAGAGTGGAGCGGGTCAGGACGCCGGCGGCGGGGCCATGAGCGAAGTAGTGCCTTCCGGTATGCCCGTTCCAGGGATTGCACCCGACAGCGCGACGGAATCTGTGGCGGTTTCGGGCAATACTACCAATTCGTTCAATGCGATGAGCCCTGACGAACTGCAGCAACGCTTCAACGACGCCCGCCAACAAGGCGGAGGTTTCGGTGGTGGGGGCGGATTTGGCGGTCCTGGTGGTGGAGGCTTCGGCGGCGGTGGTGGGCCGATGAATTTTGGCCGGCGGGGGTTTGACATCAATCACCCGCACGGATCGTTATATTACGGAATCGGCGATTCCGCACTCAACGCCTCGCCGTTTTCGCTCACCGGCCAGCCCACGGTGAAACCGGGGTACCTGCAGAATAGTTTCGGCGGTTCCGTGGGCGGGCCGTTGAACATTCCGCACATCTACCACGGCGGAAGCAAGACTTTTTATTTCATCAACTACAACGGCAAGCGCGGGGAGAACCCTTTCGATCAGTTTTCAACGGTGCCGACACTACTGGAGCGGGACGGAAACTTCTCCCAAACCACATACACTTCGGGGCTACAGTCCGGGAAGCCCGTACAGATTTTCAATCCGGTGACAAACACCGCTTACTCCAACGCGACGATTCCGCAAATCAATGCTGCAGCAAAAGGACTGCTGCCGTTTATTCCGTTGCCGAACTTGCCCGGCAGTTTTCAAAACTTCCACTTCGTGACTTCCGCCAACAGCGACAGCGACGACTTGAACATACGTTTGAACCACACTTTCGGCGCTGCGCCCGCGGGCGGACGTCGTGGCGGAGGCCGAAATGCTCCGCGCAACAACCTGACCTTTGGCCTTCACTATCACGGGTCGAGCGCCAACCTGACGAATCCGTTCCCGAGCGTAGGCGGCAGCACCACGGTCCGCAGCTTTGACGTGCCGGTGTCCTACACGCGCAGCATTGGAAAGTTGACCACCATTGTGCGCGCAGACTTCAACCGCAGCCGAACTCGCACGCAGAATCTTTACGCCTTCGACGACGACATTACGGGAGCGCTGGGAATCGCGGGAGTCTCGCAGAATCCATTTGACTGGGGCTTGCCAAACCTTTCCTTCACGAATTTTGCCAGTCTTTCGGACACAACTCCGCAGCTCACGCGAAACCAGACCTACACCTTTTCCGACAACGTGATCTGGAATCACGGCAAGCACACATGGCGCTGGGGCGGAGACTTCCGGCGAGTGCAGGTGAATACAGAGACCGACAGCAATCCGCGCGGTTCTTTCGTCTTCACTGGCCTCAATACTTCGCAGTTGAATGGCGGCCAGCCCATCGCGGGCACGGGATATGATTTTGCCGATTTTCTGCTGGGATTGCCGCAGCAGACTTCCGAGCAGTTCGGCCAGAACGATCACTTTCGCGGCAACTTCTGGGATTTGTATGCTCAGGATGAATGGAAGATGCGCGGAAATCTGACGATCAACGCCGGGGTGCGCTACGAGTACGTTTCGCCGCTTACGGAAGTGAACGAGCGCATTGCAAACCTCGATCTTTCCCCCGGAGTGCTGGTCCTGAATCCCGCACTGCCGCCGGCGGTGGCGCCGATTCAGCCGGGGCAACCAGGGCCCTTCAGTGGCAGCCTGCCCGCCAGCCTGGTGAGACCAGATCGCAATAACTTCGCTCCGCGGGTCGGCTTTGCCTGGAAGCCGTTTTCGAAGACCGTAGTGCGCGGCGGATATGGCATCAATTACAACACTGGAGCGTATCAAAGCATCGCGCAGCAACTTGCCTTTCAACCACCGTTTTCCACCACGGCGACTAACATTCAGACCGTTCCTGGAGAGCTGACGCTGCAAAACGGATTCCCAGCGGCTACCGGCATCACCAATAGCTATGCAGTGAATCCGAACTATCGCCTCGGGTATGTGCAGATTCGCAACCTGGACATTCAACAACAAATTCGCCCCACCCTGCTGTTGAATATTGACTACACAGGCACGAAGGGAACCGATCTCGACATTCTGGAAGCGCCAAACCGAACCGCGACCGGCATTCGTATTCCCGGAGTTCAGGCTTTCACTTACGAAAACTCGGTGGCGGATTCGGAAGCGAATGCTGGATCGGTACGCCTGCGCAAGCGCTTGGCGAAAGGATTCTCGATCGGCGGCATTTACACATTTTCCAAGGCGCTGGATGACGCGTCTTCTATTGGCGCCGGAGCGACTTCGGGGGCGAACACGCCCGGCCTGGGTGCGGGCGGTACCGGAGGCGGTGGGGGCGGCGGTTCATCAGGCGGAGGTGCGGCCAACGTGGCGCAGAATGCTTTCGATTTGTCTGCGGAGCGTGGACTTTCGAGCTTCAACCAAACCCACAAGTTCACCGCCGACTATTTATGGGAACTTCCCTTCGGGCACGACAAGCGTTGGTTTACCGGAAATACGCCACTGCGTGCCATTCTTGGCGACTGGCAATGGAGCGGCGATTGGACGATCGCATCTGGTCTGCCCTTCACGCCGCGACTGCTGGGCAACATCACTGACGTGAACCGGGGGACGAACGGCACGCTGCGGCCGAACTTAGTTTCGGCGCAATCGATGAGCCTAGCAAATCCGTCGATCGCGGAGTGGTTCAATACCGCCGTATTCGTCGCGCCGCCCACAGGCCAATTCGGCGATGCGCGGCGCAACAGCATTATCGGCCCGGGCAGCAAGGTGTTCGACATGGCATTTACCAAGACGTTTCCTCTGAAGGAAGCACGAGTGCTCGAGTTCAGGGCGCAGGCTACCAACGTCTTTAACACCCCGAACTACTCCTCGATTGACACGAACGTGACCTCGCCCACTTTTGGCCGGGTTATCGCGGTTGGCGCTATGCGGCAGTTCACGATGACGTCACGCTTTCGTTTCTGAGGAGGATGCCGCTGCAAGAGAGTTGTTAGACAGAATATGACTTCTACGTCAAAGCTATTCGTCGATAAAGCCGCGGCCGTGCTGCTCGGCCTGGTGCTGCTCTGCGCTCCTTTGCCCTCACAGGAGCCAACGGAGTATGTGTTTCACGCGCAAACAGATCTCATCCTAGTAAATGTAACCGTGCGTGACAAGAACGGGAAGTTTCTGCCGGGATTGAAACCGAAAGACTTTACGATCCTCGAAGACAACAAGCCGCAGAAGGTTGTTTCCTTTGATGTGGAGAACATTGACGCGGTGCCGGCGTTGGATGTGGCCCAGGCGAAACCGCTGCCGGGAGCCGAGGCACCCCCAGCAGCCTCGGCCACGTCTGCGGCAGATGCGGCGAACGAGTTCAAAGACCGGCGTCTGATTGTTTTGTTTTTTGATCTCTCGGCCATGGAGCCGGACGAAATCGATCATGCGGTTACTTCGGCTGAAAACTACGTTGACAAACAAATGGCGCCTGCAGACCTGGTCTCGATTGTTTCGCTGGGAAGTTCCCTGCTGGTGAATCAGGACTTCACCACCGATCGCGCATTGCTAAAAAAGCAGTTGCAGGCATTCAGCTCGGGCAGCGGCCAAGGTTTCGAGGAAGGCACCACGGGCACGACCGAGGGGACGCCCGACACGGGCCAGCCATTTACCGCCGACGACACGGAATACAACATCTTCAATACCGACCGGCGGCTGGAGGCCCTGCGATCGGTTGCGGAGAAGCTTTCTCAGGTTCAGCAAAAGAAGTCGCTCATTTATTTTTCCAGCGGCATGGACCGCACCGGTATCGAGAATCAATCGGAACTGCGCGCCGCTGTGAACGCTGCTGTGCGTTCCAACCTGGCGATCTACACCATGGACATGCGCGGCTTGCAGGCGCTGGTGGCAGGCGGTGAGGCACAGAACGCCAGCCTGCGTGGCGTTTCGGCGTATTCGGGACAGTCGACGCTCAATGCCTTGAATTCCAATTTCACCACCCAGGAAACGCTGGTGACGCTGGCCAGCGATACCGGTGGGCGCGCTTTTCTCGATTCCAACGATTTCAGCAAGATTTTCAAAGGAGTTCAGCAGGACACGTCGACGTACTACCTGCTCGGCTATCACAGCACGAACCTCGCTCGCGACGGCCGTTACCGGCGCATCGTTGTGAAGGTCAATATTCCGGGAGCAAAGATCGACTACCGCCGCGGATACTACGCGCCCGCGGACTATCAGCATTCCACTAGTGATGACAAGGAACGGCAGCTTGAGGAGGAACTGGCGTCTGAGCTGCCGTCCACGGATTTGCCGCTGTACCTGGGCGTCGCCTACTTTCGCCTTGAGGGCAACAAGTTTTTCGTCCCCATTTCGCTGGTGGTGCCGGGATCGCAGATCCCATTCGTTCGCAGTAGCGATCGCGACAAGGCAACGCTCGATGTGATTGGAATGGGTCTCGATAGCGAACAGCACCCCCTGAATCGAATTCGTGACACTGTGAAACTCGCGGTCAACACTTCGACTGAAGTGCAAAAGAAGAATGTGCAGTATGACACGGGGATGAGCCTGTTGAGCGGCAGGTATCACTTGAAATTTGTGGTGCGGGAGAATCAGACTGGGCGCATGGGATCGTTTGAAACGGACATCGAAGTACCGGATTTGAAGTCACAGCCGTTGAAAATGAGTTCGGTAGTGCTCGCGAGCCAGGTTCAAACCGTAAAGAAAGCTGCGAACCTGAACCCGCTGGTTCACGACGGCTCTGAGATCATCCCCAACATCACGCATGTTTTCTCGGCCGCGCAGCACCTGCTTCTCTATTACGAGGTGTACGATCCTGCGCATCCGGCGGCCGCAGATTCTGAAAGAAACGGAGAAAACAAACCTGGAATCCGGCTTTTGACCAACGTCGCGTTCTTCCAGGGTAAAGCGAAAACCTACGAAAGTTCGCTGGTCGAGCTGACGGAATTGAATGCGCGAGAGCGAAAGGCTGCGGTCTTCCAGCTAGACGTGCCACTCACATCGCTCAAGCCCGGCTTTTACACCTGCCAGGTAAATGTGATCGATGACGCAGCCGGTCGCTTCCTGTTTCCGCGGCTGGTTTTGCTGATCCGGCAAGACAGTTCAAATCCTACACACTGACATCAGGCGCCCGCTTAGACCCTCCGCGCGAACTTACTGCACCGTCAGAACTATGGAGGTGCTGTTCTGAGTTGCCCCGGACGTTCCTGTGATTGTGATGTTGTAGCTGCCAGCGGGAGTACCTCCCGTGCCGGTGCCGCTAGTCTGTCCAGCTGCACTCTGGCCACCTCCGCAAGCAACCTGACCGAGCGAAAGCCCCAGCAACAGGAAGACCACACACCAACTGAACAGCTTTCTACGGCGGGGTGCAGCCACGCCCACCGACCCCAGGACAATCGCCGGTATCAGCAGCCAGATCGCGTACATGCCCGAAGCGTGCCGCATGAGAGCTGCAGTAGGCTCGGCGGTAGTAATCGTTAAGGTGGAAGCTGCTCCTGGCGTGACCGACGGCGAGGAGAACCGGCAAGTCGACATCGGTGGCAGACCCGACGCGCACGCCAGCACTATTGTCTGCGAGAAACCATTCTCGGGAGTCGCGCTAACTGTGGCGCTCGCACTTGCACCGGCCGTTACACCGAGCTTCGCGGGATTTACACCGAGAGCGAAACCGGGCGTACCCATTACTTTCTGGCTGACCATCGGCGACGTGCTGCTGTCGAATGTGACGTCGCCGGAATAAACCCCTGTGATGCTGTGCGCTCCCACTGCCAGCGCAGAGGTTGGGAAGTTTGCCACGCCGCTGTCATTCAAAGTCGCAGAGCCTAGCAGTGTGGTGGCATCCATAAAATTCACCGTACCGGTAGGGACACCAGTTGTGTTCGAAGCTACTGTGGCTCTCAGGCTGACAGTTTGCTTCAGAGTAGAAGGATTCGGCGAAGAAGAAATCGAGATGCTCGTCCCCGCTTGCTGAATTGTCTGCGCGTAACCCACGGTGCGGGGCTCGAAGTTGGCATCGCCCGAGTACACGGCCAAAAGCGTATTCTTCCCGGTCGGCAGGCTGCTCGTTTTGGTGGAGAATTGGCCTTGCACGAGCGGTCCGGAGCCGATGACCGCGCTCCCGCTTTTCAGCGTTACCGTTCCCGTTGGCACACCGACTCCCCGCAGGCCCTCGGCGACGGTCACCGTAACTTGCACACTTTCTCCAAAAGGCGCAGGGTTGCTGGAAGATCGAACCTTCATTAACACACCGCGGCTATTGAGCAATACACTCACCGAGTTGCTGGTCGAGTTTGCGGACACCACGTCAGCGAGTCCGTCGTCGTTGAAGTCACCAACCTGTACCGACGCGGGGCCTGACCCGACCGAGAACAGGGTCGGCGATCCAAACGTGCCGTCGCCGTTCCCCAACAGCACGGTCGCCGTGTTGCCCGCGGAACTGGCAAGTACCAGGTCAAACTTCTTGCGGTCATTGAGGTCGGTGGCGGCAAGTGAGACGGGATTGTTGCCGGTGGGGTAATCGACGGGCTTACTAAAAGTACCGTCGCCGTTCCCCAGAAAAATCGATACCGTCTTGAGGAGGAGATCGGCAACCGCAAAATCTGGTTTGGAATCACCGTTGAAGTCTGCGACCGCCACGGCAGCTGGATTTCCGCCCGCTCCGGTCGAGTAGAACGTAGGAGGTTGAAATGTACCGTTCCCGTTCCCGAGCATCACGCCTGCACTGTTATCGCTTTCATTCACCACGACCAAATCTAGCTTGCCGTCCTGGTTGAAATCCGCGACCGCGACCGAGATGGGCTTGTTCCCCGTCTGGTAATCTGCGTGTGTTTTGAAGGTGCCGTCACCATTCCCGAGCAGCACACTCACCGTGTTGCTATTGAAATCGGTTACCACCAGGTCAAGCTTACCGTCGCCGTTGAAATCGCCCACGGCGACCGAACAGGGGTTGGCTGCGACTGGTAGATAAGTTGGCGGCTGGAATGTTCCATCCCCGTTTCCGAGGAGAATAGCGACGGTGTTGTTGTTGTAGTCTGCCACGGCCAGATCGGGCTTGCCATCCCCATTGAAGTCGCCCGTCGCGATGGCATAGGGGCTGGTTTGTTCGCCTGTGTTGTAATCAACAGCGGCTTGGAAGGAGCCGTCGCCTTTGCCCAAGAAAATCGAGATCGTGTTTTCTCCGTAGTTGACGACCGCAAGGTCCGGCTTGCCATCGCCGTTGAAGTCCTGCACAGCAACCGCGTGGGGGTTGCTGTTATTGCTCACGGGATAGTCAATGCGCGTTTGAAAAGAACCGTCGCCATTGCCCAATAGCGCGCTAACGCTATTCCCTACAGAATTGGTAACCGCGAGATCGGGTATTCCATCCCCATTGAAGTCGGCCACCACCAGCGCGGAGGGGATGTTCCCAGTCCCAAAATCCACTCGCGGGCGGAAAGTGCCATCTCCTCTGCCCATAAGCACGGCGACCGTGTTGCCGTTTCCGTTGGTTACGACAAGGTCGAAGCCGCCATCGCCCTGAAGGTCGACAACCGCGACCGCGGTCGGAGACATTCCCGCGTTGTAGTCCGTGTGGACCGGGAACGACCCATCGCCTTTGCCTAGCAGTACGCTCACGGCACGACCGGCCTGGTCCGCGGTGGCGATGTCCAAGATGCCGTCGCCGTTGAAGTCGCCCACTGTAACCGAGACGGGAGTGTCACCTGTGGCGTAGCCAATCTGATTCTGAAAACTCCCATCCCCATTGCCCAGGAGAATACTCACGACATTATTGTTGTTGCCATTCGCCACCGCCAGGTCCAGCTTGCCGTCTCCATTGAAATCGCCAACCACCACTGATACAGGGTTCACCCCGGTGAGATACTCTTTCTCCGTCTTGAAAGTGCCGTCACCGTTACCCAGAAAAACTCCCACCGAGTTGCTCAAGGTGTTGGTCACGACCAGATCGATTTTTCCGTCTCCGTTCAAATCACCCGCGGCCAGGCCTTGGGGCTGTGTGCCGGTGGGATAGTCCACCTTCGCACTAAAGGTTCCGTCTCCCTTGCCCAGGAGAACGCTTAAGTTCGCGCTGGTCAAGTTCACGATCACCAAATCTAGATTTCCATCGTGATTGAAGTCGCCGGTCGCCATGCGGTACGGAAATGTGCCGGAACCGATGCCGA
>Ga0116220_10000623_pt1 | contig 13879 bp, 7 predicted proteins | sample Sb_taG_10_FD_88967 | JGI IMG/M metagenome (GOLD analysis project Ga0116220, IMG submission 88967) | Peat soil microbial communities from Weissenstadt, Germany - Sb_50d_7_NC metaG | ecosystem: Environmental > Terrestrial > Soil > Wetlands > Peat | place: Germany: Weissenstadt | collected 2010-09-21
AAGGCGCGAACATGGGACAGATCCGCGCCGAACAACATCACCGCGTCGGGCTCGCGGGCCATGGTCCCAACCTCATACGCCGCGGTCGCCCATCGCTCAGATTCTTGAAGGTCGCCCTGAACAAGGGCCCAACTCGACTCAAGCCCCAACCGCATGTAGGCGATGGACGGCTGCGGCACGGAGGCAGCCAGGGTTCGCGTCGCTGCAAGGCCGGACTCGACCCGCGAGCGGTCTCCGGCTTCCAGGCCGACGACCATGCGTCTGGCAGCCGCCCAGAACCTCAGCCACGGGTCATCCAGGCGCTGCGCGAGCTCGACCAGCTCGTCGCTCAACCGTTGGCGCTCCCGCAGCGTGTCGGGCACCCAGATGGCCCAACTGACGTTGAAGAGCGTGTGGGCGAGCGCGACCGGATCGCCGGCGGCTCGCGCGATCTCGATGGCCTCCGCGGCCAGCCGCCGGCACCGCGCCGGCTCGCCGGCGTAGTGAAGCTCGCAGGCCAGCAGCGCGAGCACCTGCGCCCGCCACGGGTCGTCGTCCGGTAGGGCCTGGGCCGCGGCCTCGAGCGCCCGCACGCGCTCGGAGTCCACCGCGCCCGCCTGGCTGACCCATCCCCGGCTGTTGGCGAGCACGGCGCGGCGGAGCCGGTCTGTGTCGCTGAGATCCTGGGCGAGCGCTGCCGCGTCGAGCAGGGTCTGACGAAACTCCGGGTTTCCCATCTGGCGCTGGGCCTCTCCCAGGCCGATCAAGAGGTCACAGCGCTCGGAGGCGTTGCCGCCGGGCGCCTGGTCGTAGAGCTCGAGCGCCCGGCGATACCAGCGCGCGGCCTCATCCGGGGCGAGCGCCGCCAGCGCGTGCTCAGCGGCCCGCAGGGCGTAGTGCAGCGCCTTGGCGGTGTCGGTGCTCACGACCGCCGCGGCCCAGTGGGCGGCCAGCTCACCCAGCCGCTCACCCGGCTCGTCTTCGCACCGCTCCTCCAGCGCCTCGCCCACCCGCTGGTGAAGCCGGGCGCGGCGGGTACGCCCGAGATCCTCATACAGGGTGTGCTCCACCAGCGCATGGGTGAACGTGAAGCGCCCCGCTCGCTCAGAACTCTCCCGCAGCAGCGACGCCGCGACCGCCTCATCCAGCAGATCGAGCAGCCGCGCCTCGGGAAAATCGACCACGCCGACCAGCAGATCGAGATCGAAATCACGACCGATGACCGCTGCCGCGCTCAACGCCGTACGAGCGTCGGAGCCGAGACGCTCCACCCGCCGGCCGACCACCTCGCGCACGCTCTGGGGCAGACCCAGGTCGGCCACGTTACCCACGAGCCGCCAGCGCCCGCCGTCCTGTTGCACTGTCACGCCGGACTCCGCGAGATGGCGCAGCAGCTCGCCGGCGAAGAACGGATTGCCCGCAGTCTCGCGGGTGATCTCCACGGCCAGCGCCCGCCCCTCCTCGTCCATCTCTTGCCCAGCTACCGACTCCATCAACGCCATCACGTCATCGGCCTCCAGGCCCGTGAGTTTGATGCGCTGCACGCCCCGCTCACGGTGAAGGTCGGCCAATAGCGCCGTGAGCGGATGCTCACGCGAGAGCTCCGAGTCACGGTAGGCCCCCACCACCAGGACCCGCATCGACGCGCCAGCCGTGACCACATGGCGCAGCAGCGAGAGCGTCGGTCCATCGGCCCAGTGCAGGTCATCCAGGATCATCAGCACCGGCTCGTGCTCGCCCGCCCCCTCCAGCAGGCCCGCCGCCGCGGCGTACATCAGATAGCGCTCTGTCTCCGGGTCGCTCTGACGCGGGAGCGGCAGGTCGGGAACACGATCGCCCAAATCGGGCACCAAGCGTGCCAGCTCACCGCCGTACCGCTCGACGTGCGCGCGCAGCACCGCCCGCGGCGCCTCTTTGACGAAGTGACGCAGCGCCTGCACCCATGGCTGATAGGGCACGCCGAGATCCTCATCACAACGCCCATACAGCACCGTCGCGCCCTGGCCGTACGCCTCCAGCGCCAGGTACGTGGACAGCCGCGTCTTACCCAAACCCGCCTCACCGGAGATCAACGCCAGCCGTAGCGAACCCTCACACGCCTGGCCCCAAAGCTCCTGGAGCCGCTCACGCTCGGCCCTCCGCCCCACATAGCCCGTCGCCGGCACCTCACGCAGCCGCTCCGGCAGCGCGATCCCGGTTGTCAGGACCGGTTCCCACTGAAGCTCGAACGCGTGGACCGGCTCAGAGATGCCCTTCAGCTCCAGACCCCCCAGAGCGCGAAAGCGATGGCCGTCGCGAGCGCCGCCGAGCTGGCGAACCAGCGCATTGACCACGATCTGCCCGCCCTCCGCGTGAGCACAGAGCCGCGAGGACTCGATCACCGGCTCACCGAAATAGTCGCCGTTCCGCACCGTCGCCTCACCGAGACTCAGACCGATACGCACCTCCAGACGCTCCTGCGACCGGCGGTTGCGCGCCTCGACGGCCTGCTGCATCCGGGCCGCGCACGACAACGACTCCGAGGCACTGGAGAACGCCACCATCAGCCCATCGCCAAGATTCTTGACCTCCCGGCCACCGGTGCGCTCAACCGCGCCACGGAGCAGCCCGAAGTGCTCCAGGCGCAAAACCTCCGCCGCCTCGGGTCCAACCCGGTCAGCCATCGCTGTCGACCCCACCAGGTCAGTCATCAACACCGACACTGTCTCCGTAGCTTGAGCGCTCATGTGCCCATCATCCCCCTTCGGAGCGTGGTTCAGCTCACCGGGATCAGTTGCATCCGGGCGCGCTCGATGAAGGGGAGCTCGGCGCGAAAGCCGGTCGCCGCGGCCGCCGCGGCCGCCTGATCCAGCGCCTGCCTCGCGGCTGCGACCCTGTCAGGCTCCTCGCTGGCCAGGAGCGCCTCGGCTAGCACCCGGCAGGAAATCGGGAGAACAGCCTCGTTTCCACGCTCGCGCGCGAGCGTCACCGACTCCTGCGCGGCGTCCAGGGCCCGTTGGTGATCGCCCGCGCTCAGCAGCGCCTCGGCCAACCCCGCGAACCGCAGCGACTCGAATTCCAGGCCGGTGCGCGCCTCGCGTCCGAGCTCGATCGAGCGCTCGAGCGCGGCGATCGCCTCGTCCGGTTCGCCGATCATCAAGCGGGCGTATCCAAGGGAGTAGAGAGCCACCACCCGCGAGACGACGTCGCCGATCCGCTCGGCGATCTCATATCCCTGGGTGGCGTGGGAGAGCACCGTCTCGAGCTCCCCGGTGTAACGTGCCAACCAGACGTAGCCTCCGTGCGCCCAGCCCTGGGTCTCGAGGTCTCCCTGCTCCTGAGCGACCCGCAGCGCGCGGTCGAGCTCTGACGCGGACTCCTCGAGGTACCCCATGCCGGCCAGGATTAGGCTTCTTGCCCATAGGCACCATGCGTAAGGGCAGATCCCGATGATCCCGCCGCCGAGCGCGGGGTCCTTGGCGCCCAGCGCGATCGCCTCATCCGTCAGCGCGAGCGCCTCGCCCAGCCGCCCCTGTACCCAGCACGAGTAGATCGGAACGAGCAGCGACACCATGCGCAGGCCGGGATCGCCGAGCTCGCCGCTCAGACGATCGACCTCCTCTGAGAGCTCGGCGTACTCCTCGACGTGTCCGGCCATGCCTCGCACGTTCGCGTACGTCGCGGTTATCAACAGCAGGCTCGCGCGGTCGCCGCTTCGCTGCGCCAACTCCCTCCCCGCCTCATAGTGCGCGCTCGCCTCCTGCTCTGAGATCCCCAGCCGCCAGCCGTAGCTCAGCCGCCAGACGCAAGCGGCGAGCGCCAGTCCGCTCGCCTCGGCCGAGTCCGGCAGCGCCTGAGTCAGCTCTGAGACCTTGCGCCACTGCCGGAGCGCCTCGGAGATGTCGCTGAGACCGACCCAGGTGGCGGCGCGTGCGCTCCATTGCGCCGCGGCGAGGGGATCCCCGGCGGCCTCCCAGTGCTGGGCGAGCAGCGCGGCGCGCTCGTCGAGCTTGTCGGGGTAGAGCTCCTCGAGCGCTTGCGCGACGCGGCGGTGGACCGCCGCGCGGCGCTCGCCGAGCTGGGAGTGGTAGGCGACCTCCTGGGTCAGGGGGTGCTTGAACGCGTAGATCGCGTCGGGGTAGAGCTCCTGCTCATAGACGAACTCCGCGGCGATCAGCGCCCGCAGCGCAGGCTCGAACTCGTCCTCTCCGAGCTCGGCCGCTCGTGCCAGGACCGCCTGGGAGAACTCCCTGCCGATCACTGCCGCGCTCTGTAGGAGGCTCTTCTCGCGCTCTGAGAGCCGGTCGATACGCGCGGCGAGGACAGTGTTGACCGTCGGCGGGACCGTGGCATCGTCGACCGGGCGTATGAGCCGATACGCGCCCCGCTTGCCCTCCAGGTTGCCGGATTCCGCCAACGCGCGCACCACCTCCTCGATGAAGAACGGGTTGCCAGCGGTCCGCTCCTGGACCAGGTCCGGGAGGCCGTTCAGCGAGGGATGCTCACCGAGCAGGTCGGCGAGGAGGGCCCTGATTGCCTCCGCTCCCAGCGGCAGCAACGAGACCTGCCGGTAGTAGGACCGCGACATCCACGGCGCCTGGTACTCGGGCCGGAAGTTGACGATCGTCAGGTTGCGCGTCCCCGGTATCACCTCGACGAGCTGGGTGAGGAAGATCTCGCTGCCGGGATCAATCCAGTGCACGTCCTCGAGCAGGTTGATCCCGGGCTCGCGCAGGCTGCTCGTATGTACGAGGCGCTTGACCATCTCCAGCAGCGCCCGCTGGCGCGCGTCGGGGTCCATACGCGGAGCCGGGCGAAGCGGGTCGGGCACGGCGAGGAAATCGAACACCAACGGCAGACTCTCTGCGAACGTCTCATCGAGCAGCAACAACCGCCCGGCGATCTTCTCCCGCGCCTGCTGGTCGGGATCGTGCTCTGCGATCCCGAAGTAGCTGCGCATCATCTGCAGCACTGGGAGGAACGGGATCGCGCTGCCGTGCGCCTGACCCTGAGCCTCATACACCGGGATGCCCTGCCTGCGGCAACGCTCCACGAACTCGCGACACAGCCGGCTCTTGCCCACCCCGGCCTCCCCGCACACGCCGACCACGACCCCACTTCCGTCCCGGGACTGCTCCAGCGCCGCCTGCAGCGTCGCGAGCTCGTCCTCCCGCCCCACGAACCGCGTGAATCCCCGCGCCTGGGAGATGTCAAGACGCGAACGGGCGCCACCGGCGCCCGCCAGCGCATGTACCCGGACAGGCTCACTGACCCCCTTGACGTCGAACTCGCCGAGATCGTCGAGATCGAGATAGCCAGAGACGAGCTTGGCGGTCTGCTCGGTGAGGTACGCCCTACCCGGCTCTGCCAAGGACTCCATCCGCTGCGCCAGGCCCACCGTATGGCCGATCGCCGTGTACTCCAAGCGCAGGTCCTCGCCGATCGCGCCGACGACGACCTCGCCCGAGTTGATGCCCATCCGCACCGAGAAACTCAGGCCCTCGCTGCGGCGCACCTCGGCGGCGTAGGCGGCAAGCTCACGGTGCAAAGTGAGCGCCGCCCAGCACGCGCGCTGCGCGTGATCCTCGTGCGCGAGCGGGGCGCCGAAGAGCGCCATGATCCCATCGCCGGTGAACTTGTCCACGGTGCCCTCGAAGCGATGAACGCCGTCGCAGAGGATCGTGAAGAACCGCTCCATGATCCGCCGCCAGACCTCCGGGTCGGTCCGCTCGGCTAGGTCCATCGAACCAATTACGTCCGCGAACAGCACCGTGACCTGCTTGCGCTCCCCATCCAGATCGGCCCTCGTACCACGAATCCTCTCCGCGAGGTGCTCCGGGGTGTACGCGCGCGGATCGCGCCGGGGCGCCGACCCAGGCGCCGCATGCGTCCCCGCCTCCGCACCGGCCGCCGAACCAACGCCGCTCAGCTCATGGCCGCACGCATTGCAGAACTTCTTCCCGGCCGGGTTCTCAGCACCGCACCCAGGACAATCCGCCACAACGGTCAGCGAGCCGCCGCAGCCCCCACAGAAGACAGCCCCCTCAGGATTCTCATCACCACACGACCGGCAGACCATCACGCCGGGGAGCTTACGCCCAATAACGGGAACGCTACCGCTCCCCACGCGGCAGGATGTGTTGCCCTTGCAAGCGCCAGTCGGCAAGCGTGTCTACCCGCTAGTAGGGTTGCACCTTCAGTCCCCGACGAAAGGCAGTTGCGGCTCTCCTCCCGGACGCTCCTATCACTGCGCGTTTCCCGGCGAAAAAGGGCTCCACGTGTTCGACGTGTGGGACTCGCAGGAGTCTTTCGACAAGTTCGGCGAGACGCTCATGCCGATCATGGCCGAGCTCGGCGCCGATCCCGGTGAGCCCCAGGTCGTCCAGATCCACAACATCATCATCGGATAGTCACGCCGTCCAGTAAGAATCCGATCCAGAGATCGGCTAGCGATGCGAGGCGACGGCGGGCGATAGCCGCTCGTGGACGAAGCGCACGACCGTTGCGCCCTCTCCGACCGCGGTCGCGCAGCGCTTGATCGACCCGGCGCGTACGTCGCCGGCGGCATAGATGCCTGGCACGCTGGTCTCGAGCAGGCCGTCGGCCCCGGCGTCGGGACCGGTGAGGATGAAGCCATTGGAGTCTCGCGCGAGGACATCGCCCAGCCAGTCGGTGCACGGGGTGGCGCCGAGGAACAGAAACAGGAAGGAGAAGGGCAGGTTGTCGCCATCGGTGAGCGTCACCGACGCGAGTCGCCAGCTCTCGCCGTGCAGGGCACTGATTTCGCTGCGGTCGCGCACCGCGACCCCATAGCGGTCGAGCTCCTCGATCAGGTACTGCGACATGGTCTCGCGCAGGTCAGCGCGACGGTGCATGAGGGTGACCAGGGCGCCACCGCGCGCGAGCCACACTGCTGCTTGTGCGGCCGAGTTGCCGCCGCCGATCACGCCGACGCGTTGTGCTGCGCAGAGCTGCCCCTCGAGCGGGCCGGCGGCGTAGAAGACGCTCACGCCCTCGTAGCGGTCGAGCCCCTCCACGGGCAGCCGGCGGTAGTCGGCGCCGGTCGCGAGCAGGACGGCGCGGGCGGCGACCTCGTTGCCTTCCTCCAGCTTGACGAGGTGCCGCTCCTCGCCGGGCTCGAGCGCCTCGGCGCGGTAGGGGGTGGCGGTCCGGGCGCGGAACTTGCGCGCCTGCGTGATTGCGCGGCTGGTGAGCTCGGTGCCGGTGATGCCGGCCGGGAAGCCGAGATAGTTCTCGATTCTGCGCGAGGCGCCGGCCTGACCGCCGAGCACGGTGCTATCGACCACCAGCGTGTCGAGTCCCTCGGAGGCGCCGTACACCGCGGCGCCGAGACCGGCGGGCCCGCCGCCGACGATCAGCAGGTCCACCTCCTCGCGCGGTGCGAGCTCGAGGCCGATGCCGAGCGCCCGCGAGAGCTCGCCATTGCTCGGGTTCTCTAGCTCCGTGCCGCCTGGGAGCCGCACCAGCGGCAGTTGTGAAGAGCCGGTGGCAGCGGCGGTGGCGGTGGCGGACTGCTCGTAGTCTGCGGGGTCAAGCCAAGAGTGGGGCAGCCTTTGCACCCGCGCGAAGTCGAGCAGTCGCCGCGTGTCTGGCAGGTGGCGTGGGCCGACGATCTCGAACCCGATGCCCTGGCGCTGCTGGAGCAGCTCCCGGCGCTCCACGAAGGCCGTGAGCAGCAGGTCCGAGAGCGAGCCGTCCTCGAATAGAAGCTGCCTGAGCGCCTCGCGGTCAACGGCGATGTAGCGCATCGGCTCGGTGACGACAGCGGTGAGGAAGACCGTCTGCCCGGAGAGCAGGTTTATCTCTCCGAGGAAGCCCGAGGCGCCATGGCGGACGATCTCCTGCCCATCGCTGTCGAGGACTGCCACCTCTCCTTCGAGGATCGCGATGAACGGATAGGTCTCGTCGCCGATCTGGAAGAGGGTCTCCCCCACCTCGGCGGTGCGCTCCCGGCCGTGCTCGGCGAGCATCGCCAGCTGCGAGCTCGAGAGCACTCGGCTTACCGGAGCAGCCACTCACTTATCCCAACGTTGGGTGCAGGAAGTCATCTTCCACCAGCCTACCTTTCGGATGACCGTCTCGGCCAGGTTCGGCTGAGAAAGGCTGGTGGTTTAGCATCGACCGAGCATTCCGCGACTGCGATCCAGGAGGTCATGATGGTTACGGTTGGGCGCGACATCGAGAGCGTGGAACTCAGCGCGCAGGAGCTCTGGCGCGACGGCCCGCCATATGAGCTGTTCAGCGAGATGCGCCGGAAGTGTCCGATCCACTGGACCGAGAGCTTGGAGGAGTTTCCCGAGGAGGCCGGATTCTGGTCTGTGACGACAGCCGATGACGTACACGCGGTCACGCGCGACTTCCGCACCTACTCCTCAGAACTCGGAGGCATCCTCGTGGCGTTGGGCGAATTCCCGCTCGAGCTGTCCCAGGCGATGTTCATCGGGATGGACCCTCCCAAGCACGACCGCGTGAAGGCACTCTTCCAGCGGGGCTTCACGCCCAAGCGGATCGCCGCCCACGAGGACGCGATCAGGGCGATCGTCGTGAAGGTCCTGGACCGCCTGCGGGGCCGCGAGAGCTGTGACCTGGTCAGCGACGTCGCCCCAGCCCGCCGTCTCGCGCGTCATTCACGGCTTCATGGGCATCCCCGAGGAGGACGACGCGATCTGGGCGCGCCTTGCCAACTCGACGCTCGGAGCCGCTGATCCCGACGTCAATCCGGGCGGGTTCGAAGCCGCCGTCCACAAGGACATCCCGGAGGTCTTCGACCGCTGTCGGCTGCTGATAGCCGACCGGCGGGAGAACCCGACTGATGATCTGACGAGCGTGTTGGTGCACGCCGAGGTGGACGGGGAGAAACTCGAGGAGCACGAGATCGTGATGGGCTTCTTCCTGTTGATCGCTGCGGGCAACGACAGCACCAAGGCGACGTTCGCCAGCGGCATGCGCGCGCTGATGGAAAACCCCGACCAGATGCAGATCCTGCTCGCTGATCGATCGCTGATCGCAAGCGCGGTCGAGGAGTCGCTGCGGATGTTCCCCGCGTTTGCTCACTTCCGCCGCACAGCCACCTGCGACACCGAGCTTCACGGGCGGAAGATACGCAAGGGCGAGAAGGTCGTCATGTGGTACGCCTCCTCAAACCGCGATGAGACCCGCTTCCAGGACCCCGACCGCTTCGACGTGCGACGCAACCCCGAGCACCAGGCATTTGGGGCCGGCGGACGCCACACCTGCCTCGGGCTCGCGCTCGCCCGCCTGGAGCTGAAGATCCTCTTCGAAGAGACCCTGGAGCGCTACCCACAGATCAAGATCGACGGCACACCCGCACACGTCGAATCGCTCTTCATCAACCAGCTGAAGACGCTGCCCGTGCGGCTGTCGGCGTAGCGGCCCACTTCACGTCTACTGCGGCGCTTGCCCCAGGGCGGGAGTGACGTTCTCCGCCCAGTTCTGAAGGAACTTCTCCGTGGCGGCTACGTCGAGGGGTCGGGCGAAGAGGAAGCCCTGCCCGCTGTCGCAATCCTCGCCTCGGAGCAGGGAGAGCTCCTCCTGTTGCTCGATGCCCTCGGCGAAGGTCTCGATCGAGAGCGACTTGCCGAGCTGCACGAGCGTGTGGATCAGCGTCTCGCCCTCCTGGTTGTGCTTCAGTCCAAGGATGAATGATCGGTCGATCTTCAGCGCGTCGACCGGGAACCGTTGCAGGTGGGCGAGGGATGAGTAGCCGGTGCCGAAGTCGTCGATCGCGATGCGCACGCCCAGTTGCTTGATGGCGGTGAGCCGCCGGGCGGTCTCCTCGATGTTACGCATCAGCGTTGTCTCGGTGATCTCGATCGTCAGCGCGTGCGGGTCCAGGCCGCTTGCGGAGAGCGCTGTTTCTATGTCCGCGATGAGCTGATCGGTGTCGAGCTGGCGTCCGGAGACGTTGACGGCCATGCCGATCGGATACCCGGCCTCGTGCCACGCGGCGCCTTGAGAGCAGGCCTCTCCTAGAACCCACTTTCCAATGTCGACGATCAGCCCGGTCTCCTCGAGCAGCGGGATGAAGTCGTCGGGTTGGACGACGCCGCGCGTCGGGTGCTTCCAGCGGATCAGGGCCTCCACTCCGTTGGGGGTCATGTCCTGGAGATCGAGCGTGGGCTGATAGACGAGGAAGAACTCGTCTTTCTCCAAGGCCTCGCGCAGGTCCATCTCCAGCTCCATGCGGTTCTGCACCATGCCCTGCATCCCCGTCTCGAACACGACGTGGCGATTCTTGCCGTCCCACTTGGCGCGGTACATCGCGATGTCCGCGTCGCGCAGGAGCTCTTCCGCCGAGCTGTGGTCTCCTGCCGCAATCCCGATGCTCGCCGTCACCGTCACCCGCGTCTCTTCGCCGGCTCCGAGCTTGAACGATGGCTTGAGCGCCTCGAGCAAACGCTCGGCGATCAGCTCGGGGCCCACTTCCAGCGAGAGCTCCTCGGTGACCACGACGAACTCGTCCCCGCCGAGGCGCCCCAGCGCGTCGGCGTCGCGCACCACGCCTTTGAGCCTCGCGGCGACCGCTTGCAACAGCTCATCGCCGACACCGTGACCGAGCGTGTCGTTGATGGACTTGAAGTTGTCGAGATCGACGAACAGCGCCGCCACCGGCGTCTGGCTGCGACGTGAGCGCGCGAGCATCTGTTCGACACGATCCAGGATCAACGTCCGGTTCGGCAGCCCTGTCAGCGGGTCGTGTGTCGCCAGGAACGCAAGCTGCTCGTCCGCGCGGTGGCGCTCTGACTCAAAGAACTCGCCCACCTGGATGAGCGTGATGTCCAGGGTGCGCTGCAGCGCGACGAGCGCCACAGACAGCGCCTCCGCGGGGACGCCCAACTCTTTCGCGCTCTCGTGCAGCACCTCAGCCGCGGCGTCGCGCCAGCGCAAGCAGCGCTTCAGCACCTCTTGCAGCGGCGCGACCCGGTCGGCGGCAAGCTGGCCAAAAATGTGCCAGGTCTCCATGCCGACCTCGCGAGCCGCCTCCAGGCCCAGCCCCGCCATCCAGCTGGCGACAGCCGCCGTCGAAGCCATACCGACGCGTTCGAAGCTTTCCTCGACGGCCGCGTCGAGAACGTGCTTCGATGCTCGGGTTCGGGCGACCGTCCCAGCGAGCACGTCCTCCGCGCGAGCTTTCAGCGCCTCGCCGAGACGACGCAGACCCTCTGCGGGATCATCCACCGAAGGGGACGACGGGACAGGGACACGCGTCTCATCCACTCCTGGGGTCGAGCGCTGAACGGACATGATGAGTCAATAGATCGGCAGCCGGCGCCCATTCCATAAGCTCGACCCCCCGTAGAGCTTGCGGGGGCTGATGAAGTAGTCTTGCCTCGGTTGATCGGGCGCGGCCAAAGAGCGTGCTCGTATCCCTGTTCGCCGGTCTGCTCATGTCGACCCTGGCCCGACTCTCTTCTCTCTCATACACCCTTACCTGGAGGCCATCGAATGAAGCGACTCATCCTGCTCCTCGCCGTAACCGCGAACGCTCTGCTGGCTGCCGGCAGCCTGATCGCCGTGTCCTCCGCGCAGGCGGCGCTTCCCACCCTCACCCTCGTCGTCACCAAGTCGTCGATCACCGTCGGGGGCAGCACGCAGTCGGGCGCGGTCAACGTGCTCACGACCGCCAGTGGCGTCAAGGAAGCGGGCGTCATCCTGTTCCTCCTGAAGCCCGGCGCCACCTTCACGGAAGTCGAAAACGCCAAAAAAGCCGCCGGTAGCGCCGGCAAGGACCCCAACTTCACGAGCAAGTACGGCTCGATCGTGTTTGACGTGGAAGTGGCGAGCGGCCACAGCAGCGAAGCCCAGATCTACCTGCAACCTGGTCAGTACGTTGCTCTGGTCCCTGGTGCAGGCAAGGGGTCGAAGGCGCACGCGAGCTTCACGGTGACCGCTGCCACATCCCCCGCCGCGCTGCCGGCGCCGCAGGCCACGATCCGTTCGATCGAGTTCGGCTTTCGTGGACCGAGCACGCTGCACGACGGCGAGGTCGTGCGCTTCGAAAACGAAGGCTACCTCGTGCATATGGACATTGCGTTCCCCGTCAAGAGCAGCAGCGACGCCAAGAAGGCCGTCAAGGACCTGTTGACCGGAAAGGAAAAGGCGATCGAAAAGCTCGCCGCCGGAGAACCGGTTGCCTTCGCGGGACCGCTGTCGCACGAAGCGTTCCAGCAGGAGACGATCACGGCGAAGCCGGGCTGGTATGTGCAGGCCTGCTTCATGGAAACCCAGGATGGGCGGGACCACACCCGGCTGGGCATGGAGCGGATCATCAAGATCACCAAGTAGCGCAAGGGCGCTGACGGCCCGCCCACAACAGACCGAGCGAAGCCGAGGGCCCGCGCCATTCTGGCGCGGGCCCTGAGGTGCGTCAGCCACTGAGGGCGGCCAGGACGGCGCGGCACTCCGCGACCTCACGCGCGATGCCCTGTAGCGCTCACCGGTCGATCGTCCCCCCAGAACGCTGGCGCAAGAGCCCAAATAGCCTCATCCTTGCGAGCCGGCCAGCGCCGCTCTTCCGCTGCCGGTCCAAAGAAGACGCGTCGCGCTCGAACACCGTCTGCAAGCCGCGGCGAGTGACTTCAGAGGCCCTCGGGCCGTGTCGATAACCGTGCTGGGCGGATGCATCGCCCATGCCTATGAGGGTTCTAAAAAACAAGCCCACCACGCTAGGGCACCCGGCCCACCTCAGCGCCCCGGCTCCGCGGCTCGTGTCCCGCGTCGAGCGTCGGCGTCGCCCGCCTGGCGTGAAACGACGGCACAGCGTCTACATCCCGTTGAAGCTGCGGATCGCGCTCACCTTCGTCGCGGGCGCGTTGTGGTTCTGCTTCTCGCTGTGGCTGTCGCGCAGCTGGATCAGGACGCTCGGGCACGACATCTCCACGCCGCTCGCGATCCTCGTGATCACCGGGATCGCGCTGATCCCCGGCTACTTGAACATCCAGCTGATCAGCTCGATCCTGCTCGACATCCCGCGGCCTTTGCGCTTCGACGGCGATTTTCCGCAGGTCACCCTGCTGGTCGCCGCCTACAACGAGGAGGACTCGATCGCCGAGACGCTCGACTACGCGTTGCGAACCGATTATCCCGGCCACTTCGAGCTCGTGGTCGCGGATGACGGCTCGACCGATCGTACGCGCGAGATCGTCGCCGAGTACGCCACGCGCTATCCGTGCGTGCGGCTGCTCGCGGCCGACCACGGCGGAAAGGCCAACACGCTCAACGCCGCGCTTGAGACTGTGAGTACGCCACTGACCGCGACGATTGACGCGGACACGTTGCTGATGCCTTACTCGCTCAAGCACGCCGTCGCGCGCCTGCTCGTCTCGCCGCCCGACACGGTCGCGGTCGCGGGGGCGGTGCTCGTGCGCAACTCGCGCGAGAACCTGCTGACGCGCGCGCAGGAGTGGGACTACTTTCTCGGTATCGCCTCCGTCAAGCGCAGACAGGCGCTGCTGCAGGGGACGCTCGTCGCGCAGGGCGCCTTCAGCGTCTATGACACGACCGCACTCAAGCTCGTCGGCGGCTGGCCGAACCGGATCGGCGAGGACATCGTGCTCACCTGGCGGATGCTGCTGCAGGGCGGGCGCAGCGCGTTCGAGCCGACCGCGGTCGCGTTCACCGAGGCGCCCGCGGACTGGCGCGCGTTCGCCCGTCAGCGCCGGCGCTGGGCGCGCGGGATGATCGAGGGACTGCGCGACCACGGCGTCGGCATGCTCAAGCAGATGAACTTCTACTCCCACTCGGTCGCCGGCAACTTCCTGTTCCCATTCCTCGACGCGACCTTCACGCTCGCGTTCATCCCCGGCGTCGTGCTGGCCGCGACGGGCAACTTCGCGATCGTCGGGCCGATGACCGTGATGGTGATGCCGCTCAACGCGGC
>Ga0116220_10000626_pt1 | contig 13844 bp, 12 predicted proteins | sample Sb_taG_10_FD_88967 | JGI IMG/M metagenome (GOLD analysis project Ga0116220, IMG submission 88967) | Peat soil microbial communities from Weissenstadt, Germany - Sb_50d_7_NC metaG | ecosystem: Environmental > Terrestrial > Soil > Wetlands > Peat | place: Germany: Weissenstadt | collected 2010-09-21
GCACCTCACCCGTCCCGTAATTCACCAGCATATTCGAAGCACTGGAAGTTTATGCGGAAGATATGGCTTATACGGATGATTTGGGCAACTATAGCTGCCCGGATCTTCCGCGTGAGCCGGATCTTCCGCGCAAATGGGACGCCGGCGCACTCCTGGGGGCTGCGGGACGACGGCCGCGCACGGGCCTCGCGCTGGCGGCAGCACAGACAACCCTGCGGCACCCCGATCCCGTAGGAGAGGCCGGGGGGACATGCATTCCGTGCCGAGCATCACGGGCCAGCGCATGGCGGTGCCTGTGAGGGACTTGAGGCGATTGCCAGCGGAGGCCTGGAGTTTCCCCATCCAGACATTTGCGCGAGAACCCCGCCAGGCACCCGGATGCTCCGGACCTGCGGGATTGACGGGAGGGTGAGGGCGGGCTGGTCCTGGCCGACCTAAGGTGAAGGGACGAACCTGTATCGGATAAGGAGGCCGCCGTGGACAGCGCTGAGCTGCGGGCCATGCAGCAACCGCTCAAGGACGCCTACCGGGAGCACCCGGAGCAGGCAGTCGTCACCTTGCGAGCCCACGGCCAGCTCGAGGACCAGGCCATCTCCTGCTCGGTGGAGACTGGCCAGGCGCTGGCCGTGGCGGGCCTGCACCCGGCCACCGGCGGGGACGGCTCGCTGGTCTGCTCCGGGGACATGCTGCTGCAGGCGCTGGTGGCGTGCGCGGGCGTCACCCTGAGGGCGGTGGCCACCTCGCTCGGGATGGAGGTGGCCGGGGGAACCGTCACCGCCGAGGGTGACCTGGACTTCCGCGGCACACTGGCGGTCAGCAAGAACGCGCCGGTCGGGTTCAGGTCCATCCGCCTGACCTTCGACCTGGACACCGAGGCCAGCCCCGAGCAGGTCCAGACGCTGATCCGCCTGACCGAACGGTACTGCGTCGTGTACCAGACGCTGGCCCACCCGGCCCAGCTGTCCGTATCAGCCGCATCCCTCACTCGGTAGATGAGCCCGGGTTGTTACCCGCGGTCTCGCAGGATCACGGCATTACGGTGTGCCGGGCCGGATGGCTGTGCTGAACCCGATATCCAGCGGCAGGCTTGGCCCGGCCAGCCGCGCGCCGAGCCGCGCTCCGGCACTTGCCCCGGCTCGGCGTCGTTCACGTCTTTCCCTGGTCTTGCCTCTGGCGGTCTTACCGGCGCGCGGCGGCGATGATGGCATCCGCGCTCCTGGCGATGTCTTCGCCGGAGGTGGCCCAGCCCGAAACGCTGATCCGCATGGCCGGACGATGCTCCCAGATGGTCGGTCCGCACCAGCATGTTCCGTCCTGCTGGACGGACTCCACCAGGGCCAGCGTCCGGTCGTCGGTGGCCGCTCGCACCAGCACCTGGTTGAGCACGACGTCGTTCAGCACCTCCAGGCCCGCTTGCCGCAGGCGGGAGGCCATCGCCTGAGCATGGTCGCAGGTCCGCACGATGAGATCCGTCACCCCCTGCCTGCCCAGCGTGCGCAGGACCGCCCAGACCTCGACCTGCCGGGCGCGCTGCGAAGCCTGCGGCGCGTGATGCATGGCCTCGAAGCCGGTATCCGGAGGAAGGTAGCCAGCCACCGAGGCGAAGCTCCGGCGGAGGTCCTCCGGCCGCCGGACCAGGGCGATGCCGCAGTCATACGGGACATTCAGCCATTTGTGCGCGTCGGTGGCCCAGGAGTCGGCGTGGGGCAGGCCGTCGGTCAGGTGGGAACGGGCGGGATCCGCCAGCGCCCATAGCCCGAACGCACCATCGACATGCACCCAGGCCTGGCGGTGCCGGGCCCACTCGACGACGGCAGGGAAGGGATCGAACGCGCCGGTATTCACCTCGCCCGCCTGCACGCAGACCACGGCCGGGCCGGTCAGATCCTCGGGGAGGCAGTCGGCCCGCATCCGGCCCTGATCATCAGCTGGCACCCGGCGGACCCGTTCCCGGCCGAGCCCGATCAGCCCGAGGGCCTTGATCACAGTGGAATGGGCCTTCTCCCCGACCAGGACGGTCAGCTCGGGCGCCCCGAACAGCCCATCGGCCTGCCCGTCCCAGCCAGCCCGGGACAGCTGGTGATCACGGGCAGCGGTGAGCGCGGCGGCATTGGCCATGGCCGCCCCCGTCACGAATACCGCAGCGGTGCCCGCCGGCAAGCCGAGCAGCTCACCCAGCCACCCGGTCACCACATCGTGCAGCCGCGCCGCGGTCGGCGACATGACCGGCAGGGCCGCGTTCTGATCCCACGCTGTCGCCAGCCAGCCTGCGGCCAGCGCGACCGGGTGGGAGCCGCCGGTGACGAACCCGAAGTACCGGCCACCGGCGCTCGCCATGGTCGCCGGGGATCCCGCCTCATCGAGCAGCGCCAGCGTTGCGACCGGGTCCCCCGGCAGCTCCGGCAAGGGCTCATCAAAACGCGCGAGCCCGGCCACCGCGGCAGCATCCGGGGCCACCGGGCGCTCATCCAGGCTGGCGAGATAGCGCCCGGCGCGCCCGGCTACCTCAGCCAGCAGCGCCCGGACGTCGGCGGCGGGAAGTGACGACATGAGGGACAGTCTGCCTCAGGGCCCGGTCAGATGATGCCGGGGCCGGTATGTGGCGGGATCATCGACTTCAGCAGGTCCAGCACGCCCGGGTTCGCGACACCCTGCCAGTCTGGGGCCAGCAGGCCCCACGGTTCGGGATCCCCCCAGTCGGACCGGTGCCGGTTGGCCACCGGGATGGTGCCCTTGGGCTGCGTCGGGTTGAGCGCCCACCAGCACCAGTCGACGTCGTTGCCGGTGAGCCAGGCCTCGAAGTTGTTCCACCATACGGCGGGGCCTGGGGCGAAGTTGGCCAGCGACCGGGCGTCGTTGCCGAACTCACCGATCCACAGCGGAGCGATCTGCTCGGTGAGGATGTACCCGCCGTTCCGGCGCATCTGGTCGAGGTAGGCCTGCCGGGGCTGGCCCGCCGGGTGGAACCACGAGTAGTCGTGCATGCTGTAGACGACCCGGCCCGGACGCTCGAGCCGCACCGGGTACCTGGCTACGCCGGTCAGGTCAGCCGCGTAGCTCAGGCCCTCGCAGATGATCAGGACGTCCGGGCTGATCTCGTGGATGAGGTTCCCGGCCGTGGTGCACATGGCCGCGATATCGGTCTTGGGCCTGGTCCCCCAGGTCGGTGTGAGAACGCGCCAGCCCACCGTGGTCCGCCGCGGCTCGTTCATGATGTCCATGGCGGCGACGAGCGGGTTCGCCCGGTACCGCGCCGCCATGTCCTGCCAGGCCGCGAAGAACTTCCTGGCCGGCCAGCGGCTGTTGTACCACAGGCCGTTGCCGTCGTCGTCCGAGCAGCACCAGCCGGGGTCAAGGATGTGGCAGTTCGGTATGACGATGAGGCCCTCGCCGGTGAGCGCCTGCACGCAGGCGTCGTAGACCTGCATCGGCGTCGCTCCGGCCAGGTCGGGGTTGGCGGTGAGGTACCTATCGGGGACCGGAGCGGTCTGCTCGGTCATCCACAGGCTGAACGGAAGCCGCACGCTGTTGAATCCGTGCCCGGCGATCCGCCGGGCCAGCGCGCGGCGGTCCGTGCGGTCCAGCCCCGGCGCGACGCCGAGGTCCTCGTGGGCGCCGTACCAGTTCACGCCGGCCAGGCGGACACGCCTTCCGCGCGCGTCGACGATGAAACGGCCGCTGGTCGACAGCGGCATGGCAGGATCAGGCATCAGAAGCAGACAGTACCCGGGGCGGCGCTGCCGTGAGCAGATCTGCCTACAGCAGCGGGCGGGGGTTCCCGGGGCGGTCGTGCCGCAGGCTGGAGGCATGGCTGATGACGAGAAGAACCCTCTGTTCAGCGAGCGGGTACGGGAGCAGTTGCTGCTGCGGCGGATCCTGGTGCTGGACGGGGTACTCGACGACGACAACGGAACGCTGCTCGCGACGCAGCTGCTGACCCTCGCGGTGGAAGACCCGGCCGCCGACATCGCGTTGTGGATCCACTCCCCCGGCGGATCGGTCCCGTCCATGCTGGCCATCCGGGACGTCATGCGCCTCGTGCCGTGCGACGTCTCGACCCTGGCCCTCGGGCTGGCCTGCAGCGCTGGGCAGTTCCTGCTCTCGGCCGGGGCCAAGGGCAAGCGGTTCGCGCTCCCGCACGCCCGCATCCTCATGCACCGCGGCTCGGCGGGCATCGGCGGCAGCGCCGTCGACATCGAGGTCCAGGCCGACGACCTGCGGCATACGGTCGACACCGTGCTCGGCCTGATCGCCGAGGACACCGGCCAGCCGGTGGAGCGCATCTTCGATGACTCGCTGCACGACCACTGGTACACGGCCGCCGAGGCTCGCGAGTACGGGTTCATCGACGAGATCGTCGGATCGTTCGGCCAGATCATGCCAGCCAGGCGACACCGGATCGGATTGAAGGCGGGCTCATGAGCACCTACACCATTCCCAACGTGATCGCGCAGCACCCGCGGGGTGAGCGGATCATGGACGTGTACTCGCATCTGCTCACCGAGCGGATCGTCTACCTCGGCACCGCCATCGACCCCGGGGTGGCCAACACGCTCATCGCCCAGATGCTCCACCTGGAGGCGGAAAACCAGGAGCTGGAGATCAACCTGTACGTCAACTGCGAGGGCGGCGACCTGCCGTCCATGCTCGCGGTGTACGACACGATGCAGTACATCCAGGCGCCGGTGGCCACGACCTGCGTCGGCCAGGCCATCGGCGTCGGTGCCGTGCTGCTCGCGGCCGGGACCGCGGGCCGCAGGTCCCTGCTGCCTCATGCGCGGGTGGTGCTGCACCAGCCGGCCGCGCGCGGTCAGGGGCCGATCCCGGACCTGATCCTGCAGGCGGACGAGGTGGTGCGGATGCGCGCCGACATCGAGGCGATCCTGTCCGCGCACACCGGCCAGTCCGCGGCGACCCTGCGCACCGACACCGACCGGGACCGGGTGCTGACCGCACAGGCGGCGCTGGCGTACGGAATCGTCGATCAGGTGCTGGGGCAGCGGTTGGCGGACGCCGACGCGGTACCTAATCCCGGGCGGATTATGCCGCGAGCGACAGCATGACCGGGCCGGACGCGCGCGGCACCCGGGCCGCCTGCTGGCGGCGCAGGTCACTGGACACCTGTCCGGTCAGCACGGTGAGCGTGGTCCCCAGCGCGCCGGCCAGGGCCGCGATCATCTCGCTCGACGGCTCCTTGCGGCCGCGCTCGATCTCGGACAGGTACTGGGGCGAGATCCCGGCCCGGCCGGCCGTCTCGGCCAGCGTTTCCTGCTGATCCAGGCGCAGCGTCCGCAGACGCTGACCGAGCACCTCCCGCCACAGGGGCTCGGGAGGGCCGGACGATGGCTGCTCGGCTGGCGGTTCCCGGCGCAGCGGAACGAGGGTCGCGTGCTCGGCCATGACTCAGCGTACGGGCGGACAGCCGCCCGTACGCTGAGGTTTCGCCGCCAGTGGACTCCTTTTCGGTTACTCCGCGGCGATGGCGGCCAGCACGTCCAGCTTGGCCGCCCGGCGGGCCGGCCAGCTGGCCGCGATCAGGCCGAGCACCGCGGCGAGGACCAGGAAGATCACCAGTCTGGAGAACGGCACCACGGTGTCGGTGATGCCCTGGTTCTTCAGCGAGGCGACCAGCGCGATGCCCATGCCGGTGCCGATGATGATCCCGATGATGGCGCCGAAGATGGCCAGGATCACCGCCTCGGACCGGATCATGGTCCGGACCTGGCGCCGCCGCATCCCGACCGCGCGGAGCAGGCCGATCTCGCGGGTGCGCTCGAATACCGAGAGCATGAGCGTGTTCACGATCCCGATCGCCGCGATGATCACGGCCAGCGCGAGCAGCGCGTAGACCAGGCCGAGCACCTGGTTGATGGCCGACACCTGGGCCTGGTCGTACTGGGCCCTGGTCTGGACCTGGACGTTCGGGAATGGGGCCAGCGCGCTGGTGACGGCGGTGTCCACTGCGGTGCTGCTGGTACGCAGCAGCAGCGCGCCCGGAGGCTGGACCGGGTAGTGGGACAGGAAGAACGCGGAGCTGACCACGTAGCTGCCGATCAGGGCGTTGGCCTGGTAGATCCCGCCGATGCGCAGGGTGGTCGGCCCGGTCAGGGCGAACCTGGCCGGGACGGTGTCGCCGACGGCCAGGTGCTTGTTCTGCGCGGTGGTCGAGTCGATGAGCAGCTCACCGGAGTCCAGGGCGGCTGGGGTGCCCGACGTCATGCGCAGCATCACGGTGCTGGCCAGGTTATTCGTGGATACCGCGGCGAGCTTGGACAGCGTGTCCTGGAACTCGAACTGCCCGCCGTAGACCGTGGTGGTCGCGGTGACACCCGGGACAGCCGAGGCGATCGAGGTCGCCGAGTTGCTGAGCTCTCCCGCGCCGGTGGGTGTCACGATCAGGTCGGCGCTGACCGCCTGGTCCACGCTGCTGGTAGCCGACCGGGAGACCGAGGCGCCGAACACCGATATCGCGGCCACCAGGGCCAGGCCGACCATGAGCGCAGCGGCGGTCTGCGCGGTGCGCCGGGGACTGCGCATGGAGTTCTCCCGCCCGAGCTTGCCCGGTTCCCCGAACAGCCGGGCCAGCGGGCGGCCGATCACACTGGACAGCGGGCGGGCGATGGCCGGGGCCAAGGTGGCGGCGCCGAGGAAGATGGCCACGGCGCCGACGCCGACGAGCGCGATGGCGGGCTTGGCCAGCCCGATGGCCAGCATGATCACCCCGACCAGGGCCAGCGCCGTGCCGGCGATGAACCGGCGCCGGAGCGAGGCGGTGGGGCCGGACCGGCGGTCATCCAGCGCGGCCACCGGCGGGATGCGCACGGCGCCGCGGGCCGGGCCGAGCGCGGCCACGACCGTCACGCCGACGCCGACCAGCAGTCCGACCACCGCGGTGCGCGGCTCGAACACCAGTGATCCGGGCGGCAGGCTGATCCCGAACCCGCGCAGCAGCGCCTGCAGGCCGAGCGCGGCCAGCACGCCGAGGCCCAGGCCGATGACCGAGGAGACGAGACCGGTGATGGCCGCCTCGCCCAGCACGGACCGGAAGACCTGGCGGCGGTTCGCCCCGACGATCCGCAGCAGGGCCAGCTCCCGGGTCCGCTGCCCGACGATGATCGAGAACGTGTTGAAGATGGTGAACGCGCCGACGAATAGCGAGATGAACGCGAAGACCAGCAGGGCCGTGTTGAAGAAGCCCAGCGCCTGGTCGACCGAGTTCGTGTTCTCGTTCACCACCGTCTGCCCGGTGACCACCTCCACGCCCGGGGGCAGGACCTTGTCGATGGCCTGCTGGACCGCGGACTTGTCCGCGCCGGGCTCGGTCACCACGTTGATGTCGTCGAGCTGGCCGGTCTCCTGGGCGATGGCCTGCGCGGTGGGGAGCGTGAACGCGGCTAGGGTCGCCCCGGCCAGGTTGTTCGCCGTCCCGAACTCGGCGATGCCGCTGATGGTGAACGTCTGGGTCGGCCCGGCGGTCAGGACTCGGACCTGCTGACCCACGCTGAAGTCGTACTTCTGCGCGGTCCCGGCGTCCATCACCACGTCGTGGGAGGTGGTCGGCGGGCCGCCGGCGATCAGGTGGAGGCTGGAAAACTGCGGATCGGGGTTGAAGCTCACGGCCAGCGTGGGCGCGCCACCGGTCTGGATGGCCTTGCCGTCGTGGCTGATGAACTGGGCGTAGCCCGTGACCTGGCCGTCGGCGGCCGCGACGCCGGGCACGCCGCGGACCGTGGCCAGCAGGGACTCGGGCAATTCGTTGCGGACCGCGTTGCCGCCGGTGCCGAGCTGGGCGACCCCGCGGACCTGGAAGTCGATCTTGGAGTAGATGTTGGCGAACAGCTCGGTGAACGTGTTGTGCAGGGTGTCGGTCAGGATGAACGTGCCGGAGATGAACGTGACGCCGAGCACGATGGCCAGCGCGGTCAGCCCCAGCCGGAGCTTATGGGCCAGCAGGCCCTTGATCGTGACGTTCCACATGTCAGGCCCCCAGGGTCCGGATCCGCTCCAGGACGGAGTCGGCGGTCGGCTGCTGGAGTTCGCCCACCACTTCCCCATCGGCCAGGAACACGACCCGGTCCGCGTACGCGGCCCCGCGCGGGTCGTGCGTCACCATGACGATCGACTGGCCGAGCTCGGTTACCGACCGCCGCAGGAACGCGAGCAGCTCCGCGGAGGCGTTCGAGTCAAGGTTGCCGGTGGGCTCGTCAGCGAAGACGAGGTCCGGCTTGTTGATCAGCGCCCGGGCACACGCCACGCGCTGCTGCTGGCCGCCGGACAGCTCATTGGGACGGTGGCTCAGCCGGTCGGCGACGCCGAGCTCCTTGACCAGGTAACCGAACCACTCCTGGTTGACCTTCCGGCCCGCCAGGGCGGCGGGCAGGGTGATGTTCTCGGCGGCGGTCAGCGTCGGGACCAGGTTGAAGGACTGGAACACGAAGCCGATCCGGTCCCGGCGCAGCTGGGTCAGCCCGTTGTCGTCCAGGGCCCCGATGTCCAGCCCGGCCACGAACGTCTGCCCAGACGTCGGCCGGTCCAGGCCCGCCATGCAGTGCATGAGTGTCGACTTGCCGGACCCCGACGGCCCCATGACGGCCGTGAACCGGCCGCGGTCGAAACTCACCGTGATATCGGCCAGTGCGTGCACCGCCGCCTGGCCGACCCCGTACGTCTTGGACAAGGCGACCGAGTGCGCCGCCGGGGCGGCCTGCGTCTCCTCGGTCAACGCCGCAGATGTGGCTTCCATGTTTTCCCTCGTCTTTCCCCTGTTAGTACCGACAGCGTCGCAACAGAACACCCGGATGCGCATCGACCGGCCAGCCAGCTCGCGGGATGAACCGCACGGTGGACCGGACGGCTGAAGTCCATCCACCGATCGACTGACCGCATGCTGAATAGGCCCGGCTCGGCCCCTGCCGTCGCACACGGCCCCCTTCTGCGCGTGCTTACCCCCGGTGACGACGATAGCCTCACCGGGGCCCGCAAACCATGCCTGGAACGGACGATTGGTGCGGACCGGCCGGTGACCCGGCGGGGTGTGCGGCGGCTCACATTTCGGCAGGCGCCGGGACGGACATAATAAGGGGGTGACAGGCCAGGGCACCGCGGACCGGATCCGCGGGCGGATCGGCGCGGCGATCTTCGAGCGGGTCGCCGGGTCGCAGGGCCCGTCACGTGCGCGGCTGATTCATCAGGCCCCGGGCGAACGCTGGTTCGCCGAGGACCGGCCGATCCGCCGGGTGCACGGGGATTCGGCCATGTTCGTGGGCGGGATCAGGGCCCTGCTGCTGCAGTCGCTGCACCCGCTGGCCATGGCGGCCGTGGCGGAGCACTCCGACTACCGCGGCGACCCGTGGGGGCGCCTGCAGCGGACCAGCTATTTCCTGGCGGTCACCACGTTCGGCCGGACCGGGGACGCGCAGCAGGCGATCGCGCGGATCCGGGCGATACACCAGCGGGTCACCGGCACCGCTCCCGACGGGCGGCCGTACACGGCCTCGGATCCGTACCTGCTGACCTGGGTGCACATCGCCGAGACGGACAGCTTCCTGCGGGCCCACTCAAGCTTCGGCAGCAGGCCCCTGGACCAGGCCGGGCGCGACGGGTACGTCGCCGACATGGCCAGGATCGGCGCCGAACTCGGGGTCCCCAACCCGCCGCGGACCGAAGCCGAGCTCGCCGGCCTGATCGGGGCCTACCGGCCCGGGCTGGCCGCCACCGCCGAGGCCCGTGAGGCGGCCCGGTTCCTGCTGCTGCGCCCCCCGCTCCCGGTGATCGCCAGGGCTCCGTATGGGGTGCTGGCCGCGGCCGCGGTCTCGCTGCTGCCCGGATGGGCCCGCCGACCGCTCTACCTGCCGAGACTGCCGGTGGCCGAGACTATGCTGGTCCGCCCGGCCGGGCAGGCCATGGTGCACGCGATCCGCTGGGCCATCACGGCGCCTCGCCCGGCGCCAGCGGCCTAGCCTCCCCACAAGCCAATTAAGGTGACGCAGATAACCCAGATGCCGGGTCCCACCAGGAGAGACAACCATGTTCAGCGCAGACTTCCCCGATAACGAGGAGAAAACGAGCCTTCCGGAGCTGGCCGCGTGGGTAGGCGAGATCGCGGAGCTGACCAAGCCCGACGCCGTGGTGTGGTGTGACGGGTCGCAGGAGGAGTGGGACCGGCTCACCACCCTGCTGGTCGACGGCGGGACCTTCACCCGGCTGAACCCGAAGCTGCGGCCGAACAGCTTCTGGTGCGCGTCGGACCCCGGCGACGTGGCCCGCGTGGAGGACCGCACGTTCATCTGCTCGGAGAAGGAGGATGACGCGGGGCCGACGAATAACTGGATCCCGCCGGAGGAGATGCGGGCGACGTTCGCGGAGATCTTCGAGGGGTGCATGCGGGGCCGGACGATGTACGTGGTGCCGTTCTGCATGGGCCCGCTGGGCGGGGCCATCTCCCAGCTCGGCGTGGAGATCACCGACTCGGCGTATGTGGTGGTGTCGATGCGGATCATGACCCGGATGGGCACCCCGGCGCTGCGGCTGATCCAGGAGCGGGGGTCGTTCGTCAAGGCCGTTCACTCGGTGGGGGCGCCGCTGGCGCCCGGGCAGGCCGATGTGCCGTGGCCGTGCAACCCGGTCAAGTACATCTCGCATTTCCCCGAGACCCGGGAGATCTGGTCCTACGGGTCGGGGTACGGCGGGAACGCGCTGCTGGGCAAGAAGTGCTACGCGCTGCGGATCGCCTCGGTGATGGCCCGCGATGAGGGGTGGCTGGCCGAGCACATGCTGATCCTCAAGCTCACCCCGCCGGGCGGGCAGGCGAAGTACATCACCGCGGCGTTCCCGTCGGCGTGCGGCAAGACGAACCTGGCCATGCTGGAGCCGGCGATCCCGGGGTGGACGGTGGAGGCCATCGGCGATGACATCGCCTGGATGCGGTTCGGGGAGGACGGGCGGCTGTACGCGATCAACCCCGAGGCGGGGTTCTTCGGGGTGGCGCCGGGCACCGGGATGAAGACCAACGCCAACGCGGTCAAGACCATGTGGGGCAATTCCATCTTCACCAACGTGGCGCTGACCGACGACGGCGACGTGTGGTGGGAGGGCCTGACCGACGAGCCGCCGGCGCACCTGACCGACTGGAAGGGCCGGGACTGGACGCCCAGTTCGCCCGAGCCGGCCGCGCACCCCAACTCCCGGTTCACCACCCCGGCGGATCAGTGCCCGATCATCGCGCCGGAGTGGGACGACCCGGCCGGGGTGCCGATCTCGGCGATCTTGTTCGGCGGGCGGCGGGCCTCCACCGTGCCGCTGGTGATCGAGTCCTTCGACTGGGACCACGGGGTGTTCCTCGGGGTGAACATCGCCTCGGAGAAGACCGCCGCGGCCGAGGGCAAGGTCGGGGAACTGCGCCACGACCCGTTCGCGATGCTGCCGTTCTGCGGGTACAACATGGGCGACTACTTCGGCTACTGGCTGTCGATCGGGCAGAAGGCCGACCCGGGCAAGCTGCCGAAGCTGTTCTACGTGAACTGGTTCCGCAAGGACGCCGAGGGCCGGTTCGTGTGGCCCGGGTTCGGCGAGAACAGCCGGGTGCTGAAGTGGATCATCCAGCGGCTGGACGGCGAGGCCGCCGCGGCCCGCACGCCGGTCGGCTACCTGCCCGCCCCCGGCTCTCTCGACCTCGAGGGCCTGGACATCAGCTGGGCCGACCTGGCCCTGCTGCTCACGGTGGACACCGAGGCCTGGAAGCTGGAGGCCGAGCACATCCCCGAGCACTTCCAGACCTTCCACCGGCACCTGCCCGACCGGCTCTGGGAACTCCACGAGGAACTGATGGACCGGCTCGGCTCGAGCTGACGTCAGGGTGATACGCACGTCCGGGGCGCTCCTGGGGGGCGCCCCGGACCCATGTCTGGCCACGGCGGGGATACAGGCCGTGAGGCTCAGGGGATGCGGTATTCCTCGAGGAGACGGCGGCCGATGATCATCTTCTGGATCTCGGCGGTGCCCTCGCCGATGAGGAGCATCGGCACCTCCCGGTAGAGGCGCTCGATCTCGTATTCCTTGGAGAAGCCGTAGCCGCCATGGATGCGGAAGGAGTCCTCCACGACCTCCTTGGCGTACTCGGACGCGAGGTACTTGGCCATGCCGGCCTCCAGGTCGTTACGCCGGCCGGAGTCCTTCAGGCGGGCCGCCATCGTCATCATCTGGTGCGCGGCCTCGACCTTGATGCCCATCTCGGCCAGCTTGAACTGGATGGCCTGGTGCTGGACGATCGGCTTGCCGAAGGAGTGCCGGATCTGCGCGTAGGCGATGCCGAGCTCGAAGGCGCGCAGCGCGACCCCGCAGCCGCGGGCGGCGACGTTGACCCGGCCGACCTCCACGCCGTCCATCATCTGGTAGAAGCCCCGGCCGGGGGCGCAGCCGAGGACCCGGGTAGCCGGGATGCGGACGTCGTGCAGGATCAGTTCGGTGGTGTCGACGCCCTTGTAGCCCATCTTCTCGATCTTCCCCGGCACGGTCAGGCCCGGCACCGTGGGGTTGGGGCCGAAGCCCGGTTCCTTCTCGATCAGGAACGTGGTCATGTTCTTGTGCGGCGCGTCGTGCCCCTCGTCGGTCTTGCACAGCACCGCGACCAGGTTGGCGGTTGCGCCGTTGGTCACCCACATCTTCTGGCCGTTGATGACGTAATCCGTCCCGTCGGGCACGGCCTTGGTGGTGATGGCCGAGACGTCGGAGCCCAGGCCGGGCTCGGACATGGAGAAGGCGCCGCGCACGTCGCCCGCGGCCATCTTGGGCAGGAAGTATTCCTTCTGCTCGGCCGTGCCGTGCTGGCTGATCATGTAGGCCACGATGAAGTGGGTGTTGACGATGCCCGATACCGACATCCAGCCGCGGGCGATCTGCTCCACGACCAGCGCATAGGTGAGCAGCGACTCGCCCAGGCCGCCGTACTCCTCCGGGATCGTCAGCCCGAACAGGCCCAGGTCCTTCATGCCCTCGACGATCTGCGCCGGGTACTCGTCCTTGTGCTCCAGCTCCATGGCGACCGGGATGATCTCCTTGTCCACGAACTCCCGCACCGTGGCCAGGATGTCGCGCTGGATGTCGGTCAGGCCTTCGGTCTGCGCGAGGCGTTCCATTTCTCGTTCCTTAGCTGGCGGGCTCGGGGCTATACGGGTCGGAGCGGCTCGGGGCGGCCGGGCTGCTCCCCGCCGCGCTCCTTGACGTAGGTTTCCGTGGGCACCATCACCTTGCGGCGGAACACGCACACCAGCGTGCCGTCCTGCTTGTAGCCGCGGGTCTCGACCTCGACGATGCCCCGGTCGCCCTTGGAGGTGAGCCGCTTGGCCAGCACGGTGGTCTCGCCGTAGATGGTGTCGCCGTGGAAGGTCGGCGCCACGTGCTTCAGCGAGGAGACCTCCAGGTTGGCGATGGCCTTCCCCGACACGTCCGGCACCGACAGGCCCAGCAGCAGCGAGTAGATGTAGTTGCCCACCACCACGTTCCGGCCGAACTCGGTCGTCTCCTCCGCGTAGTGCGCGTCCAGGTGCAGCGGGTGGTGGTTCATGGTGATCAGGCAGAACAGGTGGTCGTCGGCCTCGGTCACCGTCTTGGCGGGCCAGTGCTTATAGATCGCGCCGACCTCGAACTCCTCCAGATAGCGACCGTAGGGATGCGCGCCGCTGGCCTCACGGGCGGCCTGATCGGTCTCAAACGAAAGTGTCTCTGTCATGGGTTTCGGAGCGGTGGTCGCTGCACCTGGACTCTGAACTCTAGTGGGCGCCCGCGGACACGCGCCGCGCGCCGTCGCCGGGTGCGGCCGGGAGAGCGCTCGCGACGGTCCCCGGACA
>Ga0116220_10000631_pt1 | contig 13827 bp, 10 predicted proteins | sample Sb_taG_10_FD_88967 | JGI IMG/M metagenome (GOLD analysis project Ga0116220, IMG submission 88967) | Peat soil microbial communities from Weissenstadt, Germany - Sb_50d_7_NC metaG | ecosystem: Environmental > Terrestrial > Soil > Wetlands > Peat | place: Germany: Weissenstadt | collected 2010-09-21
AGAAGCATTGCACGCGGAGCATCCCGCGGTCACATACGACGTCACAATTAAGATTGAGCATCTGCTGCGTCACCGGGATCTGCTGCCGGTGCTTAAACGGACTGGCTGCCTGTTCGTTACCAGCGCAGTGGAGTCGATCGACGACGTGGTACTCGAGAAACTTGCAAAAGGCCACACGCGCGCGGATTTCGTTGAAGTTGTTGGAATGATGCGCGAAGTGGGACTGACGCCGGCGCCGACGTTCGTGACATTCACTCCATGGACCACCTGGCGAGGGTATCGGGAGCTGTTGCAATTGTTGGTGGATCTGGACCTGGTGGAAAACGTAAGTCCGATCCAATTGGCGATCCGGCTTCTGATTCCTGCAGGTTCACGCCTTTTGGAATTGCCGGACATCCGCGAAATCATCGGCCCGTTTGACCAGGCGGCGCTTTCCTACCGCTGGCGGCACAGCGATCCTAATGTCGACCAGCTTTGCATCGAGCTGCAGGCGCTGATTCAGCGGGAAGAGCGGCGCAAGGCGACCCGCACCGAGATCTTCCAAGGGATCTGGGAACTGGCGCATGGGAGCCGGCCTGATTTTCATTTGGCTTCCCGCGCGACGATTCCGTATCTCAATGAGCCCTGGTACTGTTGAGCGGAGCCCACAGAAGAGCAGGTAGCTCTTGTTTAAATCGTTGTAAGTTATTAACAACGCTATATATAATATATGACTTTGAATCCTGTGGACACTTTTGTGTACAGTTGACTTGTTGGTGCCCGTCACCGAAGCGGTCCAGGAATTCCTCGATGGTCTCGTATACAAGAAGCGCCACACGGAGGACTGCCAGGCAAAAAACAAGCTGACCGAATGGCAGCAACTCAGCGACAGCCGCAAGCGGTGTTGCTGTCCCTATTGGTCGTGCGGCGTTCATGACCGGGCCGAAGGATTCCGGCGCAAGAGCACCGGCGAAGTCTCGCTTGAACGCGCTAAGGCAGTCGTCAAGTTGCGCCTTGAGACTGGCGACCGTACTGCTCGCTTGGAGGAGGGGAACGGTGTGTCGATCACCGAAGCGATCGAGGATTTTATGGTCTACACTCGTGACGGCGGCGCGCGTGAATCCACATTGAGCAAATACCAGACGCTCATGGACCAGCTTCAAGCCTTCGCTGAATGGAAGGGATATCGCTACCTCCACCAGCTCTCCCAAGATGCCGTGATGGAGTTCCGCAGAGCCTGGGAGAGCGAGACCGCCGGTTACAAACAGGGCAGAATGAACGACGGGCCTCCGTTGTGGCGTAAGCAGAACCTGGGAACCTGCCGGCGAAGCGCGAAGACGTTGCGCAACTTCTTCCAGCGTGGAATCAGCCGCAAATGGATCTCCGAAGAACCGACTCGGATTCTGCGATTCCCAAAACAAAGAACAACGAAGACAAAAGAGCAAGTCAAATACCTCACACCCGATCAGTTCGCCGCAGCGCTGGCACGATGCGACACATTCCAGCGCATGACGAGCTATAACAAGCAGCGAATCAAGGCACTGATCCTGACTATGCGATGGACGGGTTTGCGCATCTCCGATGCAGTGGCTTTGACCGCCGACAAGGTCAAAAGTGACGTGCTCCGGGTCCGGACCAAGAAGGCTAGCACACCCGTACAGATTCCATTGCACCCCGAACTGCGGGATGCTCTCTCGAAATTGCAGCCTTATGAAGGGGGCTACTATTTCTGGCATCGGCGAATTGACGAGGCGAAACCCTCTACTCCGCAGGGCAATTACGGCAAGCAAATCGCGGAGATTTTTCGAGATGCCGGCATCGAGTCGGACGCGCACCATGTCAGCCACATGCTCCGGAACACCTTCGCGGTAGATTCGTTGGAAAGAGGGTTGCCACTCGAGACCTTGAGCCTGATGCTCGGCCACCAGAGCGTTACAACAACCGAGCGTTACTACGCAGATTTCTCGAAGGGATACATGGACCGTGCGGAAGCGAAGCTTCGGGAGGTGTGGGCAGTCGCGGAAGGGGAGACGCGCACTTAACAACGACTATTTCGTCCTGCGAGGTGCGTTGCACAGCCGCCGCCAAACGCGATCCTTAACAGGCGCCGGTATACGCAGCGTTTTCTTCGGCCGCTTGCCCGCATTCGCTGTCTGGATGACACACACGTCGGGCTCATTTAGGAATAGCCTCTGCACCGTGTCAACCGACAGTTTCCATTCGGCAGCTATTTCCCTGACTGTGAGGACCTCTTCCATCTCTTATTCCGTCGATGCGCCATGGATTTCCCGGTTCCGCGACGTGAAAACAATTCGTCGCTCCGCCCTGCCCGCGCGACGCGGCTTTAGCCCTTGGCCGACGCGCTTCGAAACTCACGCCATAACCCTCGTAACTGGACTTCCATTCACTGACTTTTTTCTGCCGGTGTGCTGTTTAGCGTGACTAGTTCACTCGTCTCCTTGATTGTTATCGTTGTGCGCGCGCGGCGGCGGAGGACGGTTATTACCCTGCATCTGGAAACTTGTGGCAAGGTAGGCTGCACATCCCCGCTGGATGGCCATGGCTGGGTCGATAGCTGCCGATTAACCGGTCTCCGCAATGCACAACACCACGTACCCCCGGCTGATCAGGAACTTGCTAACCACTGCGCCATCTGCCGTTCAGCACCGGTGGAGACCTACAGATGTGTCCACTACCTTTGCCTTTTGCCAGTTTTAGTGCCTCTACTTAGTAAGGAATGGCAAGAGGGGAAATCGGACAGTCAGAACAACTTTTTTTCGTGGGGTCCCCATCGCACATTGCTTCGCGAATTCGTATCGGGGTTTACTCAATGCCCTCATCGCGCGAGCCAGCGGATCTTCCCTTGCAGCCGGCGGCTTTTCGGTGGGGGCCGGTGCCGTCAGTAACTGCCGGTTTTGAACAAATGGAGAACGAGCTTTCTCCAGCCGAATTCGGTTAACGTAACTCAGGAAGACCGTATACGATACTTCGATACCGTCTTCGACCAGCCGCTGGTGGATGTCCTTCAGAGTATGGCCCATCTGAAGTGTAGCTGCGATCTCGGGGTACACACCTCGGAGGAATGCCATTTTGGAGCGCGGCTTCTCATTCTTTAGCTCGCGAAAGCGGTCCAACGCTAACTGATGTGTTTTGATCGAGTAAAGCATTTTGAAGCAATATTAACCCAAATCTGCACGAAGTAAAGCATTCGAAAACAACCCAGGAGGCTAAGAGACAGCCGAAAACGTGGAGTGGAACATAAAGGGTTGGGATTCACCGGGCTGGTTTTTCCGACGCTAGTTCCGCTCGATCAGACAGTTAGTCCGGGATGGATTCTTGCGCCAGTGAAACCCGTTTGGGACGCATGCATTTTTTTTATTTTTTTTGTTCGAAAGCGCCCTCTCCCATTCCTTACATATTGAGGGGAGTGTTTCATGCCACAACGCACCATCCGGTTCTCGGAGACGGCACTTCAACAGATAGAACAGGCAGCTAAGCAAAAGGGATTTAAGTCAACCGCAGCAATGATCTGGTCAGACACGATCCCATGGAGCCGCTTGGCCAGTATGTCCTCGCGCGACTGAGGAAGCTGGAAACCATGGGGCTGGCAGAAGCTGCCGGGCTGAACCAATGGCGGGTGCGTCAGGAGTTCGAAACCGCCCTGCGAGCGATGCAGCGTCTGGGAGATCGGCAAAAGATCCTGGCCGTTCACGGCGTGCCCGTTTCAGACCCGCGATTACCGCTGGTGATGTTCGACGAGCGAAATTGCACGATGCTTGAGGGCCGAGTCCTGGTAAACGGCGAAGATGAAGGGACCGGCCGCACTTTCATGATGATCGAGGGTACCGATGCCAAAGTGCATTGCATCTATCACACGCCTGAAATGGCCGAAGCGCGGAGCCGTGGGATTGCGAGCCAATAGGTTCGTACGGCTATGCAAGCGATTCGAGAACGGACGACCGCTGCTGGAAGTCGACGAATTGGGCCGGTCTAGAACGAGTGCGCGGGATCGCCTGCATCATGAAGAAACGGTCGGGAGATTCAGCAAAACGGGCATAGCCCTAAGTGGAGATGGCCACGGCGACAGACGGGCGCATGATCAAAACTCCGTGCGCAAAGAAGCGGCCGAGCTTGACAAAGTACCGAAGCGAAATCGGGAGCGGGATCGTTCACGAGGTCGCTGAATTGAAAGGTCCGGCGTGTCGGACTCTCAGGCGCTGCTGCGTTTCATGGGCGCATCCGTTCCATGACCGGTCCGACTTCAAGTTTCCTTGACTGGACTTCGCGTTCCTTTAACGGGAAGCGCCTTTTCCGTCAAGTTGACGTGGACCGGACTTCACGTGAGTAACTTCCCACAACCCCGTATCTTGGGAGTTTGACGCGTGCTTTGATGCCAAACAAAATCTCGAAAAATGCCGGTCAGCAAACGCCAGCGGATGATGCGACCGGAATCGCCGTCAACCGTCCTCTCTCATTATCATTACTGGGTTCACCAGCAACGCTCGGTACGCGGGAAGGAAGCTCGCAATTGTAACCACCCCCGCCAGCGCAACCGGCGCAGCTAGCCACACCCATAGGGCCGGCCAATCGCTGCTCCGTGTGATTCCGCTCATCCATCGCGACAATGCGAGTGACACGAGCATCCCTGCCAGGGTGCCCGCGCATGCAACTCGTACTCCTTCTTCCAACACTTGACCGATTACGTGCCAGCGCTGCGCTCCGAGAGCAATGCGAATTGCCAACTCGCGGCGGCGTTGTCGCGCAGCGTCGTTCAAGGCGGCGAACAGGCCGAGAGCGCAGAGCAGGAGGGCCATCGTGGCGGACACGACAAGCAGCACGGTCGAAATGTGCAATGGTGCCAGCGAAGTCTGATCAAGGTACGTTTCGAGCGTCCTCACTAGGGCCCGACCGGGACCGTATCCCGAGACGGCTTCAAGCCTACGACGCAGATCAGCCAATAGAGGGCCGTTCACATTTCGGACGTGGACAATCATACTCATTCGGGTGAGAACGTCCTGCGACATCGGGAGATACAACTCGGGCTCCATTCTTCGCTGGAAGGTTCCAAACGGCTCCGAATGCACTACGCCGATGATGTCGGTGCGTTGACCCTGCTCGTCAATAACCGTGGCTCCAACGGCCTTTCCACCGAAGTAGAGGTCCGCGGCTTCCTGATTGACTATGCCGATGCGGCATCCCGTGGATTTTGCATGACCAGTAAAACCCTGACCTTTGATTAGCTTGGCTCCCGCGGCATCGAAATACCCTGGCGACACGATATTCGTTTCGAGCTCGGCCCTGGCCAGTTCTGAGACAATGGCCGCGCGAAATCGCACACCTGTGATTCGGCTTGGCGGAGTCGCGTTGTGACCAGTGTAGTCGTAGTAGAGCGTGGGCCGGTTCTTCTTGGCCCCTTGCTCAGGATTTTGCATGGCAACCACGCCGATCACTTCGACCGGCAAGTGGCTCTCGGGGTCTTGCAGGGTTCGGCCGGCCGTGTCTCCGCCGAACAGTTTTTCGGCGGCCTCTTCATTCACGATCGCGGCTCGACACGTTTGCTCGGTGACCCCAAACATATGCCCCGCCTTGGGCGGAAGACTGAAGAGCTTGAGCGAGTCGACCGTAATCCAATCGATGTCCAGAGTGGCTTCGCGGCGCGGCAACTGTGCTGGCTCAATGCGGAACGACCGCCGCATGGGTTGACTTCCCGGCAGCGTTCCGGCCCACTCGATGCCGGACACACCGGGCACCAATTTAATCGCTTCCTCGGCATGCTGGAAATCGGGCTGCGCTTGCACGGTGGCAAGGACCGTATGGCCAAGCCGGCCCGCGCTCGTGACCAGCGCGGTGCGAAGACCGTCGATCAGGAAAGCCGTAGAGATCACGAGCACGCAGCAACTCGCCATCTGTGCCGCTACAAGTCCTAGCCGTAGACGTCGGATTGCCGGTGATGCCCCGGCGCTGTCTCGCTGAAGGACCATCATTGGGCGCTCATGCGGCATTATCAGCGCTGGCAATAGACCGCACAGGATCGTGATTCCGATACAGACGAAGGACGCCTCGGCGATGGTGAACAGGTCCGGCGCGAATATCAGATGCTCTGCATCCTGGTCGTAGAGGAGTGCGGGAACAACATGTGACGTCCACACAGCTAGCAGCATGCCCGATACTCCACCGGCAACGGAGATGATGACGCTATCCGAGAGCAGCTCGCGGCAGAGTTGGCCGCGGCTGGCTCCGAGCGCGACGCGAATCGCGGTCTCGTGCAGGCGCGTGAAAGCGCGTCCAAGCAGGAACAAACCCACATTGACGCAGGCAATGAAGAACACAGCGACCGCCGCGAGACGGAGCAGTGTGCCAACGCGCGAGAGGGACCCCGCCAGTTCTGGTGTGACACCTGTGTAAGAAAACAGGCGCAGCTCGCCCGAGCCGGAGCTTGGCTGAACGGCTCTTTCCGCATGACTTATTGAAATGTGAGGGCCTAGGCGCCCGAGCACCCAGAGGTTCCGGCTACTGTCTTCGGGCCGCCACAGGCCATCGTCTTTTATAGGCATCCAAACGTCAACAGGACGGTCGCGATATATTCCTTCGAGCCAGTCCGGCGCTACACCACCGACACGAGCGGCAACGCGATTGATGCGAATCTCACAAATACCGGCTTTAGCGCCGAACTCGCCCTGCCACATGCGATGGCTGATGACCACACCTTTGCCCAGCGGCAGTCCGAGGAATCGCGCAAGATTCGAAGTCACGACGGCTACCGGCACAGTTGCCGTTTAGCCCGCGAAAGTGACGGTGCCCTGCGATACACGGGCAGCGCCAAGCCATTCAAAAGCGTCGAGCCGCCTCTTGGCGGACAGATACTCTGGATACGAAAGTGGAACAGTTTCGCCGCCCGCCTCTTGTCCAAATACCGAGACTACTCGGTCGAGAGATTCCGCCGTAACGGAAGGCTTGGTCAACCCCTGAACGAACCCTTGGACGGTAACATTGCTGCCAACGCCGAGCGCAATCGTGAATAACAGCGCCAGGGCGAGCCCCGGCCTTCGTATGAAACTCCTCAGCGAGTATCGAAGGTTAAAAATCACGCGGCACAGTACTCACTTTGCCCCTGCAACCGGAAACCCGCCGCTGATCGCGTGCTTTGTTAAGTTTTGCTCGTGATTCCCAAAGCAAGCGTTCGATTCCGCGCCAGCTCCGTCCGAAACCGGACACACCGCGGAGAAGGTCCGCATCTTTTCCGCCAGCTCTCTCGTAACTCTACTCGTGACGCAAGGACGCCATCGGATCGACCCGCGCCGCACGGCGCACGGGGATCCATGCGGCAGCCAGGCCAACCATGAGCAGCAGAGCGCACGCCCCGGTGAGCGTACTGGGATCGTTCGGCGCCAACCCATAAAGCATACTCCGCACCAGGTGCGTGGCCGGTACAGTCGCGGCCACGCCTAATGTCAGACCGCCGAGTAGAAGTGCACCAACCTCTCGCAATACGAGCCACTCTACGGCGCCACGTCCCGCGCCAAGTGCCATGCGAACACCGATCTCGTGGAACCGCCTGGTTACCGAGTACGCAATGAGTCCGTACAGCCCAATGGCTGCCAATAAGAGAGCGAGCGCGCCGAACAGAGCCGATAAAAGTGCGACAAGGCGCTCCTGGAGTAATGAGCCCTCCACTTGTTCCGATAGCAGCCGGAACTCGAGCGAGATCCGCGGGTTCATAGCACGTATCGTTTGTTCGACCCGAGTCTTCAGATCCTTCAACGGGCCCGTGAAACGCAGCGCGTAAGTGCCTGCTGGCAGAAACGGCGGGGGATTCTGGATGATGGGCAGGTACATCGTAGGTGGCACTGCATCGCGCAGACCAAGGTACTTAGCGCCTCCCGCTAGCCCGACGATCTCCGTGACCAACTCCTTTGGGGGCGCCCCCGGAAACGCATCGCTGCGATAGACTCTGCCAATCGGGTTGACTCCTGGAAACAGCCTTCGTGCCATGGCTTCGTTTACGATGGCTACGCGAAGCGAAGTGGCCGTATCCTGTGAATTGAAAGTGCGGCCCGCCAACAGTGGCGTGCGCATCGTTGCGAAATAGCCAGGAGAAACAAGATTAAAGAAGACATGTTCACTTCTCACCTGCCCGCCCGGAGCTTCCACACGCACGTTCCACTGCCAGAACATGCCACTGACGGGCGTGACAGCGGAGCGACTGGCGGATACCACGCCAGGCAACGTTTGCATCCGCGCCAGCAGGTCCTCGGCAACTGCCGTCTGTTGTTGAGGCGTGTTGGAAGTATTGGTAAAGTCGAGATCGATCAGGAGGACACCATTCCGTTCGAACCCCATCTTTTGTGTCAGCAATGTGTGCAGGCTTCGCACCAGCAGGCCCGCGCCTGTCATCAGCAGGAGTGATAAGGCGACCTGGGCGGCAACCAGCGTCCGGCCGAGGCTCCATGCTCTGCGCTGTCCGGCGGTCAAGCCCCGAGAGCCCTCCTTCAAAGCATCGTTCGGCCCAGACCGCGTGGCTTCTAGCGCCGGAGCAAACCCAAAAAGCAGACTCGTCACGATGGCGAGTCCGGCTGTGAAGCCGAGCACGCGGAGGTCTGGTGCGAGGTCGAGAGACAGATCGAGGAAGCTAACCAGGGCGCGGCCTCCCCATTGCGCGAGCCCAACGCCCAGGGCCGCACCAAGGATGGCAAGGAGCAGACTCTCAATTAGGAATTGCCGGATCAGGATTGCCCGGCCCGCACCCAACGCAAGCCTTACGGCGATTTCGCGCCGGCGTGCGTCGGCCCGCGCCAGCAACAGACTCGCTAGATTCGCGCAGGCGATGAACAGCACGACGCCGACTATCGACAGGAGCAGCACCAGGCCTCGAGCATAATGCTCACGTATGCCGGAAAGCCCGGTTCCAGCCGCGCGGATATTGAATTGACTCCGCAAAAATTGTCGCCGCTCCTCCGGACTTAGATCGGGTGATGCCGCCGCTTCGAATATTACCGGCGCCAAAGTATTTAGGCCGGTGGCGGCATTCCGCACGGTGCTACCGGGCTTGAGCCGACCCATAACAGACAGCCAAGAGAAAAAGCGGTCGGCTAATGGGCCTTGCGGCTCGAAAACTGTTTGGCTGGCTAGTGGCACTGCGACATCGAAGCGGCGCCCGACATCCACACCGAAGAACCCCGGCGGCGTGATACCGACAATGGTAAACGGATGGCCGTTCACCCGAATCGTCCGGCCGATCACTTGCGGATCGGAGCCGTACTGCTGCTCCCGGAACGCATGGCTGATCACGGCAACGAGCGGCCCTCCGCGCCGGTCGTCATCGGGCACGAGTACTCGCCCTCGCAGGGCTTGCACACCCAGAGTGTTAAAGTATCCTCCACTCACGTAGAGGCCCTCCACCGGCTCCTTCTCGCCGCCAACGGCAAGGTCGAATCCGGTGTGCCCCCAAGCGAACACTCCCGAGAGCGCGTTTTGCCGGTCGCGGAGCTGTTCCCATGTAGCGTTGCTGAAATAGTCCCCTTCAACGACAAGCTGCACCAGCCTGTCAGGTTCAATAACCGGCAAAGCACGCAGCATCAGAGCGTCAATAAGACTGAAGAATCCTGTATTTGCGCCAATCCCGAGAGCAAGCGACATTAACGAAACCAGCGTAAAGCCTGGGCTACGCCGCAGGCTGCGCAGCACATAGCGAGTATTCATGGAGAACTGGCCCAGCCACACCCAGCCCCATTGGGCGCGAGTCACTTCCTTGGTCTGCAATACGTTGCCGAATTCGCGACGTACGTTAGCACGCGCTTCGGCGGCGGTCTCTCCGCGCTCCATGCGGTCGCGCTCAGCCAAGCGGAGATGCATCTGGATTTCCTCCTCCAGTTCATTCTCGCGGCGCGCCCGATTGCGCCACCACGCCCACGGATTCATGATTGGCTCTCCCTCGCGGCAGGGTTCATTGCAGCCGACATCGCTTCCACCAACTGCCGCCAGCGGGACTGCTCCGCTCGAAGTTGTTTCTTCCCTGCCGCCGTCAGGCGATAGAACTTGGCACGCTGGTTGGCCTCGGTTTGCTTCCACTCGCTCGCAATCCATCCCTGCTTCTCTAGACGGTGAAGCGCGGGATACAGCGAACCCGTTTCGACTTGGAGCACATCGCCGGAGTTGGCTTTGATGGCCAAGCTGACGGCGTAGCCATGTTGAGGGCCCCACTGGAGGGTAGTCAGGATCAGCAGGTCGAGCGTACCCTGCAATAGCTCGATCCGGTCGCGGTAAGGTTCCTTACGAGGCTGCATAGCCGTAGCCAGTCTACAGCATTCTCTGTAGAGTGTCTACAGCCCTCATGATCACCATGATCACCAGCGATTTGACGATGCCCGTCCGCGCGAGCCTTTATCTCTGCTAGCCGGTCAGATGTCGACCGGAGGCGCATCGGCCTCTTGGGTGCCTACGACACTGGGGCTGGCCGCGCGCCATCCCGCGGACGTGCGTCACACGCCCGCGAAGTCCGGATCTGGGAAGCTTGACGGCCCAGTGTGAAGCTCTCGCGTGAACGCCTTTCTCTAAAGATGGGCGTACCATCCCACGCGTTGATCGAGCGCCGCTTCCGGGCTGGAATGCTCCGCTAATACGTGACCCTTTCTGCTCCCAGCACGCGAACCGCGCGCATCATGCTAGCCTTCACGCAGACGCTATGGCTCAGTTCAACGATGAATACTCGAGACGCAAATGGTTGGGGGTGGGGCCTGCAGCCGCTGGTCTGCTAGCCGTGACCAACGCGCAGGCGCAACTGGCCGCCGACAAGAACCTCGGTGCCAAGACCTATAACATCCGTGATTTAGGAGCAAAGGGAGATGGTGTCACGCTAGATACCGCTGCTGTGCAGGCGGCGATTGACGCCTGCAATCGGGACCGAGGCGGCACGGTTTTAGTGCCTGCCGGTATTTTCGTCATCGGGACCGTCGAGTTGAGAAGCAATGTCACCTTGCACATAGCTGCCGAAGGCAAGCTACTGGGGAGCGCTGATGGCAAGCAGTACCATGCCATCGACGCGATTCCGCTTCAAGGGGATACGACACTGGAAGATGGCAACTGGGCGCTCATCTTCGCGGTGGCTGCACAAAATTTTGCGGTCGAAGGACCAGGAACCATCGACGGCCAAGGCGCCCAATTCCGCAGCCCCGGCCGCGGTGTGCCGCCGCCCTCGGGGATCGGCGGCGCGCATCGTCCCTACCATCTGCTCTTTCACCAGTGCCAGAATTTCTCGGTGCGCGATCTTTTCCTAAAGGACTGCGCGTTTCACTCGGTGCGCATCATCCAGAGCAGTTACGTGAAACTGGACGGCATTCGCATTCACAACCGCGTAAATCACAATAACGACGGGTTTCACTTCATCAGCGCCCAGCACGTCTACATGAGCAACTGCGATGTCCAATGCCAGGACGATGCCTGTGCACTATTTGGTAGCTGCCAGTTTGTCACCGTGACGAACTGTTCATTCAGTACCCGCTGGTCCGTATTCCGGTTCGGCGGCGGCGCGGCGGAGAACATCACCGTATCCAACTGCCTCATCTACGATACCTACGGATGCCCGATCAAGATTCGCGGGGGCGAAGGGCCGAGCCTGCAGAATATTTCTTTCTCTAATATTGTGATGAAGAACGTCACTGGGCCCATATCCATTTGCCTGGGTCCGCGCAATCGGCGGTCAGACGCAGAACAGTCGGAGCAGCCGCACACCGAAGGTATCGTCCGCAATATCTCTTTCCGCGGCATTCGCGCGACGGTAAGTGTGCCGGTCCAGCTCCCCGATGTCCCATTCGTAAGCGGATACAATCCAGGCGAAATCAAAAGTTGTATCGGCCTGAGTGGTGTCGGCGCCTTTCTAGAGAACATCAGTTTCGACGATGTGCACGTGACGTTCCCAGGCGGTGGAACGGCCGAGGAAGGAGCGCTGCGGGATGTTCCTAAAGTCGTCGGCGAGTATTACGCTGCCGGTGTCTTCCCGGCTTATGCGCTCTACGCACGCAACGTGCGCGGGCTCACGTTGCACAACGTGCGGTTTGACGTGACCAGCGCCGAGTTGCGCCCAGCAGTGGTGTTGGACCACGTGGAGGATGCGTCGGTGAACGGTCTGAGTGTACACGCCGATCCGAAGGCCGAATCGGTCGCGCGGTTCATCGATTCCCACGACGTGTTGTTGAGCGCGGCCCGAGTCACCGCACCTAGCCCCACCTTCCTACGCGTAGAGGGTGCGGCAAGCCGCGGGATAATGATTGATGGTGGGGATTTGTCGAAGGCGGCACAAGCAGTATCTGTAGGTGCCGGCGCTATCGAATCCAGCGTGAGGGTCCGGGGATGAGATACCCGTCGAAGGACACTATCGCGATTGCAAAAGGGAAATGATATGAAAACCGCATACGGCGTAGAGATCCCAGATAGTTTTTCGAGAGTTGATTGATCCGAAGCGCTTCGCTCTGATTGTGTACGATCTGCAAAAAGGTATCGTTCGACAAATCCGAGATGGCGAATCGGGTACTGCGCGGGTAAAGCAAGTGCTGGATGCCTCGCGCAAGGCAGGCATGCGCGCCTTCTATACAAGGCACCTTTCTCTGCCCAAAGAGTTGATGGGCGCATTTTGGACTATCAACGTAACGCCCAGACGCACTGTAACCTGATATTGGTCTTGGGCAGAATCTGATCCCGGACAGCGGTACAAGCGTTGCGATCGGTCACCAGCGCGGCGTTGGCGCAAGCCAAACCGTGCGCCTGCGTACGGTTGGGCAATGAGCAAAATCCGGATCGCTGAGGTGTGATCCGAAACTGCCGCAAGCACGATCCTCGGCAACGTCGTGCCGGGCCGTCGCCATAAGCGCCTGAAGTTCTCCAGTCGAACACGTTATTGGCGTCTGCGCCTGACTCCGCTGTTGTCTAGCAAAAACGGCTTGCGCGGCAAATCGAATAGGTGTAGCATTCCGCTAAGCGTTTATTAGGGACTGTGGGTCTCTGAAGCTTCGAAAAATTCACCTGATTAAGGAAGAATATTAGCGCATTTTCCGATAAGGCCAACCCGCGGTCACATTGCGGTTTGCGCTGTGGGATTATTTGCAAGCTTGGAGACCACTCAAGTGCTCAACCTGAAGTCGGGGGAAGGTTGTGGAGGTGAAAGCTGTCGGACGGCCATGCAAACCATTCTTCTGGTTGAAAATGACCTAGCCAAGTTGGTAGCGCGGTCTCTGATTTTGCGCTGCTTTGGGTACACACTGCTGGAAGCCGACAGCCGCGGGGAGGCTTGGCGCGTCTGCCACAATCACGGCGGGCCGATCCACCTCATACTGACGAACGCAACATCGGGCAGTTCCAGCTCCAGCCAATTCGTAGCCCGACTTCAACTTCTGTATCCCCAGATTCGTGCTCTCTTCCTTTGCGACGCATCCTTAGCAGATTTGACGGCGCAACAAAACATGCGCTGCGAGTGCGCCTTTCTTCAAGAGCCTTTTCGGGTGGACGTTTTGGCTGATAACATTAGGGGACTGCTCGATCGTCCGAGAGAAACCAGAGCCGCTTCGCGGTCGTAACGGATCGGCCAGATCGTGTCATGGCTTTATCTGGTGAACGCCGGAACCGCCAGCGGGTAGCGTTGCATTGGCCAGTTCGTCTCTTCGGGCAGCACGGAAGAGCATCTGTGGAGAGCATTACTGAGAATCTGAGCACCGAAGGGCTCTATTGCATCTCCACAAAGCCATTCAAGACCGGCGAACGTCTCCGATGCGAGCTAGTTATTCCGAATGCTCTCGGCTTGGATACCCCTATCGTGATCGAATGCCATGTCACAGTTCAACGAGTGGAATATCAACGGGG
>Ga0116220_10000633_pt1 | contig 13786 bp, 5 predicted proteins | sample Sb_taG_10_FD_88967 | JGI IMG/M metagenome (GOLD analysis project Ga0116220, IMG submission 88967) | Peat soil microbial communities from Weissenstadt, Germany - Sb_50d_7_NC metaG | ecosystem: Environmental > Terrestrial > Soil > Wetlands > Peat | place: Germany: Weissenstadt | collected 2010-09-21
CATCCTCCCCGCCCGACGTGCGGAGGCATCGAGTACACGTCGGCGCACGCGACGTACGGCTCGACTTTGTAGCGATGGATCCCTGCGCGCGTGTTCGCATGATTGATCGGGTTCAGCAGCGAGAACAGTTCGCCCGCCTTGTCGCCGTCACCGAGCATCGCGAACGCGATGACGGACCACAGCGCGCCGTGTGTGTATTGGCCGCCGTTCTCCCTGATTCCGGGCGGATAGCCCTTGATATATCCGGGGTCCAGCGGAGTGTGATTGAACGGCGGGGTGAATAGCAGCACCAGGCCGTCTTCGCGGCGAACCAGATATTCGTCAACCGCCGCCATCGCGGCAGCGGCACGGACCGGACTTCCGGCGCTGGAGATTACGCTCCACGACTGCGCGATCGAATCGATTCGGCATTCGAGATTGCCGGCCGAGCCGAGCGGCGTCCCGTCATCGAAGTAACCGCGCCGATACCAGTTGCCGTCCCATGCTTCGCGCTCCAGCGATCCCGCAAGCGCAGTTGCGCGACGCCGCCACGTCGAAGCGCGCGCATCCTCGCGGCGGATATCCGCCAACGGCGCAAACGCCTCCAGCGTGGTGTAAAGGAACCAGCCGAGCCAGGTACTCTCGCCCTTGCCCGCCTCGCCGACGTGGTTCATGGCATCGTTCCAGTCGCCCGACCCGAACAGCGGGATTCCGTGGATGCCAACCGCGAGGCTATGGTCGAGCGCCCGCGCGCAGTGTTCGAAGATCGTGCCGCGCTGCTCGGAGACCGTGGGCTGAAAGAACGATTCTTCCTCGCCGGCACGCAGTTCCGGACCGTCAAGGAAGGGCACCGTTTCGTCCAGAATGCCCAGCTCGCCCGTCACCTCTATATAATGATTCACTGCGAACGGCAGCCAGACGCGATCGTCGGCGATGCGGGTGCGGGCTCCCTGTCCCGCGGGCGGAAGCCACCAATGTTGCACGTCGCCAGCGACAAACTGGCGCGCCGCCGCGCGGAGCAACTGCTCCCGCGCCGTCGCGGGCTGCGCCACCGTCAACGCCATCACGTCCTGGAGCTGATCGCGAAAGCCGTACGCGCCGCCCGCCTGGTAGAAGGCCGATCGAGCCCAGACGCGGCACGCCAGGGTCTGATACAGCAGCCATCGATTGAGCATGACGTCCATCGAACGGTCGGGAGTCTTTACCTGCACCGTGTCCAGCAAGCTGTTCCATCGATGCACAGCGGCGGACAAAACCGAATCGAGGTCCGCGTCGCGATATTTTTTAATCGAGGAAATCGCCTCCGCCCTGGTCCCCGCCTCGCCGAGAAAGAAAACGACCTCGGTCACGGCGTTCGGCCTGAGAGACAGGGTCGTTTGCAGCGCCGCGCACGGATCGATCGCGGCTCCGGCTCTGGCGTACAGCGGCTTGCCTTCCGCGAGCGCCGCGGGATTGTCCAGCGTGCCGTTGCGGCCGAGAAACTCAGTTCGGTCCGCCGTCCATGACAGTTGCCGGCCGCTCAAGTCTGCGAATGCGATTCGAATTCCGTATTCGGTGCTGAAGGAGTTGCGCGCGAGTATAGCGTGGGTTTCGGGCTCGATCTCGGTCACGATGAACGGAGCGGATGCGCCGCGCGAAGTGCCGAGCACCCATTCCACGTATGCGGTGATCGACAAACGCCGCGCGCGCGTCGAAAGATTTCGAATCTTCAGCCGCGAGATCTTGATCGAGTCGTCCATCGGCACGTACTGCGTCAACTCGAGTGAAATTCCGTGCGAGGTGTGTTCGAAGACGCTGTAGCCGTGGCCGTGGCGAACGACGTAGGGCGCGACATCCTCGCGAATCGGGATCGCGGTCGGTCCCCACAGTTCATCGGTATCCAGGTCGTGAACGTAGATTACCTCGCCGGGGCGGTCGCTCACCGGATCGTTTGACCACTGCGTAATCTGATGCTGCTGACTGTTGATGGACCAGGTGTAGCCCGCGCCCTCGACCGAGACCTGGAAGCCGAACGAGGGATTTGCGATCACGTTGATCCACGGCGCCGGCGTCCATTGTCCCTCGCCGAGGGTCGTCACGTATTCATGGCCGTCGCCCGCAAACCCGCCCAGTCCGTTGAAAAATTCGAGGTCGCGCCGCGGCGTCGAGATTTCCCCCCCGCCTGCCGCCGGGGTTCGCCGCGGCGGCGGGCCTGCCGCCGGCTCAAACATCTCCAGCCGTTTGACCTGGTCGGATAATGTCCCGCGCCGGCTCAGCAACACCGCTCGCGCCGCAGTCTGCAGAACGTTTCGCACCTCGACCGAAACCAGATCGGAGCGCAGCACGAACACATTTCCGCATGCGCCCTGCCCGTCGGAAGACGACCGCGCCGGATTGGACCGAACCATGGCCTCGAGCGCGATTTGCAGTTCTTGATCGTATGACGGGGGCCGCTCGTTCAGAATCACCAAATCGACGCACAGCCGCTTCATCCGCCAATATTCATGGGCGCGGACCAGCTCGCGCACGATGTCCAAATCCCCTATCTCGTCGATCCGGACCAGCACGATGGGCAGGTCGCCGGAAATCCCGCTGGGCCACAGCTTCGATTGTCCGCCCGCGCCGCGCTTGAGCAGGTCGGACGAAGGCCGCAGGGTCGGATCCGAGTAGATCACGCGATTGGCGATACGCTGAAAAAGATGCGCTTCGTCGGCGTCAACCCGCAGGTGATGCAGTTGCACCTGTGCCTGCGTCCACGCCAGCGTCACCGCGCGCTCGAATGCGGTCGAGTCGTGATGCTTGTCCACCAGGTCGAGCGCTTCGGCCCGCGTCGGCGCGACGATGGTCCAGAACGCGACCCGCGCCGTCGCTCCCGCCTGTATTCGCAGCCGCCGGCGAACGCTGAAGATCGGATCGAGAACGGTCCCCACCGTATCGGAAAGCGGCCGCCCGTCGATCACCGAAATTGCATCGCGGACATCCCGCCCGCGCCCAAGAAAGCGCGCGCGGTCGGTCTCGAACTGTATCTCGCCTACGGACTCTCCTTCGGCCACCGCCAGATGCGCCGCCCAGACCGGCGCCTCGGTGGGCGAGCGGAGTCGCCGGGTCGCCAGCAGCGCGCCGGTCTCGGCATCGAACTCCGTCTGCACGAACATCTTGGAGAAGGCCGGATGCGCAGTGTCCGACGCCTCGGGCGCTAGGACGATTTCGGCGTACGAAGTCAGCTCGACGTCGCGGACGCGATTGCCGAGATTCGAAATCGACACGCGCCGAACTTCGGCGTCATCTTCGGGCGACACTGCAACTTCGAGCGTCGTCGTCATGCTGCCATCGCGCCGCACGATTTCAGCCCGATCCTCGGAGAACTCGACTTCGTAGCTGTCCGCCTCGATGCCGGCCGGTTGAAAACCCGCCGACCAGACCTTGCCGCTGTTCACATCGCGGATGAAGACATAGGTCCCCCACGAATCGCAGGTCACGTCCTCATGCCATCGCGTGACCGCCATCTCGCGCCAGCGGCTGAAGCCCGACCCGGCCGCGGTGATCATCACGGTGTACTTGCCGTTGGATAACAGATGCGTGCGCGGGACCAGATCGTGCGGCGAATGGAACCGGCGAATCGTCGGCGGAGCGCTCTCGCGGACGTTGGCTTCCGTCTTGACCTCTTCGGCACGCGGGCGCGCCACCGCGACGTCACGCGGCGTTCGCTCCTGCAGCAGCAGCTCAGTCGCCTGGATCATGGGTTCGGCGTGAAACCGCGCGCGCATCGCGCCGGTGTTCAGCGCGTCGGCAAGAGCCACCAGCGTCATCCCCTGATGATGCGCCATGTACGCACGCACGATGGCGACGCTCTCACCTTCGGGAACGCGCGACGGCGTGTAGTCCAGCGCCTCGTACCAGCCGAAATGCCCAAGCCCGCCGGCGATTAACAGCCGCGAGAAATTCTGCGCGGCGGCTTCCGGGTCCACCATCGCCGCCAGCGCCGTAGCGTAGGGTGCTATCACCGCGTTCTCGCTAAGTCCCCGCTTCAGCCCGAGTCCGGGCACCCCGAAGTTCGAGTACTGATAGGTGAGCTCGAGGTCGCGCGCGTTGTATGCGGATTCCGAGACACCCCACGGCATCCCAAGCTCGGCGCCGTACTTCATCTGCCGGCGAACAATCAGCCGATTGGTTTGCTCGAGCAGGCTCCCGGCCGGCGCGCGCATCACCAGCGACGGCATCAGGTACTCGAACATCGATCCCGACCATGAAATCAACGCCGAGCCGCGATCGACCGGCGTCATTGCGCGCCCCAGGCGGAACCAGTGCCTGACTGGCACTTCCCCCTTTGCGATTGCGACAAAACTGGCCAGCCGCGCCTCGGAAGCAAGCAAGTCGTAGCAGTTGGATTCGAGGCTCCCGTCCGTGACCCGGTAGCCAATCGACAGCAGTTGGCGCGCGGGATCGAACAGGAAGTCGAACTTCATCGCGTCGAGCATCTTGCCCGCGGTTGCGGCGATCTCGGTCAGTCGCCGCTCGAGCGATTTCGTCGCATCGCGGGCGCGCGTAAGCGCTTCGAGCGTCGAGTCGACTGATCCGGCGGGCACTGCGGCAATTGCGCCGGTGCTGGCCTCAGCGGGGCGCTCGTCGTTCCGGGGCTTCAGGCTGCCGATCGCCTGATCGTACAGGTCCGGCAGATCGCCCAAAGTCGGTATCGAATCGAGCTGGGTTGCAGGGCCGTCGAAAGTCGCGTCGCGAGCACCACGAGTTGACCACGGCTTCAGCAATTCGATGTCGCGTCGATGACTGCGGATGCATGCTCTTAGCGCTTCAGCCCATGCGAGCACGCCGTCGGCGGCGGAGTCGGCGCGCTCCAGCGTCAACGCGCGCGCGATGTCACTGATCGAATCGCTCTGAATCTCAAGTTCCGCCGACCACGCGGTGAGTTCCACCACGGTTCGCGGATCCGACTGGATCAACAGCGCTATGCCGTCGAGCGCTTCCTCCAGCTGCTTTGGAGTGACAGTGTGGCTTCGCCGATCGGCGGTAAGCGGGCCAAGCGACTCGCGAACCAGCGCGATCGAGTCTTCAATTCCCCTGAGCCATTGAATGTCCACAACCGGCCGCGAGATCATCTCGCGGCACGCGTTGCCCAGCGCGATCAGATGCCCCGCGAGATTGCCGCTGTCCACCGACGATACGTACCTGGGGTCCAGCGGCCGCAGGTCGCGCGTGGCGTACCAGTTGTAGAAATGCCCGCGGAACTGCTCCAGGCGCTTCATCGTGTCGAGCGTCGCGCCCAGCCGCTCGACGGTTTCATGCGTTCCGATCCAGCCGAAATCGTGAGCCGCGACGACCGAGAGCAGATACAGTCCAAGGTTGGTGGGCGAAGTCCGATGAGCCAGAACGGGCTTGGGGTCTTCCTGAAAATTGTCCGGCGGCAGCATGGTGTCTTCCGCGGTCACGAACTTCTCGAAAAAACGCCACGTGCGCCGCGCGCTGAGTCGAAGCGCCCTCGTGTTGGCGAGCGAGAGCGGCTGGGTACCCTCGATTCGCGGGGGAAGACTTGCCCATCGCGCGATGGCCGGCGACAGCATCCACAGGATCACGAAGGGAGCCGCGATTATTGCACCGCCCCGACCTGCCCATGCGACGAAGATCGCCGCCGCGGCGCCGAGCGCCGTGCCGCCGGCCATCATCGCGTAAAAGCCGCGAACGTCGAGACGACTCGTCCGCTTGGCCTTCGCCGCGGTCGTCCACTCGAGCATCAAGCGATGACTCACGCACAAACGGTAGAGCGTCCGCGAAATTGCGTCGCTCATCAGCCATGCCTGATGCGCCAGCAAGGTCAGCATCATCGCGAGCTGCGAGAGTCCGACGGCCAGATCGGTGGCGACCGCGCGGATATGGCTGCGCTTGGAGATATCGCGCCGCCGCGGGATGATTCCGGTCAGGAACGGGAGCATCGGCGCGGTCGCGATCGTCGCGACAATGAACCCGGTCCAAATCGCGGCGGCGGCTTCGGGAAGCCGCCATCCCGCCATCAATGCCAGCAACGCCGTCGGCGCCGACAGCGTGCGGCGCAGGTTGTCGATCATTTTCCAGCGCCCCAGGCGCGGGATCGATGACCGGCCGTCGCGCGGGACCGTCGTTGCCGTGCCGGCGTTGGAACCATGCGCACGGCCGACAATCCACGGGATCAATTGCCAGTCGCCGCGGGCCCATCGATGCTGTCTGGCGGCGGCAACGTCGTAGCGCGATGGAAACTCCTCGACCAGCTCGATGTCCGACGCCAATCCCGAGCGCGCGAAAGTTCCTTCGAAAAGATCGTGGCTCAGAAGTGTATTGTCCGGGACGCGCCCCGCCAGCGCCGCTTCGAACATGTCCACATCGTAAATCCCTTTGCCGCTGTAAGAGCCCTCATCCAGAAGATCCTGGTAAACGTCGGAAACTGCGAACGCGTACGGATCCATGCCCCTGGTGCTGGAGAAGACGCGCTGGAAAACCGAACCCTCGCGGCGGGTCGGCAATGCAGCCGTGATTCGCGGCTGCATAACCCCGTGACCTTCGACCACCCGGCCGCGTTGCTTGTCGAATCGTGGAGCGTTCAGCGGATGCGCCATTTTGCCGACCATCCGCTTGGCGGCGCCGCGCGGGATTCGCGTGTCGGCGTCGAGCGTGATCACGTAGCGCACGCCGCCGGGAACCACCGGCGGATGTCCATCCGATGCGATAAACGTCGTATCTGTCGCGCCGCGCACCAGTCGATTCAGCTCGTGCAGCTTGCCGCGCTTGCGCTCCCACCCCATCCACACGCCTTCGGCTTCGTCCCAAACGCGCCGGCGATGGAGCAACAGAAATCGCTTGCCGCCCGGCCCCGGTCCGTGACGTTGGTTCAGGTGCGCTATCCCCGCCGTGGCTGCGGCGAGCAGGTCGTCGTCGCCGGGCGCGGTTTCGCTCGCGGAGTCGGTCCAGTCCGAGAGGATCGCGAAGTAAATCTCGCCGTCCGAACTCGCCAGGTAATGAACCTCGAGACGCTCGATCTGCTCGTCGATCTCGGCGCGCGTGGTCAACAAAGTCGGGATCACGACCATCGTGCGCAGGCTTGGCGGCACGCCATCGTGAAGCTCGAGGGCGGGAATGATAGCGGGACCGATGAAAGTCGTGACCGCCCGATTGACAATCACGACCGCCGCATCGGTTGCGGGGATTATCGCGAGCATCGCGAGAATGAGCCGGGTCCATCCACCGATTTGCGCGTCCGCAACGGCAAGCATGGCGACCGCGACGATGATCGCGGTGACCACCGCGATCGTGCCCAGGTAGCCCATGATTCCTGCGGCCGCGTTGGCGCGAGCTATCCAATCGCGGACTGGAGCGCGAAATCCCAGTTGCTCTTCCAGAGAGTGACGCCCCTCTGAAATCAGGTAGTAGCCCGGATGGTGCTCGCGGCGCGCCCTCGCGCCGTCGCCGTCTGGCACTTCGGACGCCGCACCCCGCGCAGAATCAATCGCGCTTTGAGCAACCTCGATTTCGGTATGCCCCGAACCTCGTGCAAGTTCCTCGATCGCGTGCCGGTAGCGATCGCGCGTGGCAAAGTCCATCGCGGCAAAGTCGCTGGCGGCGCGCAGCACTACATCGACCGCGCTCACGCTCTCGAAGAAATCCGCCCAATCAACCGCGGACATCAGGCGCATGCTCGTGATGACGTTGCGGACGGTAACGTTCATCGCGCCCTGCCCCTGATGCACTTGACGGACGATCTCGTCTGCCGTGGTTCCCTGCGCCAGCAGCCGCTGGTCCAGCCACCGCAGCGCCGGCGTCACCTTGGGATCCTGATCGCGCAGGCGGAGAACCATCTCTACTGCGAAGGAGGCCGACAGCGGCGACTTATCCAAATCCTTGAACACCGCATCTACAGGCTCCGCGGCGCGGCCGTTCGATCCCAGCAGCCGGTTCGCCAGATGGTCGGCCTTTTGGCGTTCCCCACGGCTGTGGCCCATCTGTTCAGCCAAGCGCCGCAGGTTTTCGACCAGCACGATCCTGAGCGTAATCGCGACCGCCCATAGCTCGCCGATCGTCAGCGGCTGCACCCGCTGGTAAGCCTGCACGAACCTCGCCAGCGTCTGCGGATCGAAGTGGCTGTCGGTATGCGCGACGTAGGCCCACGCGATCCCGAAGACGCGCGGATACCCTTCCAGCGGGCCATCGGCGAGCTTGGGCAGTTGCCGATAGAATCCGCGCGGCAGGTCGTCGCGAATTTCGCGAATCTGCTCTTCGACGACATGAAAGTTATCGACCAGCCACTCCGCGGCCGGCGTGATCGCGCGTTCCTCGCGGATTGCGCCCGCGATGCCGCGATACGCCGCGAGCAATACTCGCCCGTTGTCGCGCACGCGCGGCGCAATCGGCCGTCCGCGGCCGGGGTAGGCCGTGACGCGCTGCGCAACCGCCAGCGTCTCGCCATGCTGTTCCAGGCGCTCGACGCTGAACAGTTCCGCACGGATCGGCTCTTCGATATGCGCGAAAGAGGCTGCCGGTCCTTTAGGCGCGCGAAAAAATACCAGGTTCAAAAAAACTTGCCTCTCGATCCGGATGACCCGGCCACGGGCTGACTGATGCGAAAAAAACTGCGCAAACGAAAAATTTGCACGCGATGCGGCGAACAGCGAGCCACCGCGTTCGTGCGTCGCCCGTTTTTTAGAATACCAGAACGCGGGCCGCAAGCCTTGGCATGAAGCTCGCCGGTTTACCTCGCCCGAGTCAGGCTGACGCCTCCATCTGATCGACTACGATGAAGTGTGGAGATGGATCGGCGGGACGAAAGTTACAATTTCTCCGATTCCTCCGTCGCTCTCAGGTGTAGCGGGCGCAGGCGCGACGACTTCTTGGACTGGTGGTCCTGCATGCGGCGCAGGATGTCGTCGAGCGCGCTGACCGCCGCGACAATGTGAGGTCCCTTGTTCAGCATCACGCATTCGGCACGTTCTCCCATCGCCGCGTCAGTGATTTCTGCGCGAGATGCCTGACCTTTTTTGGCGAGAGACTCGAGCACCTGCGTTGCCCATATGACGGGCAAATGCGCCGCCTCGCAGATCCACAGAATTTCCTCCTGAACCTCCGCCAGCCGTTCATAGCCGCACTCCACCGCCAGGTCTCCTCGTGCGATCATGATACCCACTGGTTGCTGGCGCATCGCAGCGAGCATGAGGTTAGGCAAACGCTCGAAGCCTTGGCGCGTCTCGATTTTCAGCACGATTCCCAAATGACCGCCATCAAGCTCCCGCAGGCGCGATTGAAGTTGAACGATGTCGCGCTCATGGCGCACGAATGACATCCCGACCAGGTCCGCGTGTCGAACGATAAACTTAAGGTCTTCGAGATCTTTCGGCGTAAGTGCGGGCAGCTCGATTTTCGTATCGGGCAGATTAATTCCCTTGTCGGCTCCGAGGCGATTCCCGCTTGATTTGGCCTCGGTAATCTCGATGAGAAGCGCGTCAGGCTCGGCCTCCCGCACGAATCCGCCTATCTTGCCGTCGTCGAACCAAATCTTCTCGCCTGCGCGAACCATCGAGAAAACCTCCGGCAGCGTGCACGAGATCGTCGCCGGACTGAGCGTGCGTCCGTCCGAATCGATCGAAGCGCTTTTGCCCACAATGGGTTCGCCCGTGAGCCGCAAGAAGTCGCCTTTGCGAAGCAGGATTCCTTGCTCGCGGCGCGGTAAATCTCGCACCTGCGCTTCGCGCCTTGGGTCGTTGCCCGCGTCGGCGCGCAGCAAAACTGTTCCCGCAGTCACGTATGCGGTTTGGCTGCATCGAGCCCATCGCCCCGCCTCGCCGGCGCCGGCGACTTCGAGAACTCGTCGTTTCCCGCGCGCATCTTTGAAGTGAATGCGTTCTCCGGTTTTGACCTCATCAAGCCATTGCGCAGGGACGGGCAATACCGCGTCCGCATCCGAGGGAGCAGGGTGGCCCACCTGCGCAGCAGTAAGCCAGATTCGCGCGGGTTCCGTCACGCGTCCAAAACTATCGCGTCCGGGATGCCACACGACCACCTGCGGCCCCGGTTCTGTCGCCCCGGTTCGGAGCTTCGGCCCGGCAATATCCATTAGAATACGGCATGGCAGACCCAATTCATTCCGCGCGCGCTCCAGATGATCGGCCATCCGGCCCCAGATTTCCGGGCTGTCATGCGCGCAGTTTATCCTCATGCAGTTCATTCCGTGGGAAACGAGGTCGCGCACCAACGAATAGTCGTCTGCAGCCTCAGCCGACATCGTCACCATGATGCGGACTGCGCGATGCTCCGGGGCAGGACCGAGTAGCGCCTCGGTATTCGCCGCGAGGATCGACCTGCCCTCGCGAAAGCCCGGAGATTCCGACGGCGCCTGCACTTCAATCACCTGGCCTGCCAGATGATGGAGCGCGACGAGCACCGCATTCAGCGTGCTCATCACATGAGCTTCTGTCCTGCCGAGCGATGAGAGGCCGAGAGCCGCGAGTTCGTCCTGGAGTGCCCGAATATCCTGGCGTCTAAGCGCGAGATAATGGATCAAATTGATCGCGCTTTTTCGATACGCGAGATGGACAGTCGATGCGCGCTGGCGAAGATCGCCTTCGTGCCTGATCAGCGAGCGGCGGATTTCATGAAGCCTCGAGATTAGCGATTCGAAAGTATCCCGGCTGGCTAAAGGCGATTCGAATTCATCTTTCACAGCAAAAGATTTGGTGCAATCGATGTGCCGATTCGACGACATCTCTCGTAACAAAGTGAACATCTGCGCGACTTCGCGGAAGCCTTGACAAAGTTATTAGATTGGTTAATTTAACGTGTCATTTGCTCAGATCTGAAGCTGTCGCCCATAGCATCACCGAGCTTTAGTGCTGATGCGTATCGACACACTCGCGCAATCTTAAAATCGCCAGGCCGGCCTCCGTGTGTGGTACCGTCTCTCAGCGGATCGGAATGCGCGCGCTGATCATTGGCGCGCGCCTCTGTGCCCGTTGCCGGCCCGAAGGTGCATTCCGGGCGGCGAAACAGCTTGCAACGTTTCTGGCAGCCTGCAATCATCTTACCGGCAATCTTACCATGAATCAGACGACGAAATTGTCGACGAAGGGTCAGGTCGTTCTTCCGAAGTCGCTCAGAGCGTCCCATCGATGGAAGCCCGGCACTGAGTTCGTTATCCAGGACCGGGACGAGGGCATTTTGCTCCAGCCGAAAACCGGCGGCGCATCGCGGACCTGGGAGTCGATCATCGGCTGCGTGCCTTATGCTGGGTCGCGCAAGAGCGTTAGGGAAATGGATGAGGCGGTTGCGGCCGAGGCACAGTCGCGCAAATGACAGCGCTCGATACGAACGTCCTTGTTCGCATCATAACTAACGATGATAGAGCTCAGGCGGCCCGCGCCGCGAGGTTCCTGCGTGAGCAGGAGAGAGTTTTTATCTCAAAAACGGTTCTACTCGAACTGGAGTGGGTTCTACGGAGCGCCTATAAGATCGGGCCGAATGCTATTATTTCCGCGCTGCGCGACGTGCTGAGTGTGTTCAATGTCGAAATTGAAGACGAAGCGGTAGTGAGGCAAGCCATCGAATGGTACGAGAAGGGGATGGACTTTGCAGACACTTTGCACGTTGCTTCCGCCGGTCCAAAGCGGAAGTTCGCTACATTTGATAATCGGTTACGTCAGAAGGTCCGGCGTCTCGGGCTGGGTGAATTAGCCGACATCTGAACTCGCGCATCGGGTTTCGCATTACCGCAATGCCCACGCATGATCATCAGTTTCGCGTCTCGTCGCGATGCGAACTGCTGCCGTATCTGCTCAGCATTCCGCTTGGACTGTCGCGCAAACAGGCGAAGGATCTACTGCGCTTCCGGGCGGTGACCGTAAAGCGAATGACCGCCGTCAGGCATGATAGCCAGTTGGAGCCGGGCGACGTTGTGACTATCGCCGCGGGCAAGCAAATTCCCGCCGCGTCGCTTGAGCACCATGGCCTGAAAATTATTTATCTCGACGATGCGGTGGTTGTGGTCGACAAAGGAGCGGGGCTGCTTTCGATGGGATCGGAGGGCGAGAAAGAGAGAACTGCGCATCGGATCCTCAACGAACATCTGAAGGCGCACACAAAATCGTCGCTGCAACAGGCCTTCATCGTGCATCGACTCGACCGCGAGACCTCCGGCTTGATGATGTTCGCAAGAAGCCGCCCGATCCAGGCGGTCCTTCAGCAGAACTGGAAGAGCGTGACCAAAAGATACGTTGCGGTCGTGGAGGGCACGCCCTCGAAGGCGAATGGAACGATCCGGGACAATCTTGTAGAGAGCAAGTCATTCAAGATGCATCGCGTCGAGCGGGGTGGAGAGCCCGCAATCACGCACTATCGTGTTTTACGAACGCGCCGGGACAGGTCGCTCGTCGAACTAACGCTCGAAACCGGCCGCAAAAACCAGATTCGCGTGCAGATGGCTGGCATGCGTCATCCTATCGTCGGTGATCGCAAATATGGCGCGACCAGCGATCCCGCGCGGCGGTTGGCGCTCCATTCGTGCGAGCTGAAGTTTTGCCATCCAGTGTCGGGCGCCTCGATGGAATTCCGCAGCGCTCTCCCGAGCCGGCTGATGGCGCTGATCGAGCCGCGCGCAGTCGCACGAGCAAAGTGAGCATCCCCGAATCCCGCAGTGACAAACAAATGACACTGCGGTGAGATTCTGACGGCTCTCGAGGCGCGGGCATCGGAGCGGGCATCGACGTTCAAAATTCCCAGGAGTTCATAAGGCGCGCGACTGCCCGTTAAAGGCGACCACTGGCGGCATCGGTCACGCTTTATAGGCCGTGGTCTTGCGGCGGCACGCAACTTGGATCGATCAGGCGCGGAGGTGCGCGGTGCGCGTCTGGTGGAATTGAGCGAACCAGGTACCGGATGAAAAAGAGTGAGCATTGAAACCGCGAGCGTTCCCGCGATCGACATGAGCGCAATTACCCAACTCGCCGAAGGCGATGAACTGGGCGAGCGGTTTATCGCCGAAATCATCGACGTATTCCTCGGCGACCTGAGCGAGCGCGTGCGCACAATCGGCCTGCAGATCAACAGGGCTGACCGCGCCGGAGTTTCGGCGACGGCACATGCAATAAAGGGAAGCTGCGGTCATTTTGGCGCTATGCGGCTGGTTGAGCTTTGTCGCGAGCTCGAAGACCGGGCGAGGCGTGAACCAAGCGGCGATATTCAGACGGCGATCGATTCGATGGTCGCGGAAGCTGAACGCGTGCGCGCGGCGGTGGAAGCTTACAGGTCCGAACATGCGCGGCCATGAGCCCGCGACCTGCGCCGCGATCACGCCGTCGCGGTCTGCCCGGGTGCGGCTCCGCCGCTGCTGCCACTGCTCAGCGCCAGCATCACTTCAGTCCAACCGTCGAAAATCATGTCGATGCCTATGAAAAGTCCGATGATCCACAGTCCCGAAACCGGCCACGAACTCATGATCGAAAATCCCAGGAATAGCGAGATTGCGCCGTTCAGGATTAGCCATCCGCGGTGATGGAGCGGAGTCGAGAAGGCTACGAAAATTCTAAAGGTGCCGGCGACGATCAGCAGCATCGCGATCATGAAGGTCAGCGTCACTGCCGCCACCCCCGGATGCGAGACCATCAGGAGGCCGGTTACCGCGTACAGCAGGCCGCCCATAAGATTGATGAAGAAGCCGCCCCAGACACGTCGCGCGAAGCCGTGAACTACTTCGAAGATGCCGGCGAAGAGCAATAGCCATCCCAGCAGCATCACGGATACCATCGTCATTAGCTCGGCGCTGCCTATTGCGATGGTGCCCAGGATTATCAGCGCCACTCCCATG
>Ga0116220_10000634_pt1 | contig 13776 bp, 9 predicted proteins | sample Sb_taG_10_FD_88967 | JGI IMG/M metagenome (GOLD analysis project Ga0116220, IMG submission 88967) | Peat soil microbial communities from Weissenstadt, Germany - Sb_50d_7_NC metaG | ecosystem: Environmental > Terrestrial > Soil > Wetlands > Peat | place: Germany: Weissenstadt | collected 2010-09-21
CACTGATACCTCCCGGAACACCATCCCGGCGACCTCCAGTCGCTCGACTGGCGAAGATCAAACCGGGATGACACCGGACAAGCGGCGCACCACGCCGCTGGTCCAGTTACTGGCGACCGGGTGTTCCCATGCTCATGGCGGAAAACCCCTCAACCTGGTCCCATGCCGCTGGCGGATGACAGCAGCGCGGCCGCTCCGCTCGGATGCTGCGCGCCGACAGCTGTCCGTGATCGACCTGAGTACCCAATCGCGCATGGTACTAAGGGTTGGGTTGTTCAGCCTCGGTTGTCTTGTGGCCTAGCGGACGCAGCAGGCCTCCCGGCACGCGAAGGTGCCGACTTTCGTGCCGACAGGAGGGACGTCGGGCGTTGCACACGAAGGGAAGCGTGATGCGGTACTGGGAGCGCGTGCCGTGGACCTGGGTGGCAGTGATCGCTCTTGCCCTTTGTTTGGCAGGTTTTGCACTCTTTGCCGTCCCGTCAGCGCGGGCAGCTGGCCTGTCAATGTTCTCTGCGGGGCTGATACTTCTCATGGTCGTTGGCTTGTCCACTTCCCGGCTCGCCGTCAATCGCGTGCTGATACAGTCACGGCTGCGGCTTGTCTTGACGTGGGCATGGCGAACTGCCGTGGCTGGCCCCGTTTTGATACTTGCGGCCTATTCGATGCGCGCTACTCACCTTGCCCGCCCCGTGGGGCCGTACTTCTTTCTGGCTGGCCTAGGCTTCTTTGTGGTTGGCTTGTCTGTTTGCGGATTGGCGTTCATACGCCTGGCCCGAGGCTCGGAACGGCTATCCATATTGTGGGCTTGGCGTGTAGGCATCCTGGGTGGCCTGTTGCTCTGGGCCGGGGCTGTGATTTACGTGACCACGGGAGCTCATGGTTTGGGCGCAGGAATCTCTGCGGCGGGATTGGGGATTATATTCTCTTCATATTACGTATACAACGCAGTCGATTTCGCGGCTAGGCTCAGCCAGGCTACTAGTTGGACAACAACCTGGCTGCTCATCCTTTTGTTTATAGGTTTTATTGTCCTGTTCCCGCCATTTATGATCTTTCTGGCTACTAACGGGAAGGCAGCATCCTTTCCTGCCAGCCAAAACATGGGGGTCGTGGTTTGTAGTATCTTGCTACTGGCGTTCATCCCGTTTCTTCTTGTTGGTCTTCCAGAAATCTTGCGTAGAAGACTATCCTGGGATCAGACAGGTTCGGATCAGACATCAGGTTCGGTCAAAAATATTTTGCTAAGCTGGCTGGCGGTCGCTGCTGCGCTAGCTACAGCTCTTTACGTAATGCTGCTACATTTCTTCAAGGGACCTCTCGCTAGTGTGCCGATAGGTCCGCTGTTTGTTGCACTGCTGGCGACTCTCGCGCTGTTGACGCCCTTCTACAAACTAATAGCAGCGGCTTGCCTGGAAAGGGGTGTAATGGACATCGTTCATCTGACGCATTGGCGTACCAGTCAGGCTCGGACGTTGCGCAAGCTTCGAACCGAGTGGCGTGTACCGAGCGTACGGAATAGTAAGCAACCTATTAATCAGGCTGAAAGAGATATAGAAGGTGATCCAAATCGGGTGGTACATGATTGAATCTGAGCGCCGAGGGATAGCGATGCAGTGAAACAGTGATTTTCGGTGATCTTTCCCCTGAGCCCGCCCGGTGATCCCATCGATGCGAACTAGTGGCAGGACGGTCAATAAAGGTCATCCAAGCAGGTCACAGAGTTTATATCGGATCATCGTGGACACGTGTGGGCGATGCGGTTGCTGCCGTTTGCTGCTGCCATATGCGTGGCGTCTGGGCGGCACGCCTGAAGCCTGATTAGATTAGGTAGGCGAGGGATCCGTGTACGTCGTTCCCGCTGTCTCGACGTCCTGGTCTTCGCTCACGCTACTGCCTGTGCCGCTCGAATACTCGATTGAGTTGCTGACCTGCGCTATCGGCAGCAGGCCTGGCGCGGTGATGGTTGGCTGGCCGAGTGCTGCTCCAGATCGTCTACTTGCTGGTTCGCCAGGTACTCGGCCTGGCTATCCTGATGTTCCGCGGGGACGGGGCGAAGGAAGCTGAGCTGCTGGTGCTCCGGCACGAGAACGCGGTGCTGCGCCGTTACGCCGCGCGCGTGCGGTACGAGCCGGCTGACCGGGTGTGGTTCGCCGCGTTGGCCCGGTTTCTTCGCCGCAGGCGCTGGACCGGTCTCTTCCCCGTGACGCCGGCAACGCTCCTGGCCTGGCACCGCAAGCTGGCCGCGGGGAAGTACGACACCAGCAGCCGGCGCAAGCCTGGCCGTCCGCCAATAGTCCGGAGCATTGCTCGCCTTGTTGTCCGGCTGGCGAGGGAGAATCCACTGTGGGGATACCGCCGGATCCATGGCGAGCTAACGAAACTCGGAGTGATGGTAGGGCCGTCCACGGTGCGGGAGATCCTGCGTGTTGCGGGCATCGATCCGGCGCCGCGCCGGTCAGGCCCGACCTGGCGGCAGTTCCTGCATGCCCAGGCCGCCGGGATCCTCGCCGTCGACTTCCTGCACGTGGACACCGCGCTCCTTAGGCGACTGTACGTCCTGGTGTTCATCGAGCACGGTACCCGCCGGATGCACCTGGGCGGCGTCACCTCCAGCCCGACCGGCGAGTGGACGGTGCAGCAGGCCCGCAACCTCGCCCTCAGCCTCGACGAGCGGTTCGGGGACATGCGATTCCTGATCCGCGACCGCGGATCGAACTTTACCCGCTCGTTCGACGCCGTATTCGAGGCCGCCGGGACCAGGATTCTGCGCTGCGCTGCCCAGGCGCCGCGGATGAACGCGATCTGCGAACGCCTCGTCGGCACCCTGCGCCGCGAGACGCTGGACCGCGTGCTGATCCTCGGCGAGGCGCACTTGCGCTCCGTCCTGGCCGAGTACCAGGCGCACTACAACAACGCCCGGCCGCACCAGGGCATCGCCCAGCGCATCCCCGCCGGCGAACGTGACGCTCACCGCGCGACTCTTCTGACCGATATCGATACAGGGCAGATCCGCCGAAAACCCGTCCTGGGCGGCCTGATCAACGAGTACACGCACGCCGCCTGACGCCCGGGAGACCCGCAGGTCACCTACCGAATCCTATTTTCGAGCGGGACAAGTCCAGCCAGCGCCACGGCCGCAGTCAGGTCCGCGACGATCTTGGACGGATCGTGGGCCGTCTGCGGCGCCCGCCAGCGCGCCAGCCGGTTCGACAGACCTTGGCCGAGCCGCCGCAGTTAAGCACGGAACCCGGGGGCTACCAGCGGCGACGAGGGCCTATACGACGCAGGCGGATCCAGGTGAGCAACGTGAAGATCAGCGCCAGCCCGATCATCATGCCCATGTCGCGCAGCCAGTTGGCCGAGGTGTGCTGCCATAGCGGGTCGGTGACCGCCGTGGGTGGGTTAAGCAGGTTGAGATTAGCGGTAGACGCCACTGCGCCGAATCCCCAGCGGGACGGTGACAGCCAGGCGAGCTCAGTAAATCCTGCTTGCCCAGCCAGTGATACGACGCCGCCGGACAGGATGACTTGAATGATGGTGAGCAATACGAGGAGGGGCATCGCCCTCTCCGAGGTGTAGACCACGGCGGATACGAGCAGGCCCAAGCACATCGAGGCTAGGGCGAGCACGGCGACGCCCAAGAGCAACTCAACTAGCGGAGCGCCGGCCAGGAAGGCACCTGAGGGCGGCAGCGGCCGCCCGGCTAGTCCGACTAGCACTAGGACAGCCGACTGCACGACGACGACGCCGCCGAGCACCGCCAACTTGGAGGACAGGTAGGCGCCTGCCGACAGCCCAGCTGCGCGTTCTCGGATGTATATCGTGCGTTCCTTAACCAATTCCCTGACCGAACTGGCGGCCCCGACAAAGCAGGCGCAGACGACGAGCACCAACAGCGTTGTGCTGGCGTTCGGGTTGTTGTGAAGGCTCCTGGCTAGGCCCTGCGACGATCCCACCAAATGGATCAGCACGCCCAGGATGACTGGTAGCAGCCCAATGAGCAGCATATAGCCGCGGTCCGCCGCGATCACTCGCATGTATCGGCGGGTCAGCGTGCTCGTCTGCCGCAGCGCGCCGCGCCGCTGCGGCGGCGGAGCGGCCGGCAGCTCCAGGTCGTTGGCCTGGGCGGGCGGCTTCGGGCGCTGGCTCAGCACGTACTGGGCGTGAGCCGGGGACGCGGCGTACTCGGCGGCCCAGTCCCGGTCCGGGTAGCGCTCGAAGGCCTGGAACACCTCGGCCCAGCGGGTCAGGCCGAAGTATTTGAGCCCCTCCTCGGGCGGGCCGTAGTAGGCCACCCGCCCACCGGGGACCAGGACCAGCAGCCGGTCGCAGGTGTCCAGGTTCGCCACGCTGGCCGTGACCACGATGACCGTCCGGCCGTCGTGGGCCAGGTCCCGCATCTGCTCCATGACCGACTTGTCCAGGCCGGGGTCGAGGCCTGAGGTGGGCTCGTCCAAGAACAGCAGCGATGGTTTGGTAAGCAGCTCCTGCGCCACGTTGACCCGCTTGAGCTGCCCGCCGGACAGCCGGTCGGCGCGCGTGTTGGCGTGCTTGGTCAGGCCAAGCTCGCCCATCACCTCGTCGACCCGGCCGTCCCGCTCATTGGCCTTGGTGTCGGCGGGGAAGCGGAGCTCGGCCGAGTACTGCAGCGCCCGGCGTGCCGTCAGCTGGGTGTGCAACACGCTTTCCTGTGGGACCAGGCCGATCCGGTAGCGGAGCTCGGTGTAGTTCTTGTACAGGTCTCTGTTGTCGTAGAGCACGGTGCCGGTGTCCGCGGGGCGCATGCCGGTCAGCGCGCCGAGCAGCGTCGACTTGCCCGCGCCGCTGGGGCCGATGACGCCGAGCAGGCATTTCTCCGGAACCGGGAACGTGACGTGGTTCAGCAGCACCTTGCCGCCGCCGACCTTAACCACCAGGTCCTCGGCGCTGAAGCTGACCTCGCCCTCGTCGACGAACTGCCGCAGCTCGCCGCCGGCCAGCCGGAATGTCGAACTCCCGATGCTGATGATGTCCGCCTCACCGATCACTGCGGAGGAGACCCGGCGGCCATTGACGTAGGTGCCGTGGTGACTGCCGAGGTCAACGATCTCGTAGGTGCCGTTGGGTGATTTGCGCAATTCGGCGTGGTGTCGCGAGACGTCGAGGTCGGGGAGGACCAGGTCGTTGTCGGGGACGCGGCCGATGCGCAGGGCCCTGGCTGGCAGCGGCGTCCGCGATGTCGGACGCCGGTCGATGCTCGGCAGCCTCGGGCCGGACCCCGGCCCGACTACGGTCTTACTGAGGTAGTGGGCGGAGAACCCGCGCGAACCATCATCCGATCGCCATTCGGGTACGGCTTTGAGTGCTTCTTGGACGCCTGCTGCCGCCGGGAATCGGTCGTCGGGCTGAAGTGCCAGCATGCGGGCCAGAACTTGCCTGAATTCGTCCGACACGGGCAGCGATGAAACATCGACCTGGCTGTTAATTACCGAATACATTATCTCTGCTATGTTATCGATATGTTCCCAGGGAGTTCGTCCGGCCAGGCAGTAATACAGGACAACACCGAGGGCGAAGAGATCTGATCTCGGGTCTGGGTGAAGGCCTTTAAGCTGCTCGGGAGCCATGTACATTGGCGTGCCCACCAGGGCCCCTGTGTCAGTAAGAGCTATGGACGCCTCCAGCGCGCGGGCGATACCCAGGTCAACGATCACCGGCCCGCGGCTATCCTGCATGATGATGTTCGCGGGCTTCAGGTCTACCCTCACGACCCGTTCCCTGGCTAGGTAATCCAGGGCTCCAGCCAGCATGTGGCCGACCGCGGCGACCTCGGATGGCCGCATCGGCCCATCATCCGCTATCAACTGCTGTAGGGTCGGGCCTGCGAGCAGTTCCATTACCAACGCAGAGGCGTTATCTGGAATGGCTACGACATCGTACGTCTGGACAATCTGAGGGTGCTGGAGTCGCATTGCGATGTCCGCCTCGCGACGCAATCGTGCCAAAGCCTGAGGGTTACTGTTCATGGCGGCGAGCGGCACCTTGACCGCGACAGATCGGCCGGTGAGCTGATCCAACCCTGCGTATACCGATCCCATGCCGCCTTGTCCTAGCAGAGTGAGCAATTCGTAACGTTTCCCGAGGACCTTGGCGGCTGGATCTGGGGACGGGGCTACCGGTGCGGAGTCCGGCGCCGACGCCGATGCCGCCGGCCCCCAGTTGGTGACTGGTCCGACCAGCGACACCTCCACCACTCCCCGCTCCGACTCGTTCCGCGCGGCGAACCCGAGCAGCGAGGCTCGGACTGCCTCGGCAAGGCGGTATACCTTGTCTCTTGACTCCGCCACATCCGCGATCACGGTCATCGACGGCCGGTTCTCGCGCACTACTTCGAGGATCTCGCGCTCAGCGAGGTGATCGAGCAGTCGCTCCACGTTCCGGCGTGAGATCCGCAGTAGCGGGTCAAAGTCTGCGTCGGTACCTTCACTCCAGAGTTCCGCCGCGGTAAAGGGCTCTCCCTCGCTTTGCAGCACCCAGTCCACCACGTAATAGCCGCCGAGCCGCCACCGGTCCTCGTCGATCGGCACCGGGAACAAGCGCTTGTCCCCGTTCTTCTCGAAATACTGGCGCATGATGGTCTCGAGCTCTGCATAAAAGGCCACCCGGTCAAGATCCTGGTCACTGACAAGCAGGCGTGGGCGACTTCCCTCCCAGACCACGAAGTCGTTGAATTCCTGGAGCAGACGACGCGGTACGCCTCGGGCCTTAAACCTCAGATACTGCACCAGCGGGTCGCGCCCGGGAATGGGAGAATTACCGCTGAACATATCCTCGGCCAGCAAGTCAGCCGCATCCCAGATACACGGTACGTACATCCGCCAGCCGAAAACACTCTCATACACGCCATTTCCGCGAGCGGCATCGCGGACGGCACGGTCGTGCAGATCCGGGCCCGCGACCACAAGAAAATGCGCACCCGACGCAGTCAGAACGTTCTTTATGCCGCTCAGGAGATCTTCGATGGCACCCAGACCTGCCTCATCTACTGTCAGCTTGTCGACCTCATCCAAGACGATGACCAGATGAAGCCGAGGTCGCTCCTGGCCTCGTCTCAGCTTCAATCTCTGCAGCAGAGATGGACGTAGTTCCGCGATACTCGTCAGCTGGTCGACCAGCGCTACGATGCGCATCAGATCGTGTTCCGCATCGGTCTCCGAATAGGCCAGGAACGAGGCCTCGGTTGCCATGGAGTGACTGCGTTTGGCCGACATGGAGATCTTGGGTACCACGAACTCCGCCACCGACCTGATGCCCTTGCCCGAGCCGGCGCCCATGTCCACGCCGGCCGATCTCTCATGCGCCTCGGACTGTGTTTCCTTGAACGACAGTGAGGTGCGCATGTACGCGACGATGAGCGCATGCCTGGTGGTCGGAGGAAGCCGGTGCAAGGCCCCGGAGTCGCTCAAGGTCTCGAACACCCGGCGGACGATGGCGAAGAGCAACCGTTCGGTGGTCGTCGAACGAGCCACGCTGAGCCATACCGGAAGAATCTGATCTGACGGCGGACTTTCGGCGTCGATCTGGTCGAGAGCCTTTCGCACTAGCGTCGACTTCCCGACTCCCCGGAAGCCAGTGATGAGGAAGGCGCCTCCGCGGGAATGCAGAATCCGGCTCTGCAACTCTGTGACCAGTTCCTGGTTGCCGAGTGGGGGCAACACGTCCTCATCCGCCGACAAGGGCTCGTGAACGTAGCGGAATGAAGCCTTCAACGGAATATTCAACAAGGCGGCCTGCCCCTACTGCCGAGCCTGCTACAGATGGTAGGACTGGCACCACGCGAAGCGCAATCGCCCATGTTCGATTCGGCAGGCACTGGTGAGATGAGCGCGTCAGCGTTAGCATCCCGGCCGAAATGTATCACGAATAAGCGCAGGGTACTTCGTGCATACAGTATTCAGCTTTCTGGCGGTAGCCGCGACGGAAAGACCGCTTTCGCGGGCGCCGGCAACCCTGTCCATTGAGGGCTGCGGCAGGGACCGCCTGGTGACGATGTGGCGGGATGACCTGTCTTGACGAAGGGCATTCCCCTCGCTCACTCTTCGGCAGATAGGCTGGTCATCGCTGCCCAGCGCAAGAGACGGTCGACCTGGAATGCTCTGATCCTGGCCGCCCACACTACTGGGGAGCCAAGAAGCGAGCCATTGTCGTCCGACATGCGGCGTCATAGAGTGCGCAGAAGCGTCCGAGTTCTATCGGCTACCAGGCATAATGCCACAGTGAGCTCTATAGGGCGGCAGGGGAAATCTTGTTCGTATCGAGGTCAGCGCTTCTATCGCCATAGCTCCACCGGCACCTGACCCGGCGGCTGTAGGTGACCTGCTGCGGGCCGGGTTCGCCGTGGTGCGGGCGCCTACCCGGCTGATGGCCGCGGCCCGGTGCGGCGGCCGCCAGCCGGGTAAGTCCGACCCGATCGACGCCCCTGGCGGTGGCGCACGCCGCGCCGCGGGAGCCCGATCTGCCCGCCGCGTGCCTGGACGGCCCGGCCAGGACCGTCAAGCTGCTGTCGGATCACCGCCAGGACCTGATGGCCGAGCGGACCAGGGTGTGCAACTGGCTGCGCTGGCACTTGCACGAGCTTGATCCCGCCCTGGCAGTCCCGCCCCGAGGGCTGCGCCGCTACCACGTCCTTGACGGCCTGGCCGCACAACTGGCCGCCACGAACGGCATGGTCGCCAGGATCGCCGCCGGCCTGGTCGCCCGCTGCCGCGAGCTGACCGCCCAGATCAACGACCTGGAGTGCGAGCTGGGAACCCTGGTCCGCCAGCTGTCTAACGCCGCCTTCCGTGCCCTTCTCGCCGACGAGCACCGCCACGCCGCCGCGGACACAGCGGCTTTGACGTAGGAGCATTATTCGGCGCGGAATTACCTCCTGGTAGGCATGCCTGCCGCCCCGGTAACCCTGGGTCATCCGGAGAGTGATCCCAAGCACCCAGAGGGTGGAGACCTGGGTGCCCGTGTCAGTTGGCCGCAAGTCAAGGGGCTCTTGCGAGCCCCACAGAAACCCACAAGACCGCGACACGGCGGCCGATCCCCACAGGAATCCCACGGACGAAACGGCACACTCCGGTACACTTGTTATGCGTGTTAAAGGCACGGAGAATAGCCGGTCAGCAGTGTAGACGCACGGCGAGCTGGGCTGTTGGAGCCTTTCCCAGGTAAGTGCTCTCAGGATGATAGAACGCCTGAAAAGCGGAAGCTCAGTCAGTGAGCCATTTTCATCCTGCGTTTGCCTCGCGGATCTGCAATGCGTGGATGGCCTTGGCGAGCTGGCCGGCGCGCCAGGGGCAGCAGCGGAGCTTGCGGAGGATGCGCCAGGTCTTGAGCTGGGCGTTCGCACGCTCGCCGGGTGACCGCAGTTTCGCGTGGGCGCGGTTGGCGTCTTTCTGGGATTCCGGCTTGTTCTTCCCCCGGTACGGGATTTTCGCGTACCTGCTTCCCTGGTAGCCCTTATCGGCCAGAGTGACCAGGCCCGCGGCCTCCAGCTCGGCCAGGACGCCCCAGATCCACTCGGCCTTCTTGTCATGCACCGAGCCGGGCAGCGCCCCGGACACCCACAGGACGTCCCCGTCGGGGCTGGCGATGACCTGCAGGTTCATCCCGTGCCGCTTGTGCTTGCCGGAGTAGAACGGCCGGTCCGCGGCGACCCGGTCGACCGGGATCAGCGTCCCGTCCAGGACCACGTAGGCATACCCGGCCCTCTTCGCGTCCCGGACCGCCGTGCGGAGCCTGGGCGCCCGCGCCGCCAGCAGGGAGACGGTCTCGCTGACATACCGCCACGCGGTCGTGGTCCCAACCCCGAACCCGGCGGCGAGCTCGGCGAACGTCTCGCCTTTGCGCAGGTAGACCAGCACGAGCAGGGCCTGCTTGGCGGGGTTCAGCTTCCGCCACCGCGACCCGGCCGCCGACCGGTGACGGCGGATGATCCCGGACACGTAAGTAAGGGTCCGGGACGACAACGGCAGCGCGGCACGGTAGAAAAGCATGGAAGCCCCTGGTGGTGGTGAAGCTTTCTTGGTCGATCGCCTCACTTACCAGGGGCTTCAGAAATCCCAGAGTTCAGGCGAACTGAAGGGTCTTCACGATGAACCTGAGAGTCTTCATGCTCTATGGCTCGTTCTGGCGGCGCCGTTACGGGATCTTCGGGGCGGCACCTCAGGCTGGCGGGAGCGATCGTCCGTCCCGGCGCTTGGGCGTCACCGGCGGTCCGCCCGGCGACGAGGACGCCACAGTCGGCTGGTCCTGCCGCTCGCCGGTCCGTTTCACCAGCTCCGGCTCCGGGATCAGGACCTCCTCGACCCCGCAGCCGAACACGGCGCAGATGACATCCCTCCCGCGGCTGGCGACTTCCACCCCCAACCGCTATGCTCCGCCGATCACAGATAGCCGCCAGCATCAAGTCACGTGACCGCTCAGGATCCTGTACCAATCCTCGTCACAGGCCCAGTAGGTTCGTGCCGCCGCGAACCCCGACGAACGGGCCGCTGCTATCGACACTGCCGGGTAGCGTCACCGCGGCTCGATGGCGACGTGCAGCTACCCCCCAAGCTCGTGGGAGTTCGCTACCGGCTCTGCGGTCCATCCCCCAGTGCCGATGGTCTGCCAGAAGAACGACAGGTCGCCGTTATTGTCCGAGGCGGTGATCACTGACGAGTTCCCGACCTGCGCGACCGACGGGCTCGCGAGGATTGTTCCTGAGGGCACGCCCTCTGGGATCCATTGCGCAGCGGGGTTGGCCTGCCAGTAGAACCACAGGCTGATGTCGGGGTTGGAGTTTGCGGCGGCGATCACGGCCGAGTCCCCGACCTGGGCGATCGACGGGTACGGCAAGGTGGAGAACGGTCCTTCTGGTTCCGTTAGGAGGACCGGATTCGAGCTGAACGGCGCACTGCTGCCGATGGTCTGCCAGTAGGACCACAGGCTGCCGGTATTGTCAACGGCGATGACCACTGACGCGTCCCCGCCCTGGGCGACCGACGGGTACGCCAAACTGCGCCCGCTCTTGGCCGGGCCGTCGACCAGCTGCCCCGGGCTCCATGTCGTGGTGCCGATGGTCTGCCAGTAGAACAACAGGTTGTGCTGGTCGTCAATGGCGGCGATCACGGCCGAGTCCCCGACCCGGGCGACCGACGGGCTCTGCAACGCGGCGGAACCGGCCACCTTCTGCGCCGGGAACCAGTGCCCGGTGCTGATGTCCTGCTGGAAGGACCACAGGGCGCCGAAGTCGTCAACGACGGCGATCACCGCAAAGTCCCCGACCTGGGCGATCGACGGAGCCTGCGAGATGGCAAACCCCAGATCGAATGTGAGCTTCCAGGACCCGCCAGTGGCGATGGTACTGCTGGGCTGCTGGTAGACCCAGAGGGTCTGGTCAGGGCCTACCACGGCGATCACCGCCTGGTCCCCGACCCCGGCGACCGATGGCGCCGAGCCGAACTTCTGCCCGCGGGTTACCTGGTTCGGGCTGAACGGCGCACTACTGCCGATGGTCTGCCAGAAGTACCACACGTTGCCGTCTTCGTCGAGGGTGACGACCGCCGACGTGTCCCCGACTTGGGCGACGCCATTCATCGTGGGCTCCGGCCGGCGTGCGTTAGATAGATCGCCATCATGCTCCTCCTGCGGTGAGTTCACTCGGGCCCGGCTGCATCAAGGCTCCTCGCCAGCAAAGACAAGCCATCGCCTAGCTGACCTCGGAACGCTTGCGGGCACGTCAGTAGTTCAGAGGCGCGACAGGCCAAATAGATACACTGACCGGCTAGCAAACCTGATGTCCTGTCTTGTTGATCATGAGGCACGGGCAGCGCGCTGAACTGCGGTGCCTCAAGTACCTGAGACGGCTGGGGCATCGGTCGTCTTGCCGATCATGAGGCAAATAGATGCGCTGTCGGTGCTGTCTCACCAGGTCAACGGAGCCGGTGCCTCATCTTGGCGAGACGCCGACCCGGATGCCTCACATTCGCGCCCCTTACCTCGGCCTGGATGAGACAGGACACCTGACAGAAAAAAGAACCTTTCCGGTCCGGCGCGCGGCTGCATGGGTTCATCGGGACTGCAAGACAGTCAGTTCAGACGACGATCTTTCATGTTTCCTGAAATTTCTTCAACAGTGGGACCAGCCCTGCTGAAGCGGAGAAAGCTCAGGTCCGGGGGCTATAGAAGTTATTGAGACCTCAGGGAACTCTGGGGTTATTTATTACTGGCCTCAGCAGCAACACGCCGCGCAGTGATCAAGCTGTGACAAATAGGTCGCGCCAGGATGGAAAACGCTCCGTGCTGCGGCCAGCGCGCTTACCTCCGCATATCGTCAGCGTTTCGATGAATTCTACCGGCGTGGCCTGCACGAACTTGTGCCGCTGCCCCTGACCCGAGATGGCGCCGCCATGGCCGCGGGCGATCTTGGCGAGGTTGTACGGGCAGAGCGCCACGTGCAGTTCGTCGGACCGTCCGGCTGCGGCAAGAGCCATCTGGTGCACCACACGTTGCTGAACCTCGATCCATCGGTCCTCCCGGTCCTCGTCGACCGCGGCACCGGTGCAGGCGCCAACCGAGCCGTGCCAGGTGAGTGTCCGAACGTCCCCGAGTGCGGCGCATCTCAGCGGTGGCAGCCGCGGCGGCACCGGTTGGGGGGTTCTGCCAGCGCTCCCCATGGGGATCGCAGGAGCCGGATGGTCCGGCGCCGGGCGGCGGAGCGTTGGCCCGCTCCAGCCGCCCGGCGTGCCCGAGGGGCAGGGGGTCAGGGCGAGATGGTGATGCTGCCTGGTTCGGTTGCCTGGTCCCCGGCGCTGTCGGTGACCTTGATGGTGAACGTGAACGTGCCGGCCACCGTCGGGGTGCCGCCCAGGTGGCCACTGGTGAGGACCACGCCGGGCGGGAGCTGGCCGGCGGAAACCGTCCAGGTGAACGGGCCCACCCCGCCGGAGGTGAAGAAGTTCTGGAAGTAGGACGAGCCGACCGTCCCGGCGTTGCAGCAGGTGCCGGGGAAGGTGATCGCCAGCTGCGGCGCCGAGCCGACCGTGATGCTGTAGGTCCCGTTGGTGCTCGGTGCGCTGGCGCCGAAGGGGGTGACGTGGACGGTGAAGGTGAACGTGCCTTGTTTTGTGGGGGTGCCGCCGACGATCGTGCCGGCCGCGCCGTAGGTCGCGGGCATGGACAGGCCAGGCGGCAGGCTGCCGCTGGTAATCGTGAAGGTATCGACGGCGCCGTTGCTGGTCAGCAGGAACGCCTCATACGGCTGGCCGGCCGCGGCGGCGGGCAGCACGCAGACGCCGTTGACCAGCGTGCCGCCGTTGTTGCCGGGCGAGCACAGCAGGGTGATCGGCCGGGACTGGGCCAGCGCCGGGGCGGCGGCGCCAATTCCGGCCAGCAGAGCGCCGGCCAGGAGTGCTCCGGCCGCCACGACGGCGGCCACTGTCTTTCTCATCATGTCCTCCTCAGGGAAGTGGGGCGTGGTGGTCCGCAGCCGGCGGTCAGTTCACGGTCTCGGTGGATACGGCGTTGGCGGCGAGCAGCACGGCCCGGCCGGGGACGATCTTCAGGTCGCCCAGGCTGCCGCGCGATCCGCTGCCGGTGCCGAAGCTGGTGGCGCCGGCCGCGAACGTGAACGCGTTGCCGCTGCTGTCGGCGTAGACGAAGGTGCCAGCGGGATCGGCGACGACCAGCCCGCCGGACGATCCGGACGGCAGTGACGCGGTCGGCCCCCAGCTGCCGCCGGCCAGGTGCCAGGAGTAGGACGACCCG
>Ga0116220_10000646_pt1 | contig 13670 bp, 8 predicted proteins | sample Sb_taG_10_FD_88967 | JGI IMG/M metagenome (GOLD analysis project Ga0116220, IMG submission 88967) | Peat soil microbial communities from Weissenstadt, Germany - Sb_50d_7_NC metaG | ecosystem: Environmental > Terrestrial > Soil > Wetlands > Peat | place: Germany: Weissenstadt | collected 2010-09-21
ATCGGCGCGGGGGGCGCGCATCTCTGTGCATCGGGCAGGGAGCAAACATCTCTTTCAAGGATTTCGAGACCTTCTGTCCCAAGGCCATCGCCGGCATCGGTCAACTTCCCGACACCGTAGCAGACAGGTCAATTCCAATTCGCTTGAAGCGCAAAGCACCGAGCGAGACGGTGGAGCGCTTCCGTCGACGCGACGTCTCCGACCAGGCAAACGACATCCGCCAGCGAATTTCGGCTTGGGCCTCAGGGCGCGTCAAATCCCTTTCCGTCGCCAGGCCGGAACTGCCAGACACGCTCAGTGACCGGCAGCAGGACAGCATCGAGCCGTTGCTCGCAATCGCGGACGAGGCCGGCGGAGATTGGTCGCATCGGCTCCGCGGAGCGATCGTCGAGATCCTCGGCGGAGAAGCCAGCGAAGACCAGTCGATTCGCGTGCGGCTGCTAGCGGACAACTTTCTGTGGGGCTCCCGGCAATCGCGAATGCGGGAAATGATTTCGAAGAGCGCTCGACTACGGGCAATCGTTTCCTTGCCTCCCAATGTCTTTGCTCATACCAGCATTCGGAGCGCGATCCTCGTCTTACAGAAAGAGGCAGCGGGCAAGACTTATATGGCCAGCTCCAAGAGCGTGGCGGACCTCAGAGCGATCGCCGAAGACTATGCCGCTTGGCGGCGAGGTCAGCGATTCAGCCTAGGCTTCGAAGTGGACCTAGGCTCCAGTCGGTGGGATGTTTCCTACCATGAACCGGTCGATTTTGGTCTGGGAGGGGTCACATTTCCATACAAAGTGGTTCCACTTGGAGAAGTGGCGCAGATTGACGCTGGGAAACGATCGGACGCGGCACGGATAGCAATCAACCGTACTGGAAGCAAGGTTATCTGGCTGGAGGATGCCCCGGATGATCCCATAGTGAAGAACAACATCTTTGTTGCACCCCAGGGCAACGTCAACCCTCTCTACGTCCACTTCTACCTGTCATCATCACTTGGCAAGAGAGCCCTTGCGAAGCGCATCACGGGAGCAACCATTCCGCACATCAGCCCTAAAGACTTGGCGGGTCTTCCCGTCGTTGTACCCGAGTTAAGGCAGCAGGGCAAAATTGTTGAACAGGCGCTCAAGATCAGGCAGATCACGGCTACGTTGGAAGCCTTAGCATTCGAAGGTCAGCAGTCTCTCTCGGATCGCTTCTTCAATCTGGAAGCGGTCAGTGACAAGTTTCTTAAGTTCTCAGAGAATACTGAGAAAGCATTCTATCAGCGGCTGCCGTTCCCCATCGCTGTCGTCTATCGCAAGATCGCCAATGCAGCCAACAACACCCAGAGGTATTCACTCCTTATCGAGCTGTTCGAGGTTGTGATTCGATTCATAGTTCTGGTGAATCTTGCAGATTACTTGAACAGCCGCAAGGCAGCAGAAACTCTGGTGCAACAAGTACCAGATATCCGAAAATTATCCGCTCCCTCGCTTGGTCACTGGGTTGTATGGTTCCGGTCGCTTTCCCACATCAAGACAGCTGCGCAGAGTCAACCGTTCCTACGTGAAATCAAGGAGTTCAAGCTCCACGATTACCAAAGGATGCTTGATGAATTTGTGAACATCAGGAACGAATCCCTCCGGGGGCATGGCGCAACGCTGTCCGAAGGGGAGTACGAACTTAAGTTTCAGGAACACTCACCAAAGCTCAATAAACTCATCGGCGACTTGGGTTTTCTCGCCAACTACCGGCTGGTCAAGACGGGTTCGATGGACAAGGATGGTGATTTTTATAAGATTTCAGTACAGAACCTCATGGGCGACAATCCCCACTTTGAGAGCGATCACGTCGTGCTACGGACACCGCTGGAGACCAACAAGGTGCTTTACTTGAATGCCGAGGCCGAATCACTGGTATTGGATCCATACATCATCCTCGAAGTCTGCCCAGAGTGTCGACGGCCTGAGGTGCTCCTTTTCGATAAGTTTTCTGAACAGAAGATCACCTACCTGGGTTATGAGAGCGGACACAAACCATCGTTCCCCAACGTCGACCGCTTACCCCTAGTTATTCGAGAAGCCGCAGCGAGACGCCACTAAAGCGGGGATCTGCTAGACCCTGATCGTCCTGCCCGAAAACATCTGTTTTTGAGCCGTTCCCAGTCTCTGGGTTCGATCCTTTAAGAATCAAGTGGTTGGGCAAATGCCAATGACAAGGGTTTTTGGGCAAGTCTCATTCAACCAGGTCAATGAGTGTAATCGCGATTTTTCAACAATTACCCCTTGATTCAGGATTCAAGGGGAAAAGCCAAAGCCCTCTTCTGCCAGGATGGTGCTGCATCACGTGGGTAGACTGTCTGGCGTCGCCGCCCATTTTTGATCCGCGGGGGGGAGTTGTGCTTTCCCCGTTTTGCGAGGATGATGCTCGTCGCGAGACTAGCGAGGTAAAAACCACGATGAACAACAAAACCAAATTGGCCCTCGGGATACTCACGGCATTAGCTATGTTGGGGCTTACGTTTGCGCTTCCAAGAGGAAGTGCGATGCGAGACGCAGTGTCGGTTCAGTTTCCAGTAACAGTTGGGGTGTGGGCGATCTTCGTCCTGCTATTCGTGAAACTGAAATAGGGCGGCTCTAAACAAACGGCATACAGAGTCCAGTGAACGGGTGCACCCAGGATCGCTCCCGCGTCTCCGCGATCAGTCGGGCACCGGCTGATGGGAACCGGGTCAGTGAGCGTTATCGCGATTTTTCGCCAACAACCGCATAGTTTCCTGTTTGCCGACCGCTACCGTGCACTCCGGAAGCACCATTGCGGGATTACATCTCGGCGACGGGTTGGTTTCCGCGTCGGGCGGTGCCTGCCATCATCGCGCGGAGGAACCGCGAGCGGAGCCGGTCGCTCATGAGCGCCTGCTTGACCGGCGAAATCCGCAGAAACCCGCCCACTACACCGCGCATGAACGCGTGCGTCTCGCTCCCAGGATCGTCGAAGAGCTGATTCTGCAGCGTCCCTTTCTCCAGGCACTGCAGGATCACCCGCGCGAACGTGTTCTCGGGGTGGAGCAGGCGCTGCTTCCGCGGATGGAGTTTCATCGCCCCCGACGTGCACTTCACCGTGCACACGCCGCAGCCGACGCAGAGCGACTCGTCCACCGCCGGCCGGCCGTGCTTTCGGAAGCGCGGATCGGGATCGGGGACGCGGGGAATCGCTTGTATCGGGCAGCGCGTTGTGCAGACGCCGCACCCCTTGCATGGCTCCCGATCGGAGCGCGCGACATAGCTTGAGGTCATCACCGTGTTCGGGTAGCCGTGCTGAGTGATGCCGAGGAGCACGTTGCAACAGCAGCCGCAGCAATGGCACATGAAGCTCACGTTCCGCTGCACGTTGTCGGCGTTGATCATCAGCCCGAGCTCGCGCGAGCGGGCGATGTTCTCGAGCATTTCGGTCTTCGAGACCTCGCGCGCGAACCCGTGACGCACCATGAAGTCCACCGCAACCGGTCCGAGCGTCGAGCAGTTGTCGAGCGGCGTCTTGCAGCGCCGCTCGCCGACGTGCTCCTTCTCGTGACGGCAGGAGCAGATGCCGAGCGCGTAGCGCTCTGCCTCCTCGACGAGCGCACTCGCCTTCTCGTAGTCGAGGACCTCGACGTACTCGTCTGCGGCAACCGATCCATCGTGCGGGAGCGCCCGCATGAGGGCGACCCTGTCGCCACCGCTGGCGTTGACGTCGTAGAAGGGGCTCTCCTGGAGATACTCGTGGAAGAGCTTCGCCATCTTCTTGTGATCGACGCCGCCCCGCGTGCGCATCATCGTGTACTCGAAGATGCCGATCGCCATCGGCGACGGCATGTAGTAGTAGCGGTCCTGGAGGCAGATGTCGATCACTAGGCCGCGTTCGCAGACGCCTTCGAGCTGCTGTTCGAGCTTCGCCCGCGGGATGCGGGTCACGCGCTCGAGGCGCTCGAGCGTGGAGAGGCTGTACGGCATCTTGACCACGAGCTCCGCGTCTTCTTCGGAGTAGAGCTCTTTCAGAATGGCGTAGAAGGTTTCGTTCCACGGCGCCCGGATCGTCAGGCCGTCGATCTTCTTCCCGAGTCGCCGATAAAGATCCTTGCCGACGAGGTGACCCATGGCTCTACCTCTCTCTCACCAATCTTAAACGATCCTCCAAATGTGTTTGCGCTTGATTCACGCACCTGGTTCGTCAGCGGCCAATTCGATCCGCCAGCGCCCGCCCGGCACTGGGATCCAGAACGGTCTCTTGGACGGCGCCTCGCGCATTGTGGTACAGCGCGGCAGTACGCTCATAGAAGCCACTGTGCGCGCCACGAATCAATCCCACTCAGAACCCGGTCAATGAGTGTAATAGGGATGTTTCGCCAACTGGGGATGCGAGTTGCCTGTTTTGAGGCACCCGTTCTCAATCGGCCGCACCGTCCGTTCAACGTTCCAGAGGCAACAGGTACGTGGGGTTGCTCTCGAACGCGCTGCCAAAGACTTGCCTATCTGCTTCGCGCATATCCCAAGCGATGACCGAAGTCGGTGTGATCTGGATTGTCACATCATCCCACGATGCGAACACTGGACCAACTCGGGGGTCCGCGAGTGCGGCGTCGCTCAGATACTTGGCATGAACCCGCCCATTCCATTTCCGTGACGGTTCACCCGTCAAGATCTGTGCGGTGCCTACGATGTTTATGCCGCATGATGCTGCGGGGTCGCGGGAGTCGATCATTAACGAGATTTTGGGCGTGGACTGCAGATTTCGAACCTTGCGGGTGCGCGTGGACGTGGCTATATAAATATGCGCACCATCAAACCAGTACCACACCGCAACCATGTGGGTGGAGCCATCTGGGTTCTTCGTTGCGAGCGACGCGATGTAACGGCCTTCCAAAAAGTGCCGAACCAGAGAGTCCGAAAGAGAAGCCATAGCAAAGAGCCCCCACTAAACCCGAGCCACGTCACTGTCTTCCAGAGTGCAAATCCACAGAGGCATTGATCGTGGCGAACCAAAATCTTATCTTCACGGGGGCACTTTTGAAAACAGGCGATACCTGCTCGCGACCCGGTCAATGAGTGTTATGGGGATTTATCGTCAATTGAGACGATTGCGTTAGGGGCAGCGCCGATAATAGCGTTTTCCATGCTGCGTTTACGACCGCCATTCCACGGTCAATGCGTCAATTCCCACCACTGAAATAGTCGCAGGGAAGCAATCGAACCTAATCTTCCGATATCCTTGGCAGGTACAGACTCTTCGCCTCGGTTTCGTGTTGAGTGAGTTGCGAGAACTCACTTGAGAGCCATACTGGAAAGGGGACCGAATTATCGTTCTCCCATCCACATAGGAAGGAGCGGTTGCGATGGGACGTCTAGCTTTTGCGGTGCTCTTGCTGTCATTGGAGATTGTCGGGCTAGCATCCGCCTCGAATGCGGGGGTGGCCAGTCTAGTGAGCGCAGAGGCGCCCTTTAGTCCGTCAGGATCGCGAACTGCGAACGAATCCACCTGTCGGAACGGCAGCTCCACGCTGGACTCGTGTGCCGGCGGCGACCCAGCAGGAATCACTTACGCAACGACGGCACAGGACTGGACGCAGACAATATCGAGCACGTTGACGGGCGGAAAGCAAGCGAAGGTCACACTGACTCCTTGCCCGGCAGGGATCGACACGACGAGCGGAGCTGGGTATAAGGTCTTACTGTCGGGCGGAGGGAATCGCGAAGCGGCCAATGTCGTGTCCACGTCGGGAGACTGCACTTCGGGCGCGTCTTCAGGGACTATCCATTTCACGCCCTTCTACAGCTATGCGTCCGGCTACACTATCGGCTCGGCTTCATCCGGAGTGCAGGAAACAGTCAATCAAGCGTGCGGCACGAATAGCACGGTCTGGCAGAACCGGCACTGCAACGTCATCATTCCCGCGAACGGCCCCGGTGCTACTGCGGCCTTCAACACCTATAACATCTATGGAACCTTGTTTTGGCACGCGAACGAGTCGGAACTGGATGCCCTTGGGGTAATGTTCAATTGCCTGGGGCGCGGAGCATGTCTGCAAGTAGGGGATCTGGTCAACTCCAACGACTATACGAACAATACGATCCGTGGTCTGACGTTCGCCAACCCGACTTCTTACGCTTCGCTTTCGTCGGCATTTAACGGGGTGAAGATCGCGAACACGGTTGCTGGGGGCGGCTATAAAACCATCACGACCGCAGCCGCCCACAACTTCCGTCCGGGCGACATGGTAACGATGCGCTTCACTGACGACGTTCATTACTGGGGCGATGCCATCGTTTACGATTGCGGCTCGGGATCGTCTCCGGGAACCTGCACGAGTTCATCGACGACCTTCCGCATCGCATCCACCTATACCATCGCGTCGCAAGCCACGCCGGGAGTCGTGGCGCTGGCTTATGTGCCAGTCTTGGACAACGCCGAAAACACAAAGTTTGATGGGATCACGAGCGCCAATGCCGGGAATTACAGTTTCAACAACTTCTTCGACCTGTGGGACGATGAAAATGTCACCATTGAGAAGTTCAACAACAACGCCCACACGTTGAACCACAGCGCGAATTGGTCTGGATGCTTTGTATGTAGCTTCGGCGGTCAAAATGTGGGCCACACGCTTGCTCCAGTTATCTCGCTGCTCGACTCGACCATCACGGCGAACGACTCCGAATGCGTTACCGACTACAACTCGAACGGGCTGTACGTTGAAAACACGGTCTGCCAGGCGTCCGGGCTGTGGCAAGTCCACTCCTCAAACGAAACCTCTGGGTATGGCAAGGGCGCCTATATCAAGAACATGTACGGAGAGAGCACGATTTCCACCAACCCATGCAGCGGGGCGACAACCCCGTACCCGTGCACCGGGATTGCGGGCTTTATTGCTGGCTTATCAGGCGGCACCGCTACTTTCCAGATCACCGGGAGCGAGGCACCGATAGGGGCATTTCAGACTGGCGGCACAGGGTCTACGCCGTATGCTTACTGGATCGTGGCTAACGACACGACCGCCGGGACGCATACCGCCCCAATGTTAATTCTCGGCTGGGAGTCAACCGGGAGTGATTCGATCCCGATTGACTGGCCGCGAGTTGCGAGCGGAGCAGACGTTATCACTTACGACGTGATCCGCATGACGCCGCCGGGTAATATCGGCACCGTTTTTCCCTACAACGGCGGCTGCACAGGAGGAGCGGGTGGTATCTGTGGATCAGTGGCTACGGGTCTAACTCAGGCGTCGGCCTGCACCGTCAACGGAGGGCTGGTTTGCACTTATACCGATAGCGGATCGGCATCTACTTCCGCGTACACGATCAATCAAGGCAATTACAGCGGAACTTTAGCGTTTTGGCCTGGCTCCATCGTCTCGGTTGGCAACACCATCACGACGGACACGGAAACCGGCAACCTCGTGGCAGTAAGCGGATCAGGTCAACCGCTTCAAGTCACACACATGTGCTCCGGTTACGGACAAACGTCGGCGGGAGGGGGGTACACGGCATGTCCGGCTAACACTATAAACAGCGCCCAGCCAAGCACCTCGAATCTGACGGCTACTCTAATGGCCGACAACTTCGGAAATGGCGCTCAAAATACCGCAGTGACCGGACGCTTGAATTTCCCATCCGCATCGGGTAACTCCTGGCAGGCGCACCAAATCATCACGCTTATGGATTCTAACCCCGACCTAACCAGGGCAACCATCGGCTACCGCCGTCCGGCAAGCGTGAATGATGCTTGGATCGGAACGGACGCGCCTCACAACACACCGCTGGCCACAACCATGCTGGCAATTGGCGCGGGGCAGTCGATCACGCAGTACATCGCAAATATCGGATCAACGGGCACCTATCCCAATGGTGGCGCGGGATGGCTGGAACGGCTGACCTCGAAGAAAAAGACGTTCGCTGTGCCAGTAAGGATAAACGATGGAAACAGTTTCACTTTGGGGAATGGCTCCCCCCTGTCACAGATGAAAATATACAGCGTTAATAACGTGCCTGTGAGCCACGTGCCTCCCCAGAGTTGCGTTGATGTAGTTGGCGAAGCAAAGGGTCTCACCAAATCGGATCAGATTACCAGCATCACCCCACCTGGGAGGTTAGGGAATCTGTCCCTTAATGCCTATCCTGCTGGTGAGGGTGCGATCATTTTACATTTCTGTAACCCGAGCGGATCCGAAGCGACCACCCCGCTTGGTGCATACTCGTTTCTGGCTGTGCGCTAAGCTTTGGCTATCTCTCCAACAGGAAACCATATCCAAGCATCCAAGCCGAGGATGTGGTAAGGCAAACCCAAAGGCGATGGTTGGCGCAATTTGACAAAGTACATCTCCAAAGCAAGATTCTGCGCCGATTCGAGGGCCAAATGAGTTTGCAAGCTAGAGATGAGCTGCGGTGCCGAAAGAATTCTCCAGAACCTGCGCCCCTGATTCCTGCCGCCCAGTATGTCCGCATGTCAGACGAGGCTCAGCAGTACTCGATCGAAAATCAGAAAACGGCCATTCAGGAGTATGCCGCGCGCCATCGCTTTTTCATTGTAAAGACTTACGCGGATGCCGGAAAAAGTGGGGTGATCGCTAAGAACCGTCCAGCGCTTCGTGAATTGCTGAAGGACGTCGTAAGTGGCAATACCGGCTACAAAGCAATCTTAGTTTACGACGTCAGCCGCTGGGGCCGGTTCCCAAACAGCGATGAAGCCGCCCATTACGAATTCCTGTGCTCCAGTTCCGGGATACCGCTTCACTATTGTGCTGAGCCGTTTACAAATGACGGTACTGCATCCAGTGCTCTTCTCAAGGCTTTAAAGCGTAGCATGGCGGCGGAGTTCAGCCGTGAGCTCGGAGAAAAAGTATTTCGAGGTAAGACCCGGATAGTACAACTCGGATTCTGGGTAGGAGGTCCTGCCGGTTACGGTTATCGACGACTGATGGTTTCCGCAGATGGTAAGCGAAAACAAATTTTGGAACATGGTGAACACAAGAACCTCACCACGGATCGCGTAATACTCGTTCTGGGGCCGCGCGTGGAAGTGGAACGTGTGCGCGAAATGTTCTCGATGGCTCTTGGCGGACTCGGCTGCACCGCTATAGCGCGCGACCTGAATCGAAGAGAGAAATTCAAACGTTCTGGAAAGCCCTGGTACAACCGAGATATCTACAATATTGTTACGAACCCAAAATATGCCGGTTGTAATGTCTGGTATCGCCGCACGCAGCGTTTACGTGGGAAGCGATCGGCGGTAGAGCCTCAACACTGGATAAGTAAGCCGGCTGCTTTTGTGCCAATCATAGATCGCGAAACCTTCGACCGAACTCAGGCCACGCGACCTCAAAAATCAGATTCGTTGTGGTCGGACGAGGAAATACTTAAAAAGCTGCGCCGCCTGCTCGCGTCCAAAGGGTACCTGAGTGAGAGTCTCATTCTAAGAACTCCTGGTATGCCTGCGATCGACACTCTTCGCAGACATTTTGGAACGTATAGACAACTTTACAAGGCGGTTGGGTATCAGCTCCCACCTTACGATTTGTACCGTGGGGAACTTTCCGAGCCCTCGATGCGGTTGCGCAGAAAATTGGTGAAGAAAATTGGTGAGATGTTTCCAGAGCACGTGAGAGTCACAAGCCTGCCGTATTCAGGTCGATCGATTTTGGAGGTAGATCATAGCTTCATGATCGCCGTTTTACTGTGCAGGAGCCACCAACGCGCCGGACAACAAAGATTCTGGATAGTCCGCCCGACTTCTGCCGAACGCGAGCACATGACCTTGCTTTGTAAAGTCAACCCTGGCAGAAGCCGCATTGCAAGTTATCACCTATTGCCGAGAGTTGACATTCCGGGTAGGACTCACTTGTCGTATAACGATGATCCGTCATTACGCAGGGGTATCACCCTGCAGAATCTGTCTGGGTTTTATGCTGCGGTGAAAGCACTCAGGCGCAGGGAAGGTTTGATTGTGTGAATTCCCCATCTTCCCGCTCCAACGACTTGGCGGCGACTACTCACACGTCTATGTTTCGGACTCGCTGCACCTGACGGTTTTGTCGTACTCGCAGTTGTTTCGCTTGTGCAGCCCCGACAGTTCCCCAATCTCGGGGGATCGACCGCGAGGGGGTGCGCAGCAAAGGCCAGCGGCTCGAACCAGCGGGACTATTTCCAATGTCGCGCCATCGCGACCTCATAGAAGGATCGCAGGTCTCCAAGCCGCACGCCCCTTTCTAGCCATTCGCTGTTTTCTGTGATGTGGACTTTGCATGGATTCTTCAAGCGCGTCGTCAAATAAAACGCTTCGAGAGCCGCATTCTCTGGGTTCATTCCCGCCACAAGCGTTATCCGACAGCGTTCGTCACGAGCAGCCTGTAACACCCACATGCGCCCCTTGGTGACCAACTTGATCGAGCGACAGACTCGAACGGCGACCTTGGTGCCGTTCTTGAGTCTGAGGCAGTTCCGACGCCTCCATGCCCACGAAAACACCGACACTCTGCCCGGAAACATCTCCACCAACTGCTGCATCAGTTCGGATCGAATTCTGCGAATATGCAAACGGTGCTCGGCTGTCTTTTTGTACATTGTCTGGTAGCCGATGAGATCGTATGCCTTAATCAAAGACCCGAATCGATGGTTGAGACCCCCCGGCGACAATCCGTGCAAGTGAAGAATCGCGGTTGACAGGTGGCCGTGCGTCTTCAGTATGGACTTCAGTTGCTCCAAGACCTGCTCGTTTGAACGATGCGAGAATCTTTTGCGAAGCGTCTCTTGAGCCGCCTCAAATGTTGTTGGTTCCACGAGCGGTTGAAAGGCATCAGGCACGACAATCCATTCCGGCTCTGGAACCTTTCTAGACTTGGAGCAAAGCCTTTCCGTGGTGCGATTGTAGATGGCGGTTCCTTTATATTTCGGATGCGTCAGAATCTTCTTCACAGCATGGTCGCTCCATCGCTTTCCCTTCAGGAAAGGTGCGCCTCTTTGATCAAGTTCGGCGGCGATGCCCGAGAAAGTCTTGTTTTCCGAAACGAACAGTCGATAGATTTCCCTGACCCAAAAGACCTCGTTTGCAGGGCCGGGCACGAGTACTACCCTGTCGGTGGCAATGCTCTTTTGCTCGCCTGTTGCAAGTTGTTGCCTCGGGATTCCATCAGCGGAGATGAGCAATCGCCGGAAGCCGTATCCGGGATGTGCTCCCGACCGAAATCCTCTTTTCACCACTCGCGTCATGCCAGCGAACACCTTGTCGGATAGTTCTCGACTGTATTCCGCCGCCATGACTCTTTTGAGCGTTTTCAAAATCAGGCTGGCAGCGTGCCCGTCGTTCGAAAACTGCTCCGCACAATAGTGGACGCTTACTCCAGCAGCTTTGCACAGGAACTCGTAGTGCGCTGCCTCATCCGGGTCTTGAAAACGGCCCCAACGGCTCACATCGTACACAAGGATCGCCTTATAGGATTGCTTGCCCCCTACGACATCCCGAAGCAGTTGGGACAATCCTGTCCTTCGCCCAATTTCCAGGCCGCTCTTGGCCTGGTCACAGTAGGTTTGACAGACGGCGAAGCCCTTCTCCTGTGCGTAATTGGCAATTCTTGCACTTTGGCAATCGAGTGAATACTCCTGACGTTCCGTGGATACCCGGAGGTATTGGGCGGCTGGGGCGGTGGTCATACGGTGCTCCTTCTTAGTGGATTAAGGATTGTTCATCAAAATGACAGCGCATGCTAGGCGGGAATCACTGGGTCAGGAGACGACTTCTGTGGTCAGTTAAGGGCGTTTTTCCGCGACAGCCTCAAGCATGTGCGGCAAGTGCACCTGTGCTCAAGCACGCCAGGGCATACCGTATGAGCACAGTCACGGCAGACGAACCGCCCGTCCTTGTATGCGATCATCGGACTGAAGTCCGTGCCCGCCATGCAATATGGGCAGCGGATGATCAGGATTGTGTCGGTCGGCAATGGCTCTCCTGCAACGAGTAAACGAATCTGGCACGCAGGATTCCAGACCCCACGCCCAGTTACCCCACTGAAAACACAGGGACCGCAGAGCAGTCGTATTGACATTGAACCGACACTCGCGCCGAGATTCCGGCAGGCGTGCCGACAGGCGGGCAGATCGGTCAATCAACCGAAACATCGAGCCTAGTTCAGCCCCGGGTTCAAAACGAAGGCGGCCGAATAAATGGGCAGCGACCCAACCGGGGCCCCTCCCTGCGGTCTGCCTGCATCGTAACCGGTCCGTGATCTGCAGTAGCCCGACAAAATGCTGCCTCGGCGCTTGCTGTTTGCCGATAGTTTACGTAACCAGGCGTTTACACTCAAAACCCCCGTCCCGAGTTCAATGAGTGTAATGGGGATGTTTGTGCGCCGGGATAAATCCCGGCGATTTGCTCACATGATGTAGCGGCTAGCCGCAACGTCAATTGCCAGCGCGATGCCCTGCCACCCATCCGCCTCGCGGTCAAAACATTGGTTCAGGGTTTCGCGGAATAGTCCCGTGGGCAGGCTGATTGCGGGACTTTTTGTCCAGAGAGCGACGACGTGAATCCTTTGATGTAAGCCAGGACACGCGCCGGGCCTTTGCACTTTGGGATTGCAGCAGGCCGCGGGCTCTCCTCCTTAGCTTTCTGCCTCGAAAAAGCAAAGAAAGCTATCCATCGAGAGTGTTACCGCCACCGAGAAAACTCCAGCCAGGTTTTCTCGGGTTAGCTAAACCTGCATAAAAGCTAAAAAAGCTATCCTTCAAGGGCCTTGCGCGCCGCCGCCATATCGTCATCGGACGGTTTCAGGTAAGCTCCTGTGGATGACATGCTTTTGTGTCCGAGCCAAGCCTGGGTCCGGTGAATCCCCGCCGAATCAATCAGTTGCATGGCGCATAGATGCTTGAGAGCATGCATGTGGGCCTTGTGCGCGGGGATGCCAGCGGCGCTCTCATAGGCCTGGATCCGGCGCCAAGCAGTCGGCCGGGAGATCGGGAACAGTCTTTGCTTTCCGGTTGCTCTCCGGGCAAAAGCTAAGAGCGGATCGCGCACAGAAAGCATCGGATTTTCATGCGAAAAAAGCGGCTGTTTTGTGCGGTTGGAGCCCTTGCGCCGGCGCACGTCCAAGCAGCCGTCAACGATGTTATCTGGCGTCAGCGCAAGCACTTCCGAACCCGCAGCCCGTGCTCGAAGGCCAGCGTGAGAATAGGTTCCTGAATCCGGTGCCAGGCTGTCTGGGAGATCCGGAACAGCCTTTGCTTTCCGGTTGCTTTTCCGGGCAAAAGCTAAAGAGGGGCCGGCAAGATGCGCTCGCCTCTCTTCCCAAGCAGAGTAGCGTCGGGCCTGGTAGCATCCCGGCCGCGACGTTTGGTGGACGCCTGCCCGCGGTGCTCGAGATGCAGCCGGACTGTGAGGCAACCCGGCGAGCCTGAATTTTGAATCTTGAACTTAGCACCACTAGCGGGGCCAAACTGCGGGGACCCGCCTGGGTGGAGGACATCGATTATCGTGCAGCGCGGGGTCTGGACAAGACGGTGATGCGCGCTCCGAAATACCAGACGATCAACGAAGCGGGCGAGGCTCTCGTCCAGAAGCTTCACGCCCAAAAACCTCAGAGTACTGCCCAGGTCGGTTGAGGCGAACCGCTTGGCTTCCGCTGCCACCGTTATGCCACCACAAAAGTGGCGTGATTTTGCATGAAATCGCAACTTAACACC
>Ga0116220_10000649_pt1 | contig 13626 bp, 8 predicted proteins | sample Sb_taG_10_FD_88967 | JGI IMG/M metagenome (GOLD analysis project Ga0116220, IMG submission 88967) | Peat soil microbial communities from Weissenstadt, Germany - Sb_50d_7_NC metaG | ecosystem: Environmental > Terrestrial > Soil > Wetlands > Peat | place: Germany: Weissenstadt | collected 2010-09-21
CGGTCGATGCGCCGTAAAGTCTCCTCACGACCGAGCAGCGCCACGCTCTCGAAGATGCCCGGGGAAACCGTGGTGCCGGAGATGGCCACGCGCAGCGGCTGGTAGACCTCCCGCGGCTTGACCGCGCGCCGGGAGAGCACCGCTTCAAGCGCCTGCGCCACCCCGACCTCGTCGAAGCTCGCGGCCTCGGCGAGCGCCGCGCGCACGTCGGTGAGCGCGGCGCGCCCGTCCTGCCCCAGCCAGCGCTCCCGGGCCTCGATATCGTCGCAGGGACCGTCCAGAAGGGACCCGGCCAGCGGCCAGAAGTCCGCGAGCGTATGGATCTTCTCCTGGCTGATCGCGACAGCGCCCGGGAACCTCTCATCACCGAGCGCGTCCGCATGGCCGGCGTGCTCCACGAACTCCCCCACGCGACGCGTCAGCTCGGGCACGGGCAGCTCGCGAATGTAGACGCCGTTCAGCCACTTCAGCTTGACCTCGTCGAACTGCGCCGGGTTGTGGCTCACACGCTCGAGCGTAAAGCGCTCGATGAGCTCCCCGGTGGACAGGATGGTCTGATCGTCACCTGCTCCCCAGCCGAGCAGCGCGAGGTAGTTGCGAACCGCCTCGGGCAGGTAGCCGGCGTCGCGCAGCTCCTGCACGGAGGCGGCCCCGTGCCGCTTGGCGAGCTTCTTGCCGTCCGGTCCGTGCAGCAGCGGCAGGTGCGCGTACAGCGGCAGTGGCACCTGCTGGCCGACCCCGCCGTCTGGGCTGTGTGCCCCCGATCGGTCGGCGACATCGCCGGCCGGGCCGTTGGTGGGCCGGTCTACGCCAACCGCCCTGGCCGCCTCCAGCACGAGCAGTTGCTTGGGCGTGTTCGAGAGATGATCCTCGCCGCGGACCACGTGGGTGATGTGAGCGTCGAGGTCGTCGATTGCGACCGCGAAGTTGTAGAGCACCGACCCATCCGCGCGCGCGATCACCGGGTCGTCGAGATGGACATGCTCGAAGCGCGTCTCGCCGCGGATGGCGTCGTGGACGATTGTCGCGCCCTCATTCGGCACGCGCAGGCGCACCGCTCCCTCCTGCTCAGGCTCACCCCGAAAACCGCGCTCGGCGCCGTGGCGCCGCTTGTAGGCCTTCACATCCTCCACCGTCGCGTTCGAACGGTAGGCGTGACCTGCCTGCAGCAGCGCCTGCAACACCTCTCCGTGTCGTCCCGCACGCTGGGACTGGAAGATCGGCCCCTCGTCCCAGTCGAGCTCCAGCCAGCGCAAGGCGTCGAGGATCTGCTCCACGTTCTCCGGCGTCGAGCGCTCGCGGTCTGTGTCCTCGATGCGCAGCACCATCTGCCCGCCCGCGTGCCTGGCCAGCAGCCAGTTGAACAGCGCCGTGCGCGCGCCACCGATGTGCAGCGCGCCCGTCGGCGATGGCGCGAATCTCACACGCATCTGTCCGCCCGATCGGTCGGGCTCCTCGGGGGCGCGGTCGGGGGTGGAAACCATAGGATCGCCGCCATGCTAATCGGCGCGCACGTCTCGCCCGCGGGCGGCCTGCCCAAGGCGATCGAACGAGGCGTCGAGCGCGACTGCCGCGCGATCCAGATCTTCAATCAATCCCCGCGCATGTGGCGGCCGACCGTTTACCGCGATGAGGACATCGCCGCATTCCGGGAGGCGATGGCCGACAGTCCGATCGACGCCGTGCTAATCCACGCCGTCTACCTGCTCAACTGCGCCAGCGACGACCCCGACATCCGCGCTAAGTCGCTGGCCTCGCTGACGCACTCGCTGCGCGTGGGGCATGCGATCGGCGCGTCCGGCGTCGTACTGCACCCCGGCTCGGCCAAGGCCGGCGATGTCAGCGAGGCGATCGCGCGCGCCGGGGAGACGATCGCACAGGCGCTGGCCGACAGCGAGGGTTGTGAGCTTCACCTCGAGGACACGGCCGGCGCCGGCGGCACGCTGGGACGCTCGTTTGAGGAGCTGGCGCAGCTGCTGGACGCGGCCGGCGGGGACGAGCGGCTCGGGGTGTGCCTGGACTCCTGCCATCTGCTCGCCTCCGGCTATGACATCCGCACGGTCGACGGCATGAGCTCGGTCCTGCGAGATTGCACGCGCAGGCTGGGCCGCGGGCGCGTCCGCTCGCTGCACCTGAACGACTCGCAGACCCCGCTCGGCTCAAACCGCGACCGCCACGCGAACATCGGTCAGGGCACGCTCGGCGAGCGGGGCGCCGTCGCGTTCCTGTCAGCGCCCGGCCTGCAAAAGCTTCCATGCGTGCTGGAGACTCCGGGCCAGCACCGCGAAGGCCCCTCGCGCGCGGAAGTCGAGCTGGCGATGGAGTTGCGTGAGCGCGGGATACAGGCGCGCAAGCGCAAATAAGGGCCCGAGCGCTCAGCCGGCGACTGCCGCGGCGACTGCCGGCCCGGGGGCGAAGATGTTTTCCAGCTCGGCGCGCAGCGTCGGGGTGTTCTGTACACGGAAAGCCTCACCCAGGCGCAGATGCCGTCCGCCCAGTTCCAGCACGATCTCGGCTGGACCCGGATAATCCTCGGCGATCTGCCGGAGATCCTCGATCGCGCTTACAGGCAGGCTCGCGGTATCAACGCGAACGTGCACGGGCTTTGAAAGCGTAACCGCCGTCTTGGCGTCCGTCTCGGCCTGCTTGCGAGCCTCGGCGATCTCCTGCTCGCCGGGAGCGAACACCTCGACGGTCTGGGCGATCAGACAAGTCTTGCCGGCTTCCTTGTGATCGACCCGTCCGCGCACGAGCACAACCTGGTCGACCGCAAGCGCGGCTTCGTGCTCGGACAGCGCCTTGCCGAACACGAGCACCTCCACCGCGCCACCGAGGTCATCGAGCGTCGCGAACATCATCGGGTCGCCGGCGCGGGTGCGGATGCGCTTGGACTCGACGATGATCCCGCCTACCGTCACCCAGTCCTTGTCGCGGCGGTCTGACAGCGCCTGAAGTGGACAGTCGGTGCGGGCTCTGAGGATCTCGCGCAACGGCTTGAGCGGATGCGCAGAGACGAACAGGCCGATCGCCTCCTTCTCGACCGCGAGCAGCCGCGCCTGATCGAACTCCTCGGCGGGAATCGGCGGGTGCGACGGCCGCGCGAACGCGCCACCAGGGCGCGGGCCAGCTGCCGCGAGCGCGCTCCCATCGGCCCCCTCGCCCGGCGAGGCCGCAGGGTCCGGCTCGGAGGCAAGGTCGAAGATCGAGCCCTGGCCGATCTGCGCATCCTGCTGGGCCTTCTGACCCGCTGCCTGCGCCTGCTCGAGCACCGTGAGCATGCCCTTGCGACTCGCGCCGGTGGAGCCGAGCGCGCCGCACTTGATCAGCGCCTCGATCGCCTTCTTGTTGACCGCACGGCTGTCAACACGCTCGCAGAAGTCCCACAGCGAGCTGAATTCCCCGCTCTGAACGCGCGCGCGCTTGATCGCCTCCACAGCCTGATAGCCGACGCCCTTGACGGCATCCAAGCCGAAGCGAATGCTCCCAACCCCGCTGTCAGCGCTCGGCGGGCCGACCGTGAACCGGTGGTCTGACAGGTTGACGTCGGGTGGCAATATCTCGATCCCCATCTCATCGCAGCGGGCGACGAAGAACGGGACCTTGTCCTTGGTGGACATCACCGAGGAGATCAGCGCCGCCATGTACTCGGCGGGATGGTTTGCCTTCAGCCACGCCGTCCGGTAGGCGATCAGCCCGTAGCACGCGGCGTGACTCTTGTTGAACGAGTAATCGGCGGAGCGTTCGTTGGTCTGCCACAGGAACTCGATCGTCTCGGAGCTCGTGCCGGATTCGCGGCAGCCCTGCACGAACTCGGGCTTCAGCGCGGCCATCGCGGCGCGGTTCTTCTTGCCGATCGCCTTGCGCAGATCGTCGGCCTTGGCCCCCGAGAAGCCGGCGAGCTCCTTGGAGATCTGCATCGCCTGCTCCTGGTAGAGGATCACGCCCTTGGAGGACTCGAGAATCGGGCGCAGTCGCTCGTCCGGATAGGAGATCTCCTGGGGTTTGTGCTTGCCCCTCGCATACACCGGGATCTGGTCCATGGCGCCCGGGCGGTAGAGCGCGTTGAGCGCGACGAGGTCGTTGAACTCGTCCGGGCAGACCTTCTTCAGCGCCTCGCGCATACCCTCGGACTCGAACTGGAACACGCCCGTGGAGTCCCCGCGCGCGAGCATCTCATACGTGTGCGGGTCGTCCAGCGGCAGCGTCGTCATGTCCGGGCGCTCGCCGCTGGAGCGCTCGATGATGTCGAGCGCGTCCTCGATCACGTCGAGGTTGCGCAACCCGAGGAAGTCCATCTTCAGCAGGCCGATGTCCTCGATCGGCTTCATCGAGAACTGGGTGACGGTGCGAAACGCCCGCTCTCCGTTCTCATCCGCGCCGGCGTCCGCGAGCTGAAGCGGCACGATGTCGGTGAGCGGCCGATCGGCGATCACCACGGCGGCGGCATGGATCGAGCTGTTGCGCACGATCCCCTCGAGACCCTGCGCCAAGTCGATGATCCGCTTTGCGTCCGGCTCCTCGTCGTAGGCCTTGCGCAGTGGCTCTCCCTGCTTCAGGCAATCCTCGAATGACGGCGCCCGGCCCATGATCGGGTCGGGGATCAGCTTCGCCAGGCGATCGCCCGTGCCGTAGTCGAACCCGAGCACCCGTGCCGCGTCGCGGGTTGCTGCGCGTGGAAACATCTTGCCGAACGTGACGATCTGCGCGACCGACTCGCGCCCGTACTTGTCGGTCACATACTTCATCACTCGCTCGCGTCCGCGCACGGAGAAGTCGATGTCGATGTCGGGCATCGACACGCGCTCGGGGTTCAGGAACCGCTCGAACAGCAGGTCATAGCGCAGCGGGTCCACATCGGTGATCGCCAGGCAGTAGGCCACGATCGAGCCGGCGGCCGAGCCGCGACCGGGCCCGACGGCGATGCCGTTCTCCTTGGCGAACTTGACGAAGTCCCAGACGATCAGGAAGTAGGCGTTGAAGCCCATCCTGTCGATCACGCCGAGCTCCATCTCCATGCGCTCGATCGCCTCCGCCGGCGGCGGGTCCCCGTAGCGCAGCGTCAGCCCCTCGCGCACACGCGCGCGCAGGTACTCGCGCTCGCTTGCGCCGTCGGGCGTCGCGTAGCTGGGGATCAGCTGCTTGCCGAGCTCGAGCTGCACCGAACAGCGCTCGGCGATCTCCAGTGTGTTGGCGATCGCCTCCGGCCATTGGGAGAACGCATCGGCCATCTCCGCGCTGTCGCGCAGAAAGAACTCGTTCGTGTCGAATGTCAGCTTCGGAGCGGCGATCGTGCTCTTGGTCTGCACGCACAAGAGCGCCGTGTGATGGTCGTAGTCCTCGCGGCGCAGGTAGTGCACGTCGCTGGTGCCGACCAGGCCGGCGCCGACCTCACGGGCGATGCGCACGATTCCCTCGTTGCACTTCTCCTGTGCGGCGAGTCCGTTCTTCTGCACCTCGAAGTAGACGTTCTCGGGCCCGAAGATCCGCCGTAGATCGTCGGCGTGCGCGCGCGCATCATCGGGGCGGTCCTCGAGCAGGCGCTGGCAGAAGCGCGAGGCCAGGCAGCCGGTCAGCGCGATCACGCCGTCGGAGTGCTGCTCGATCTGGCCGAGGTCAACCGTCGGCTTGCCGCGGTTAAGCCCTTCCAGGAAGCCCGCCGAGGAGAGCTTCACCAGATTGCGATAGCCGGCGTCATTCGCTGCGAGCAGCGTCAGGTGGTTGCGCTGAACCTTGGGCGATCCCGGACCCGCCGCCGCGGCGACGTGGTCGTCGACGAGGTAGATCTCACAGCCGACGATCGGCTTGACACCATGCTTGGCGCATGCCTTGTGCAGCTCGACTGCGCCGTTCATCACGCCGTGGTCGGTCAGGCCGAGAGCCGGCTGGCCGAACTCCGCCGCGCGGGCGGCGAGCGCGTCGATCTTGCATGCCCCGTCGAGCAGCGAGTACTCCGAGTGGACGTGCAGATGGGCGCAGGCTGGGACGGTCACGTGATCGAGATGTTAGGTCGCGCGGCGGCGGCCTAACGACCCTCACGCCGGTGTTTGCGGGCGTAGCGCCAGCGGCCGATCAGCGACATGCTGTGCTTGTGTGGCTTGGGCTTGATCGCGATCCCTGCGCCGGCGTTTGGTGTGACCGCGATCTGCGGCTCCGCGCTCGGCGCCGCGGTGACGGGCGCGGCCTCGGGCTCGGGCTCGAGCGCCTGCGATGGCTGGGACGACTCCTCCGCGCGGGCGCGAAGACGCTCCACGGCGGCTGCCAGCGCGTCGGCCATCTCCTCGCGGTGCGCCTGGCTGGGCACCTGAAGCGCAACCGCCGGCACAGAGGCGGGTGCCGCGGGGGACGTGGCGGCGGAAGAGGCGAGCGCGGCGTCGCGCAGCTTGCGGGCGACGTCCCGGAGCTCACTCACGGTCACGGCCATCGAGGCATGGCTCTCGCGCATCGCCTCCAGCTCGCGCTCGATGCGCTCACGCGCGCGGCGCTCTGACTCGACCTCCTCGGTGAGCCGCGCGGCACGGCGCTCGACCTCCGCCACGCGCGCCTGCAAGCGCTGGACGACCTCAGAGCGGGCGAGGGCGCCATCGGAGGATCTGTCGAGGGCGGCGGCCAGGGCCCGCTCGGCCTCGACGCGCAGCTGCTGCTCGGCGTACTCCTGCTGCTTGACGCACCGCAGCTCATTCTCGCTGGCGGTCAGCCGCTGCGCGCTGTGACGGCAGGTCTCCTCAGTCTCCCGCAGGCGCTGCTGCAGGCTCGAGAGGTGCGTCTGGAGGGTCTGCACGGTCGCCTCCGCGGCTTCGGCGCGGCGCACCAGCGCAGGGTCGCCCGTCTGAGCGGCGCGTAGCGCACGGCGCTCGGCCAGCAGGTCGCGCTCGCTCTGGCGGGGAGGCTCTCCTCCGCCGGGGGTTGGTGAGGATCCTTCGGCGATCATCGGGCTCGCCTGTGAGCCTACGATCCGGGCCGGACATGATCGGGCGGCGCCGTGCCCGTCCGAATCACGAGCGTTGCGCGCCGGGTCGGCGTGAGCTCAGGAGCGGTTGCGCAGACGCCAGGCCATGCGCGACTGCAGCGAGAACAGCTCGATGAAGCCCGGCGAGGCGGTCTGGGAGAACAGGCCGCCGGACTGCGCGAAAGAGGCGAGGCTCGCGTCGTAAACCGCGTTCGGAGAGGAGCGCGTGACGATGCGCGCGCCGCCCCGGTAGAGCTTCACTCCGATCGTTCCGGTGACCTGCTCGTTGACGCTGTCCATGTAGACGTCGAGGTCGCAGCGCAGCGGCTCCCACCACAGGCCGGCGTAGACGAGGTAGGCCCATTGGCGGTCGAGCTGGGGCTTGAACTGGTTCTGGTGGATCGTCCCGACGAGCTGCTCGAGCTCCCGATGAGCAGGCAGGATGATCGCGGCGGCGGGAGCCTCGTAGATGTCGCGCACCTTCAGCCCGACGATGCGATCCTCGATGTGGTCAACGATCCCGACTCCGTGGCGGGCGCCGATCTCCGCGGCGCGTTCGAGCAGCTCGACCAGCTCCAGGCGCTCACCGTCGAGACCGACGGGGACGCCGCGCTCGAACTCGACCTGCACCGTCTGGTGCTTATCGGGCGCCTGCTCGGGCGGAGTGACGAGCTGAAACACGTCCTCCTCGGGCGCGTGCTCGAGGTCCTCGATCCAGCGACCCTCGGAGCTTCGCCCCCACAGGTTGTCGTCGATCGAGTAGGGAACCGTCCCTGAACCGGATTGCCCCGAAAACGTCTTAATGGGGATGCCATGCTCGCGCGCATAGGCGATCTCCTCCTCGCGGCCCATCTGCCAGGAGCGCACAGGCGCGATCGTCTTCAGCTCGGGCGCGAGCGTAGCGACGGTTGCCTCGATCCGGACCTGGTCGTTGCCCTTGCCGGTGCACCCGTGCGCGATCGTGTCGCAGCCACTACGGCGCGCGTGCTCGACGGCGAGCTTGGCGATCAATGGGCGCCCGAGCGCGGTGAACAGCGGATAGCCGCCGCCGTACAGCGCGTTGGCCTTGATAGCGGGTGTTATGTACTCGCGCGCGAACTCCTCGCGCGCGTCCACCACGTGGCAGTCGAGCGCTCCGAGCTCCAGCGCCTTGGCGCGGATGACCTCGTAGTCCTCGCCCGGCTGCCCCAGGTTGACGGTCAGGCACACCACCTCCGCGTCGTAGGATTCCTGGATCCACTTGAGCATCACGCTCGTGTCCAGTCCTCCGGAGTAGAGCAGCAGCACGCGGTGCACGTGCTCGGGGTCGGCCTCATAGGAGGCGGTCCGCGGAGGGAATCCTCTGGGGGGGTGCTCGCTCACGGCGGGAACCCTATCCGCCGTCGCCGGCCGCAGCCAGCGCCGCGCTCAGACGCTGCAGCGCCGTGTCGATCTCTGACTCGCCCACGATCAGCGGTGGCAGCAAGCGCACAGTCGTGGGACTGGTCGCGTTGACGATCAGCCGCTGCTCCAGCAGCGCGCGGCGGGCGAGATCGGGAGCGTGAACGTCCACCTCGCAGGCGAGCATCAGCCCGCGCCCGCGCACGGAGCGGACATGCGGCAGACGCTCCAGGCCGGCGTGCAGCCTCTCGCCCAGCTCACACACGCGAGCGAGCAGCTCGGGATCGTCTGTCACCTCCAGCGCCGCCAGCGCGGCCGCCGCGACGACGGGGCCGCCGGCGAACGTGGAGCCGTGATCACCGGGCGCAAAAACGTCGGCGAGACGCTCGCCGGTGACGAGCGCGCCGATCGGCAGGCCGCCCCCGAGCGCCTTGGCGATCGTGATCACGTCGGGGGTGATGCCGGTCTGCTCATACGCCCACAGCGTGCCGGTGCGGCCCATCCCGCACTGGACCTCGTCGAACACGAGCGCCGCACCGTGCTCGTCGCAAGCCTCGCGCGCCGCTTGGAGCGCCTCGGTGGACAGGACGTTCACGCCCGACTCGCCCTGGATCGGCTCGAGCAGCACCGCGGCGGTGCGCGCATCCACGGCGCCCGCGATCGCCTGCGGCGTTGGATCAACCGCGCGAAAGCCGGGGACGAGCGGCGCGAACGGCGCCTGCTTTGCCTCTTGCGGGGTGGCCGACAGCGCGCCGTAGGTGCGCCCGTGAAAGGCTCCGTACACGACCACCACATCGCCGCCGGGACGGGCCTTGCGCACGAGCTTGATCGCCGCCTCGCTGGCCTCGGCGCCGGAGTTGCAGAAGTACACCTTGCCGTGCAGGCTCGACCGCGACAGTCGCTCGGCCAGGCGCATCGCGGGCTCGGTGTAGAACAGGTTCGAGACGTGCATCAGCTGCCCGGCCTGATCGCGGATCGCCGCCACCACGCGCGGGTGGCAGTGCCCGAGGTTCGTGACGGAGATGCCGCACAGGAAATCCAGGTACTCGTTGCCCTCGTCGTCCCACAGCCACGCGCCCTCGCCGCGCACGAACTGCACCGGAGAGCGCGCGTAAGAGGGCACGACGCTCGTGCGCTCCAACTCCTGCAGCTCAGACAAGGTCACGCCGAAGCCTCGATCTTCGTTCCGATCCCCTCGTCCGTAAAGAGCTCCAGCAGAAGCGAATGCGCGAGGCGCCCGTCGAGGATGTGCGCCGCGGACACGCCCGCCCCGATCGCGTCCACGCACGCCTGCAGCTTCGGGCGCATACCCCCGTCCAGCCCCTCGAGCGCATCACGGACCTGCTCGGTGCTCGCCTGCCCGATCAGTGAGCCGGGGTCTGCCGGATCGGCCAGCCAGCCGGGGACGTCGGTGAGGAACACGACCTTGTACGCGCCCATCGCCCCCGCGACGGCGCCGGCGGCCTCGTCGGCGTTGACGTTGTAGGAGCGCCCGTCACGGTCGGCGCCGACTGAGGCGATCACGGGGATGTAGTCGGTGGCGACGTGGTTGAGAACGTCGACGTCCACCCGCTCGATGCACCCGACGAAGCCGATGTCCTCGCCGCCGGGCGCCTTCCGGCGGGAGACGCGAAACAGCGACCCGTCATCGCCGCACAGCCCGATCGCGGGCTGGCCGTGACGGTTGACGCGCAGCACGATCTCCTTGTTGACCTTCCCCACGAGCACCATCTTCGCCACCTCGACCGTCCCCTCGTCGGAGACGCGCAGCCCGCCGACGAACTCGACCGGCAGCCCGAGACGCTCCATGTAGGCGGTGATGTCCGGGCCGCCGCCGTGTACCACGATCGGGTTCAGCCCGACGTACTTGAGCAGCACCACGTCGCGCGCGAACTCCTCGCGCAGACTCGGATCCTCCATCGCCGCGCCGCCGTACTTGATCACAACGGTCTTGCCGTGAAACTCCCTGATGTACGGGAGCGCCTCCAGCAGCGTGCCTATGTCTCTCATGTTGTGTACTCCGCGTTGATTCGTACGTACTCGTGGGACAGGTCGGAGAAGAACACCTCTGTCTCCGCCTGGATTCGGTCCCCCCCGCCCAGGGTGATCTCGTACTCGATCTCCTGCACCTGCACAGCCCTGGCCAGTGCGTCCTGGTCGTAGTCGATCGCGGTCGCGGCAGAGCAGACGAGGATGTTCTCGATCGAGATGTCCAGAGGCAGTGGTGTGGGAAACCAGTCCCGCCCGGCCAGCGCCGAGCCAGCGGCCTGGACCAGACGCCCCCAGTTGGGATCGGCGCTGTGCAGGGCCGTTTTGACAAGCGGCGAATTGGCGATCGAGCGCGCGACCGCCTCCACGCCATCGGGATGTCCTCCGCGAACCACCACGCGCGCGATCCGCCGCGCGCCCTCGCCGTCAGCGACCATCATGATCCCCAAAGCCCGCAGCAGCGCGTCGAGGGCCTCGCCGAAGCGCAGCTCGTCCTCCGACTCGGGCTCGATCGACACGCCCGAGGCGCCCGAGCACATCAGAACGGCGGTGTCGTTGGTGGAGAGCTGGCCGTCGACCGAGCAGCGGTCGAACGAGCGCTTGACGCACACCCCCAGCAGCAAGTCGGCGGTGTGGGGCTCCAGGGCGGCGTCGGTCTGCACGAAGCACAGCATCGTCGCGAAGTTCGGCGAGATCATCCCCGCGCCCTTGCACTGCGCGCTCAGACGGACGGTCCCGGATGGCAGCTCCAGCTCGAGGTTCGCGCGCTTCTCAAACGCGTCGGTCGTCTGAATCGCCTGCTGGAAGTCGGCGTCGCCCTCGCGGCGCAGCCGCCCACTGACGTCGAGAATCCCCTTCAACACTGCATTGACCGGCAGATACCAGCTGATTCCACCCGTCGAGCCGAGCACCACCTCCTCGGGCTCGACGCCCAGCGCGATCGCGGCCGCGCCCTGGGTCTTGGCGGCGTCGTCCAGGCCGCGCTGACCGGTCTCGGCGTTGGCGCACCCAGAGTTGGCGAGCACCGCGCGCAGCCCGTCCAACCTGCAGCGTTCCCGGCTGAGCAGCACGGGGGCGGCCGGCGTGGCGGTGGCGGTGAAGCGGGCCGCGCTGACCGGCCGATCCGAGTCGCAGATCACGACCCCCAGGTCGGGGTTGCCGCTCGGCTTGATCCCGCAGGCGACGCCCGCGGCCCTGAACCCCGCGGGCAGGCCTGCGCTCGTCGGATCGAGCTCGCGCACGTGCTCGGGTCTGGGCGTCCAGCGCGAACCAAAGAACGGGTGTGGCGGTCCACCTGAGGTCCGGTCTCCCCACACGTCGTTGCCCGCGCTCATCGCCGGCATCCCCACGTCTCGATGTCCGAGCCCACACCAGGCCCATGTTCGGCTCCCGCGCTCACAGCAATCCTTCAGTCTCGGACAGCCCGAACATGATGTTGAGGTTCTGCACGGCCTGCGAGGAGGTGCCCTTCCACAGGTTGTCGATCGCCGACAGCACCACCACCTTGCCGGTGTGCCCGTCCGCGGCGGCGAACACGCGGCAGAAGTTCGTCTCGCGCACCTCGCGCGTCCCGGGTGGTGTGTCCACCACCTCCACGAACGGCTCGTTTGCGTAGGCATCTCCGTACAGCTCGCGCAGCTCCGCCGCCGCCACCACCCGGGTCGGCGTCACGTAACAGCTGGCGAGCTCGCCCTGATCGAGCGGCACCAGATGCGCCTGGAATTGAACCGGCGACTCCGGGTGAGCGGGATCCAGCTCACCGAGCTGCTCCTCGATCTCCGGCGTGTGCCGGTGGCAGGCGACCTTGTAGGGCAGGATATTCTCGCCCGCCATCGACAGATGCGTCGTCTCATCGAAGGCGCGCCCGGCTCCGGATATCCCCTGCTTGGCGTCGATCACGACGTCGGCGATCAACCCCGCGCGAGCCAGCGGCGCGAGCCCGAGCACGGCCGCCGTCGGGTAGCAGCCGGGGTTGGCGACTATGCCCGCACCCGCGATCCGCTCGCGGTGCAGCTCGCTCAGCCCGTACACAGCGTCATCCAGCAGGTCCGGCCGCGGGTGTTCGCCATACCACTGCTCGTAGGTGGCCAGCGACCCGAGTCGGAAGTCGGCGCTGAGATCGACGACGCGCGCGCCGCGCTCGCGCAGCGCGCCCACCGTCGGCGCGGCGGCCGCGTGCGGGTAGGCGACGACCGCCGCGTCGATGGGCTCGATCCGATCGAGGTCGAGCTCCTCGATCTCCAGCGGCACGCGGTACCGCGGATATAGGTGATCCAGGCGGCGCCCGACCTCCGAGCGGCCGCTGACCGTCACGAGCTCGAAGCCCGGATGGCGCCAGAGCAGGTGCGCGGCCAGCGCGCCCGCGAAGCCCGTCGCGCCCGCGACGATCACCCGCGGCGCACCCGGCGCGAACTGCTGCGTCGCGTCACTGGCCACGCAGCTCACCCCCGATCTCCGCGAGCGCAGCGACGATGCGCTCGCGCAGCGGCGCCACGTCCTCGTCGGTGAGCGTGCGGTCCGCCGCCCGGAAGGTGAGCGCCAGCGCCAGCGAGCGCCGGCCCTCGCCGACCTGCTCGCCCGTGTAGACGTCGAACACCCTCACGTCCTCGAGCATCTCCCCCGCCGCCCCGCGCAGCCGCTCGAGCGCCTCGGCGGCGGGCACGTCGGCCGGCAGCGTGACGGCGAGATCCTGGCGCAGCGCGGGCACCGAGGCGAGCGGACGGAAGGAGACCAGCGGCAGCGCGGCGGCAGCCAGCTTGCCGAGATCGACGGCGAACGCCGCCACGCGCTCGAGGTCCCAGGCGCCGGCGACGAGCGGGTGCAGCTCGCCGAGGAAGCCGAGCGGCTGCCCGTCCACGAGCACCGCGGCCGCGCGGGCGGGGTGCAGGAACGGCCAGGATCCGGGCTGCACCGACCAGTCGAGGTGGAACGTGTCGAGCAGCGCCGCCAGCAGCGCCTTGGCCGCGAAGAAATCGACCTCGCCGTCCCTCCCACGCCAGGAACGGGGTGCGAGCCGGCCGCTGATCAGGACCCCAAGGACGTGATGCTCATCCGCCGGCCAGCCGACATCCGACCGGTCCTCGCCGGCGGCACGATAGACCGTGCCCGACTCGAAGATCGCAACGTCCGGCCCGTTGCGCGCCACGTTGTGGCGCGCGGCGTCGAGCAGCGAGCCGATCAGTGTCGGGCGCATGTTCGACTGCCCCTCCGACAGCGGGTTCTCGACGGCGATCACGCGACGCAGCTCGTGATCGGCGGGCAGGCGCAGCAGGTCGAGCAAAGCCGAGTCGGCGAAGCTCCAGCCGACGATC
>Ga0116220_10000650_pt1 | contig 13605 bp, 10 predicted proteins | sample Sb_taG_10_FD_88967 | JGI IMG/M metagenome (GOLD analysis project Ga0116220, IMG submission 88967) | Peat soil microbial communities from Weissenstadt, Germany - Sb_50d_7_NC metaG | ecosystem: Environmental > Terrestrial > Soil > Wetlands > Peat | place: Germany: Weissenstadt | collected 2010-09-21
CACCCACCAGGCGCCGCGCGAGCACGAAGAAGGACGTCCGGGCGAAGAACGCAACTTCCGGCTGGAGTTGAAGCTGCTCGCCGATGTTGGGCTGGTGGGATATCCAAATGTGGGCAAGTCGACTCTGATCTCGCGCATCTCGGCGGCGCGGCCGAAAGTTGCGGATTATCCGTTTACCACGCTCGAACCGAACCTGGGTGTTGTTCTGGCGGGTGACAAGGGAAAAGAAGAGAGTTTTGTGGTCGCCGATATTCCGGGATTGATCGAAGGTGCGCACAGCGGATCGGGACTCGGCACACAATTCCTGCGGCACATCGAGCGCACGCGTTTGCTGGTGCATATGGTGGATGTTTCCGACAGCAGCGGCCGGGCCGACGTGGTGAAAGACGTTGAGGTGATCCGGGGCGAGCTGGCGAGTTTTGGAGCGGGGCTGGAGAAGAAGCCGACGTTGATGGTGGCATCCAAAGTCGACGTGGCCAATCCGGAAAAGCTCAAAAAACTGAAGCAGTGGGCGACGCGCAGGAAGCTGAAGCTTTATCCGATTTCCGCGGTTACAGGCGAGGGGATTGAGAAGCTGAAGTTTGCGATGGCGGAAGGCGTCGAGAAAGTAAGGAAGGCGCTGGCGGAGGCGCAAGCAGAAGGAACGAAGATCTCTCGCCCCGGCGCTTAGATTGGCGGCACCTCTAGGAACGCGGTTGTTGGTGTAATGGGGATGTTACGCCAACCATCGAAAAACCTTTTCCGGCTTTGCGGTATAGACTGGCTCGGAGGAGGCCAATCCTCATGGCCGAGGGAGGCGGAAATGTTTGAAACCAGTGGAACCACCGATGTCATGGAAAAGAGCCCGTGGCAGAAATACGTGCTCTGGTTCGCGGCAGGCTGCTTCGTCACGATTCTGATCTTCCGCATGCTCCTCATACCCAGTGCGAAGCGTGCTGCGGCTGAGTCCGCTGAAAAAGCGGCGAAACAGAAGCTCTCCGCTGAACTGGCAAAGAACCCGGTGGCAGCTCAACTGGAAAGCACGAAGGCCGCATTGCAGACTGCAACCCAAGAGCGCGACGAGTGCAAAACCAAGTTTGATCGTCAGACGATCCTCTACGACAACAGCATCGTCATCGACCCCGACAAAATCTGGATCATCCCCGCCGATGTTGAACCGGTCGCCGTCGGTGACCACCGCGTCACTTATACGCACTACGACCCGAAGACCAAGCGCGAGACTGTCCACTTCTATCCTCAGCGGCAATAGCCGACGGGCGCTCACTCGAAACTCCGGGTCGGGGGTGAATGAGTGAAATCGCGATATTTCGCCAATCTGGGCAGTTTGCGGCGACGGGAAATCGGGCCGGCATTTCTGCGGGATGAGCCGTTTGTCATTTTTCCTGAGGGTTAGTTGGGTCAGTCTCGCAGGATGCGGCGCGGGTGAGGAGGAGGTCGCGTTCGCGGGTGTTGCGGGTAAGGGCGGCGGCGCGTTCGAACTCGGTGCGGGCTTCGGGGTGGCGGCCTAGTTTGTAGAGGAGGTCGGCGCGGACGCTGGGGAGAAGATGGTAGCGCGCGAGAGAGGGTTCGGAAGCGAGGGCGTCTACGAGTGTGAGGCCGGCCTGGGGGCCGTGGGCCATGGAGACGGCTACGGCACGGTTGAGTTCGATGACGGGGGATGGAGTGAGCTGGGCGAGTTCGGTGTAGAGGACGACGATGCGGTGCCAATCGGTTTCGGATGGCGTGCGGGCGCGGGCGTGGCAGGCGGCGATCTCGGCTTGGAGGAGATAGGGGCCGCGGGTGGTGTTGATTTTATGAGCGCGTTCGATTGCGGTTAGTCCGCGATGGATTAGGAGTTGATCCCATTGGGTGCGGTTTTGATCGAAGAGTAAGACTGGTTCGCCGGTGGAGGTGACGCGGGCGCGGGTGCGGGAGGCCTGGATCTCCATGAGGGCGACTAGGCCGTGGACTTCTGGTTCGGTGGGAGTGAGTTCGGCGAGGATGCGGCCGAGGCGGAGCGCGTCTTCGCAGAGGGTGGGGCGCATGAGGTCGTCGCCGGTGGTGGCGGAGTAGCCCTCGTTGAAGATGAGGTAGATGACTTCCAGGACTGAGGAGAGGCGGGCGGCGAGCTCGGGGCCGCGGGGGACCTCGAAGGGGATGTGCTTGTCGGCGAGGGTGCGTTTGGCGCGGACGATGCGCTGGGCGATGGTGGGTTCGGGGGTGAGGAAGGCGCGGGCGATCTCGTCGGTGGTGAGGCCGCCGAGGAGACGGAGGGTGAGGGCTGCGCGGGACTCGGTGGGGAGGATGGGATGGCAGGCGATGAAGACGAGGCGGAGGAGGTCGTCGCTGATGGTGTTGTCGAGAGTGGAGTCGAGGTCGGGCGCGGTTTGTTCGAGGGCTTCGAGTTCGCGGGCGAGCTCTTCGTGTTTGCGCTCGGCGACGGCGTTGCGGCGGAAGAGATCGATGGCGCGGCGTTTGGCGGTTGCGGTGAGCCATGCCGCGGGATTATCGGGGACGCCAGATTGCGGCCACTGTTCGAGTGCGGCGACGAGTGCCTCTTGCGCGAGGTCTTCGGCGAGGCCGACGTCACGGGTGAGGCGCGTGAGGCCGGCGATGACGCGCGCGGACTCGATGCGCCAGACGGCTTCGATGGTGCGATGCAGGGCTTGATGTGTGGCGTGATGTGGATCGGTAGCGGACACTGCTACCGATCACACCAGCTTTAATCCGTGGATGCAAGAGCGGCTATTTGTTGGCGGTCTGATTTGGCAGCTCAGCCCGGAGGCGTACTTTGTGCTGGATCTGCTCTTCGGACAGGACGGGTGCGAAGTCTTCCATCTCAAAGACCTGGCGGATTTCGATTTCGTAGTCGCCGGCGTTGCACCTGGGGGCCCGCTTGACCCACTCGATGGCCTCTTCGAGGGACTTGACCTGCCAGAGCCAGAAGCCGGCGACGAGCTCCTTGGCCTCGGTGAAGGGGCCGTCGACGACGGTACGAGACTTGCCGGAGAATTTGACGCGTGCGCCTTTGGAGCTGGGATGGAGGCCATCCATGGCGAGCAGGACGCCGGCCTTGATGAGCTCTTCGTTGTACTTGCCCATCTCGAGCAGGAGCTGTGGATCGGGGAGGGCGCCTTCTTTTTCTGACTCTGCGGTTGCTTTGACGATGACCATGAATCGCATTGTGAAATCTCCTTTGGGTTGAGCGATGGTTGGGTGGCTTGTTTTCGGGTTTAGCTATTTGTTGGCCAACCAGTGAGCTCAGATTGAGAGCGCAGTTGGATCGCTATTGCTCGCTATCGTACTGGCTCTCTGCTGATACGTCGAACGGGGTGTGGCCGAATCGACATGAGAACGGAATTTAATTAATTATTTTTCGGGGAGACGAAGGGTCTAAATTGCACACGCCGCCATCTCAAGGGCACATTTCACACAGGCAAGTATAGTTGACGTAACCAGGCAATAGCGCTCAGAATGCAGGTCAGGCCGCGTCCTCCGCTAAGAATTTAGCCAAAGAACGGATTGACTTCAGCTTGTCCTCCCGCAATCCGCGCAGATCTTCCTCGCGGAGTCGTTTTTCGTGCAAAAGTTTCCCGAACACATGCGTCAGTTGCGAGTATCGGTAGTCGTACTTGCGATCAATCTCTTTACGGCGTTGAGTCAGGTAATGTTCCAAGTCCCACAGATCCGACGACTGCTGGATCTGGCTGGCCATCTTCTGTGTTTCCTGAATCACCTCGTGGAGTTCTCGCCCCAGGGCAGCGTCGAAGGCTTTGCGGGCGATGATCTTTTCTGACCTCGACCAAATCGGTTCGTTCTGGTAGGGATAGCGGTCTTGAGTCGCAGACGGGCTGGTCATGTTCCGATCCTCCGTGGCAGCATTCTATCCCTTGCCGAGATGCCTTTTCTACCAGGTCGGAGGATTTCACTGGGGCAGATTCACCATCGTTTTCATGCGGCCGCCCGGCCGTTCTGAGATCAAAAAGATCGTTCACCGGATGTCCGAGATTCTGTTTGCAGCCGAGATAGCGTTCCGTCGTCTGGACCGATGCATGTCCCAGCAAGAACTGAATCTGCTCCAGCTCACCCCCACTGCTGTGGCACAGCTTCGCACAGGTTCGCCGCAAATCGTGCGGTGCGATATGCTCCAGGCCCGCTCTCTCGCAGCAGGTCTTGACTACGTACCACACGACATTCTGCGAGATGCCTTTTCCCCACACCTTTCCCGCTCTGGCGACGGCTCGAAAGATCTTTCCCTCCGTGACCCCGGCTGCTCGTATCCACTGATCGAGTGCTGCTTTAACCCAATTTGGAATCGGGACAGTGCGAATGCGGCCGCCCTTACCGATCAGATCCACCACTGCCCAGTGTCCCTGGCGCATCTGGACCTCGTCCAACTCTAAGCTGACCAGCTCAGATCTGCGGAAGCCACAACCGAACAGCATGGCCAGCATCGCATAGTCCCGTTTGGCTCGCATGCTATCGCCATAAGCGTGTTTGAGTACTTCTGAGCTTTGCTCGGCGCTCAACCAGTTGCCGGAGCGAAACCCGAGTTGCTTGACGCCCTTCACTCGGCTGATCCCCGCAGCCAGTTCTGGGCTGAGCAAACCAGAATCGGCAGCTTCATGGGCGAGCCTTCGAACCGCCGCCAGTTGTTGGTTAATGGTATTGGCGGCCAGACCGCGTGATTCCAAGTGCATGCGGTAGCGAACGACCACGATGCGATTGAATGCCAGGCGGGGCTCGGAGCAGTACCACGTGATGAATTGATCGATGGCGTACTCGTATACACGGCGCGAGGCTGGCGAGCCGAGGCTGTTGAGCACGGCCAGCTTGCAGTGATCCAGATCCGGCAGCCGCAGCACTCGGCGACGGTAATTCGGCTTGATTCTCGGTTTGCCCATGGCGACGGCCTCCCATGCCGCAGGATTGAACTACGGCAAACCGCCCGGGCAGTGCAACAGGGGGGAGAGGGTCGGCAAAACGGAAACTACGCGGTTGTTGGCCAAAATCGCCATTACACTCATTGTGAGTTCGCCGAGTGGGCAGCGTTCGAGAATCAGGTGTTTATTGACGAGTTTTTCTGGCCGGTCCAGCCACTTGGAATCAGCCACTTGCAGACGCCAGTCGGGAGACGTTTTCTGAACGCAGTCAGTAGGGTTTCAGGAAGCGCCTGAACAGAAAGGAAGGAAGTAATCATGGGTGGTGTGGCAGGAGCGAGATTTCGCAGGTCTTCAGATCGAATCTTTACTTGCGTCGCAGAATCACCCACGGCAATCACCCACGATCCATCCGTGTTGCCCGTATTTTCCAGTGTTTAGCAGTCCCACGGCAACCGTTGAAGTTGTTGGAAACACTGGAAATCCGAGTTCTGAAAAGGCTGGCGTCGGCGGTTCAACTCCGTCCCTGGCCACCATATTTTGCAATGACTTAGCAGACCAGCGCGAAATTTCACACCTGTGATTTCACACCTGTGGTCGCTTACGGTCCTTAAGCAAACCGCTTGCGAACTGGCGAGTGGTTAACTTCAGCATTGCCTCCATAATCCGGTAAGGGAAGGTTTGCCGACGATCCGGGCACAACCGTGCCCTCGCTGAGTCGGTTGTGCTTGCTGCTGGACACTATGGGTACGTTGAGCACGGGCTGCCGCGTCCACTTCCCATACGCCCATCAGAACTAAGCTGCTGGCGCTGCGTAGGAAGACTGGAAATTGTACGGCGGCGCTAGCTATGGGTCATAGAAAGCAAGGTTTCCTCGCCAAGAAGAGGCTGGTGAATGTCAACCTCATCATCTGCCGAGGGACCATAAATCGCCGGGACCTTGCCACCCATCGGGCGAATATAGACACTGAGTTGGCCACGATGATGGATCGCATCGAAAAGGCCAAGCCAGAACATGTGGCCCATGCTGGTCTCGAAAAACACCCTACCGTCAACCACAAACTGGGTGAGCTTCTGATGCCAACTGGTCTCGTCGATATTCTTTAGGCGCGGCGCCAGTTCCCGGTGAGCCTTCTCGTAGGCAGCGACCATTTCAGCCAGATTCATGGTCAGAGGGGGTATTTCCCAGTTGATCTTTCCGGTCTCCAGCAGTTCGATCCAGCACCGCTTTTCTACGACCTGCAACCACACCAGATCGGCAGCCGAGCGCGAGTTCGGATGCGGCCGGTAATCGAGCCGGTCGGCGGGAACTGCCTTGAATGTCTTCAAGAAAACTGGATACTCGTCTTCCCAGCAGCGAATAAAAAACTCCCGATTGGTCATAAATGCCCTCCTTATTCAAAGATTCAAGCGATGCATCAAATCCTGGAAGCGTGGCTCGCTCCGCAAAGAGCTCCAATCCAAATCCACACCGAGATGAATCATGGCGGGGAGGCGCTCCTCGTAGGCCCTCTCCAGCCATACGAGGGCATGGTCTTTGTCGCCGGCATGGGCGTAGAGGCGGGCGATCTGTGTGGGTTGAACGTAGGTAAGATGGGAACGCCCGCTCAGCGTTTCCGCCGCCATACGCATCGCCCCGGAGTAGCCAGCGGCGGCGTAGCCGCGCTGTAAAGTTTGCGCAACCTCCTTGTCCCCCAACGCTTCGAAAAATGTCTTCGCTTCTGCCATTGCCTCTTCGTACATTCCCTTCCCACAGAAAGCGCCCCATAGACGCAAATGCGCTGGCGGAAAATTTGGCTCGATCCTGAGTGTCTTGCGAAGCTCGGCGATCGCCTCGTCATACCGGCACAGGTAAAGCAGGTGCCAACCGAAGAAACACTGAAAGAAAAAATTGAGCGGGTCTAACTCTAGGGCTCGCTCGATATGTATCTTCCATTCGTCCGAACGTTGCCGTGAGAGCAACAGATCCGAGAGGAAGAAGTGTGCCTCGGCAGAGTTGGGCATGAGTTCGATTGCTCGTTGGTACTCTTTCACCGCTTCGTCCCAGTCCCATCCGCAGCCTCTGACCATGCCCAGGCTGATATGCGCTTCTGCGAGCGAGTCATCCAGCTCAATCGCTTTCAGCGCGGCCGCCTCTGCCTTCGGAAATGCCTCCCGGGGTGGTACGAGTCCACAATCCCCTTTGGAAAGCCACACAGCCGCAATCCCCCCACAGGCTAGCGGGTCGCTGGGATCCCTCTCCAAGCTGACCTGGAAGTACTTGAGGGCAGTGTCGAGGTGTTCACGAGAAAGTTTGTACCAGTGAAAGCGGCCCTTCAGATAAGCCTCATAGGCGTCAGGATTGACGCGGCGTGCACGCTTCAATCGGCTTGCTTCCTCGGGCGTTACGGCAGCATGGATCTCTCGGGCAATGGCACGAGCGATTTCGCTCTGCACCAGAAGCACGTCCTCGAAGTCGCGGTCGTAGCTCTCCGCCCACAGGTGCGTGTCAGTGGCAGCGTGGATGAGCTGGGCTGTAATGCGTACACGCGATCCGACTCGAATGACCGACCCTTCCACCACTGCGTCGACGTTCAGTTCGTCGGCAATCTGCGGCAGAGGCGTTACGCTTCCCTTGTAGCGCATCACCGAAGTGCGAGAGGTTATTTTCACAGCACGAAGCTTGGCTAGATCGCAGATCAAGGCCTCGGTCATTCCGTCAGCAAAGTACTCCTGCTCGGGGTCATGCGAAAAATTGGTGAGCGGCAGCACGGCGACCGAGCGAATACGCTTCGAGCGAGTTCGTTTGCGAGTGGCAGCGGCGGCAACACTTGTGGTGAAAGTGGGCAGGGTGAGCCGCCGCAGGTCTACTTGCAATTCCTTCGCTGACTGGTAGCGGTTCTCTGCGTCCTTTTCCAAGCACTTGAGAATGATGTCCGCCAGGCGCGATGAAAGCCGTGGTTGCAATTCCTGCGGCGCGGGAGCTGGAGCATGAAGGATCCGGTCCGTTACCGCTGTTGACGTCTTTCCCTCAAACGGGTGCCTCCCCGTTGCCATTTCGTAGAGCGCTACGCCGGCAGCCCAGAGGTCGCTGCGTGCATCCACTCTCTCGCCTTTCAGTTGTTCCGGGGCCATGTATGGCAGGGTGCCAGCCAAGGCGCGTGTCTCGCTCAAACTTTGGGTTTCGGCCTCCCCACTGACCGCCTGCACCAGTTTAGCCAGCCCGAAGTCGAGAATCTTTAGGCGCCCATCGGGTGTGAGCCGCAAGTTCCCGGGTTTCAAATCACGGTGAATGACGCCTCGCTCATGCGCGGCGGCCAGTCCTTCGGCGAGTTGCCCGCCAAGGCAAGCGACCTCGTTCTCCGGGAGAGGTCCGGTCGCCAGCCTTTCGCTGAGTGTTACTCCCGGAACGTACTCCATCACCAGAAAGTCCGCTCCGGCCTGTGTGTCGAAGTCGTGGATGGTCGCGATGTTGGGATGGTTGAGCTTGGACAGGATGAGGGCTTCCTCGCGAAAGCGCTTGCGAGCGCTTTCGTCGGACAGCGCGCCTGGAGGCAGAACTTTGATGGCCACGTCGCGCCCCAGATGCTCGTCGTGGGCGCGGTAAACTTCGCCCATCCCGCCTGCCCCAACCTTCTCGGCGATACGGTAGTGGCCCAACTCGAGCCCGACAAGAGAATCCTGGCCGAGCGCACGACTCGCCATGGAGAAGATCTCCTTTCCCACGCCTCACACGACCATTCTAGGCCGTTGGCAAGAAGGAATCGACAAGAAACCGTTGGATTTCGCCCGAGTGACTGGGCTATGCGGAAGTAATCTGGCGGTGTCGCTCAGTTCACCGCGTTTGACGGCGTCATCATCGCCTCCAGCATGTCATCCTGCGCTGCTAGACGATCCTCGCTCATGCTGTGAGCGTAAATCCCGAGCGTGGTAGCGACATCGCTGTGGCGGAGCAGCTTCTGCACGGTCTTTACGTCTGTCCCTTTCCGAACAAGGAAGCTCGCCAAGCTGTGCCGCAGGTTGTGGAACCCGAAACGCACCTTCTCTCCTTCTTTAAGCACACCCGCCTTCACCGCAGCAGGACGGAGATAATCTTCGACCAGCATGTTCGCGACGCGGGGCTGCTTTCCTTTAAGCCGGGTGCTGGCAAACACCCAGTCCGTCGGCTGACCGTAAGGTGTCTGCTCCTCCCACTGGCGAATGAAGCCTGCGAGTAGCGGAACCAATGGAACTGGAGCCTTGCTTGCCGCACTCTTTGACTTACCCACCTTCCCACCCGTCCACGAGCGGCGGACGAAAATCTGCTGGCTGTCGTAGTCCACATCTGCCCACTGCAAACCAAGGCACTCGGGAATGCGAAGCCCCGTCGCCGCGATGATCATCGTGAGAGTCCGCTCCGGCTGAGGCATTGCCATGAGAATCCTGAAGCATTGTTCCGGCGTGATGATCTTCGCCTCGTATTCAGACTGAGTCTTCACCCGAACAAACTTCATGGGGTTGGCTTCCCCGGTTTATCCAGACATATTCCGACCGACAAAAACTTTCAGAAACAAGAGAAACCTTATTTTTTTTATTTTCAGAACCGTAAAATTAATTTGTCCTGGCGCAGAGGTAAATCAGATTTATTTCTTGCCGCAGCATTGTTGAAGCCGGGTGTTTAGCTGTCTTAGAGAATTATCTCGGGCAATGAGTGTAATAGAGATTTTGCGGACGGTGTCCCGCTCGTAGTTAGAGGTTGAAGGGCAGCTCTCGAATCATCTTACGCGACCTTCTGCTGGGTCGCAGCTTTTTGATTCGCATCTCTTCCTAGATCGCTTCCAGTTGCCAGAGATCTTTCCAGCCCATGATGCGGCGGAAGTTTTTCTCCGTCGCCAGGAAGGACGCTGCCGCCCAGCGCTCGACCATGGCCGCATCGCGCCAGCGGCAGACACGCCGCGTCCGCATCCGTACCCCCGACTGCGGGCTTTCGATCAGATTGGTCGTGGCCAGGCAGCGATGCAGCGACAGCGGCACGCCCAGGCGATTTAATGGTGAAACATTCTTCCAACCCCTCCCGCAGGCTGTTGGCGGCGGCAGGAGATTCCTGCTCCAGCCAGTCAGCGAGTTTTCTCCGGCGGGCCATGCCTTCTTTCGCTTCCAGGCGATACGATGCGCGCATGACTGCTTTCGCCTGGTCCTTCTGCTCCTCCGGCAAGCGCTCGACCACATTACGAATCTTGTGATTGCGGCAGCGCTGTACCGGATGTTGCGGGCCGAAGACTTTGTGGATCGCCGCCCGCAAGGCTCTGGCTCCGTCGATTACGAAAAGTCGCTTGGTGTCCGGCTTCACGCCGCGCCCCACTAACTGCTGCAGCAGGTCTTCCACCGCCGCCGCGTTTTCCGTCGCTCCTTGCTGAATGCCGAGCACGTGCTTGTGTCCCTGGGCATCGACTCCCACCGCGCTGATGACATGGTGATCACCGAACATCATGCCGTCGATATAAATCACCAGCAGATCGACATCCTCGAAGTGCCGCTCCAGCAGTTCCTGCAGCGCTTCTTCTCCGGCTTCGGTGGCTTCCCGGCTCACGTTCGACTTCGATACGCCACAGGTCGAGGCCATCTCCGGCAGCACCTGGGCATATTGTCGGGTGGAGATGCCGCGCATGAGCACGTCCAACATCCGCTGCCCCAAGCCTACATCCTGCATCGCCTCGTAGGCCGGGATTGCGACCTCGCCGCCGCCCTTCTCCCGCAGCCGAGGCTTCATCACTCCCAACTTCCGCTCTTTCAAACACACACGCCCAGTTTGGCGGCCCGGGAAAAACTCCCAGCCGTTTCACGAGGAAGTGCTGCAACAGCTTATCCCCAACGAAGCTATTTCAGCCCTGCCGTACCGCCCCTCAAGTCGAAAGACTAGAAGTCGTAGTCTTCCAACGTGCAGGGACAGAGTCCGTAGCCGCTGCCCAGCGTTAGCCCATAACCGCACACGGTCCCCACGTCAGCCAGTTCAGTCGCCGAGAGGTTCGAGTCGGCTAACGCGTCTTCGGTAACGTAGAAAGGCCCCTTCTCAGGGATGTTCTTCGTTGCCTGAATGTGGGTGGCCGATCCCCGCAGGCCGGGAGACGGCACGGGGTTGGTCGGGTCATTAGTCGAAGACGAAATGACCTTGATAGCGCCACGCGAAAACTCTCCATGGATGGTGAATGTGTTGGCCGTGAGCTGTTTATTCACGGATTCCGAAAGCAGACCGTCTGACGTGATTTGGCAGGCGCAGCACGACCTCAACTCCTGGCTGTCATCGAACACGTAGATCGCCGCCCACAGGGTTCCGTTTTCCACGCCCTCTGGCGCTGCAGTGGCCCGGTCGCCATCGTTGATGATACGCACGACTGCATCCGGGGCACCAGCGGTGTTCGCATTGGAATAGTAGGTGACGAAATAGACGCTGTTGTCCCCCACGTTTTGAGCGAAGGCATTCCCCCCCATCATCAGAGTGATTGCCAGTAGCAACAATCCAAGTTTTTTCATTTTTTTGGACCTCCTTCATTGATTGTGCCGCCTAGCGCCCGGGGGGAACACCTATGGGCACCTACCGGACTGATAACCCTATGGTGAGTTCTTTACAAGTACCCACTTGGCTTAGTCAAAACCACTAAGTTCCGGAAACTACTACTTTTGGAGCAGTTCGCAAGGCAAGTCAACGCAAACCAATCCTTAACAATCCTTCGTGAAGCCACCGTTCGCTCTCACATTGAGGTCACGCCGTCAATCGCTGGAATCCGGACGGTCTGGGGGCTTCTGTATTCCGTGTTTCTCAATCCTATATATGAGTGTCTTGCGGCTGAGATCGAGATAACGGGCTGCACGCGTTTGGTTCCAATCACATGTGTGAAGAGCCCTCAAGATGAGCTCTTTCTCGATCGCTTCCAAGCTGATGCCTTGAGAAGGTAGGTCTATCTCGAGAGCGTCGATGCCAGCTCTCTCTTGTGTCAGGAATTGCGGCAAATCTTCGATAGTGACGTGACTCCCGCGAGCCAGAACAACGATACGCTCTACGATATTCTCCAGTTCGCGCACGTTGCCCGGCCAACGATAGCGCACGAAGTAAGGCAACAGAGTCGGTGGCATGGCCAGCTCAGGGCGCTTGTTTCTCTCTTGGCTCTTGCGGAAGAAGTGTTGCACCAGATCCGGAATATCATCAGCGCGTTCTCGAAGAGGCGGCATCACAAGTGGAATCACGGCGAGGCGGTAGTACAAGTCCTCGCGAAAAGTACCATCCTCGATCATCGCTTGCAGATCCCGATGGCTCGCAGCAATAATGCGCACGTCAACTTTGGCTTTCACTTCGGAGCCGATCTTTTCGATTTCTCCCTCCTGAATCAATCGGAGTAGCTTGACTTGGAGGTCGGGCGACATTTCGGCGATTTCATCAAGAAAGAGGGTACCTCCGTCGGCCAATTCGATCCTCCCCTTCTTGTCGGCTACCGCACCCGTAAACGCTCCCCTCCGGTGGCCGAAAAGTTCAGATTCAAGCAGGTCCTTCGGGATCGCGCCGCAGTTGATGGTGACTAGGGGATTGTTGCTGCGGGAACTATTGAAGTGGATGGCTCGCGCCAGTAATTCCTTTCCTGTACCCGTCTCCCCGCGGATGAGTACGGTGGCGTTGCTGCGCGCGGCTCTGGCTGCCGTGTCTAAGACCTCCAATAGGACATCAGAACGCCCGAGGATGTTTTCAAAGCCGTACTTCTGGTTGAGGCTGATGCGCAATGTGCACACCTGCTCCACCAAACGGACGTGCTCCAGCGCACGCCGCACCACTACCGACATCTCATCCGGATGGACCGGCTTCGTAAGATAATCGTAAGCTCCGGCTTTCATGGCTTCGACGGCCGTTTCCACCGTACCGAAAGCGGTGAGCATTATGATGATCGTTTGCGGGTACTGCAACCGAGCGTGCCTGAGCAGCTCGAGACCGGACATTCCCGGCATCTTTAGATCGGTAATCAAGAGGTCGAAAGGCCGAAGTTGAAGGATTGACAGCGTCTGCTGACCAGAGGCCGCCACAGCGACCTCGTATCCCTCTTGTTCCAGTTGAACTTGCAGGACTCTGCGCAAGCTTGCATCGTCGTCCGTCACGAGGATTCTGCCTGTCGTCATATCTAGCCTGACTGAAGAGGAAGTGATAATCGGACCGTTACGCCCTGGGGAGAATTGCGGGCGATGGTCAGTATTCCCCTATGCTGGCTCGCAATCTGGAGCGCTACCGATAGCCCGAGACCCGTCCCGTTTTCCTTAGTCGTGAAGAATGGATCGAAGATCCGATCCAGATTGTCCTCGTCAATCCCGCTTCCTTGGTCGTGAACATCAATACTAATGTTGGCGCCATCACGCCGAGCTTCCAATAACACGGTACCACCGTGCGGCATCGCCTGGTTCGCATTCATGACGAGATTAAGCAAGACCTGCTTCAGTTGCTCGGGATCGCACTCCAGCATCGGCAGGCCGGGCTCGATCTGCTTTCGCAACTCAAGCCGGCTCGTGTCACCTGCATGGCGAACAAGAAGAAGGACAGAGTCCAAAACTTCACCGATCTCGACCCGCTGCAGATCGGGATTCCTGGGCCGGGCAAATTCGAGAAAGCTGGTGAGTAAGCGATTTAGTCGCCGGGTTTCCTTCTGGATAATGTCAAGAAATTCGTGGCGTTCTTCCTCAGACAGAGTTTCGCGCTGCACAAGTGCCGCCGCGCCTTCGAGGCTTGCCAGCGGAGTCCGAATCTCGTGGGCCA
>Ga0116220_10000655_pt1 | contig 13556 bp, 9 predicted proteins | sample Sb_taG_10_FD_88967 | JGI IMG/M metagenome (GOLD analysis project Ga0116220, IMG submission 88967) | Peat soil microbial communities from Weissenstadt, Germany - Sb_50d_7_NC metaG | ecosystem: Environmental > Terrestrial > Soil > Wetlands > Peat | place: Germany: Weissenstadt | collected 2010-09-21
GGCCTCAGCCAGTATCCGGCCTGGAAACCGGGCGCCTGGCTGACACCGGGCACGATCTCCTCTCGCAGGTGCTTGAGCCCGACCTCCGGGTCCGGCTGTCCGCTCGTGTCGACCTCGATCAGGACTGCGTGCATCGGATGCCCCCTTTTTGCAGGTTTCTCAGACCAAAGGGAAAGTAGCGTAATCGAAGCCGAAGCAGGTCATGCGCTGTTGGCTTGGTAGCTTTGCGCCGTGCGCGTCACGGGGGACGGGATATTTGGCATCAGGCGCGGGTTGGCGCCGTGGCTCATTGTGCTGGCGTTCCTCGCGCTGCCCGCAGCCGCACGGGCGTCGGGGAGTGCCTACGTCGCCAACTACAACTCGGCTAGCGTCTCACAGTACGATGTCGAACCGCTGACCGGCGCGCTGTCGCCCAACCTGCCAGAAACCGTGGCCGCGGGCTTCCGCCCCATCGATGTCGCTGTGACCCCCGACGGCAGGAGCGTCTACGTCCCCAGCCTGAACGGCACCATGGCGCAGTACGACGTCAACCCGCTGACCGGCGCGCTGTCGCCAAAGACCCCGGCGAGCGTCCCCGTCAACGGGGGCCCAAGCGACATCGTGGTCAGCCCCGACGGCAGGAGCGTCTACGTCGCCGAGAACACCGCGGGAACCGTGTCTCAGTACACGATCGAACCGCTGACGGGCACGCTGTCGGCAAAGACCCCGGCGAGCGTCCCCGGCGAAGGGGGCCCAAACGGCATCGCTGTCAGCCCCGACGGCAATAACGCCTATGTCGCCAACGGCTTTGGCTTCGTGGATCAGTACACGATCGAACCGCTGAGCGGCACGCTGTCGCCGAAGGCTCCCGCGACGGTCCTCGCCAATTGCATTGAGCCGATTGGGGTGGCGGTCAGCCCCGACGGTGGGAGCGTCTATGTCACCTGCTTCGAAGGCACCGTGACGGAGTTCGACGTCGAACCGCTGACCGGTGCGCTGTCGCCCAAGACCCCGGCGAGCATCTCCGCCGGCTTCGGCAGCCGCGGCATCGTGGTGAGCCCCGACGGCAAGAGCGCCTATGTCGCCAACGAAGGCAACTCGACCGTCGCGCAGTTCACGATCGAACCGGTGACCGGCGAGCTGTCGTTCAAGGCTCCGGCGAACATCCCTGCCGGCTCGCACCCATACGACATAGCGGTGAGCCTCGACGGCAGGAGCGTCTATGTGACCAACCAGGGCGATGACAGCGTCTCGCAGTACACGGTTGACCCGCTGAGCGGTGCGCTGTCGCCCAAGGCTCCCGCGACGATCGCCACGGGTGAAGCCCCGGGCGGCATAGCCGTCGGGCCGCTGCCCCTCGCCCCGCCCCCTCTCCACTCCACTGCCACGAGCGCCGGCTGCTCGCCCAGCACGGTCCTGGCAGGCCGGGCGAGCACCTGCACCGGGACCGTCACCGACACCGCCGAAGCCGGCCAGAGCACCCCAACGGGCACGGTCAGCTTCGTAAGCTCAGGCGCGGGGGGCTTCTCGAGCTCCGCCAGCTGCGCCCTCAGCGGCAGCGGGGCGTCGGCGAGCTGCTCGGTGACCTACACGCCGAGCGCCACCCCCGCGACACCCGTGCGCTCGGACACGATCACCGCCACCTACAGCGGCGACTCCACCCACGCCACCAGCAGCGGATCCACTACCGTGGAGGCGCTCTCGATCACGCTGCTGGCCCAGGGGTCCTTCGTGATCGGCGACCAGAACGCCGCAGTGGGCAACCCGGTCACCTTCTGGGACGCGCAGTGGTCGAAGCTCAACTCGCTCAGCGGCGGGCCCGCGCCCGCAAGCTTCAAGGGGTATGCCAGTAACGTCCCCCACAGCCCGCCCCCATGCGCAGAGGAGTGGACCAGCGAGCCGGGCAACAGCTCAGGTCCACCGGCCACGGTGCCCCAGTACATGGCCGTAATCGCATCGAGCTCGATCGCGAAGTCGGGTTCGACAATCTCGGGTGACGCGCCGAAAGTGCTCGTCGTCAAGACCAACCCCGGCTACGGGCCCGACCCCGGTCACGCCGGCACGGGCACAGTCGTCGCCCAAGTCTGCCCGTAGGTCACCAGTTCGGGCGAATCTTCGCGGCGGGCAATACGCTTGAGCGGTGCCCGCGCCTATCTGCCTGCTGGTGAACCCGTCCGCCGGGGGCGGGCGGGCGCGCCGCGCCGCCCCCGATGTCGAGCGGAGGCTGCGCGAGCTCGGCCTTCAAGTGCGCCGGCAGGACACGCGCGATCTCGACCACGCTCGTTCGCTTGCTCGTGAGGGCGCCGGTGCGGGTGAGACGGTCGTGGTGCTCAGCGGTGACGGCATGATCGGCGCCGTCGCCGATGTGCTGCGCGAGATCCCGGGCGCGGTGCTGGGAGTGCTGCCGGGTGGGCGCGGCAACGATCTCGCACGAGTGCTCGCGATCTCCCAGGATCCGCTGCAGGCGTGCACCACGATCGCGCAGGGAGTTCCCCGCGCGATGGATGTGGGTGAGGTGAACGGGCGCGCATTCGTCGGGATCGCCTCAGTCGGGTTCGACTCCGACGCCAATCGCATCGCCAACGAAGCGCCATCATGGCTGGGAAATCTGGTGTATGTGTACGGTGCGCTGCGGGCGCTGATCGCCTGGCGGCCGGCCCAGTTTGAGATCGAGCTCGACCCGCCTGGCGAGCGCGTCGACGTTACCGCCTACACCATCGGAGCGTGCAACTCCAGGGCCTATGGCGGCGGGATGCGTGCGGCGCCGGAGGCGCTGCTCGATGACGGTCTGCTCGACGTGGTCGTCCTGGAAAGTGTCAGCAAGGTTGCGTTCGTGACGAAAATCCTTCCGAAGGTGTTCAGCGGCAAGCACATGCAGGAGCCGGGCGTGCGTGTCTGGCGAGCGCGTGAGATCTCGATCAGCGCCGACCGCCCATTCGCTATGTACGCCGACGGAGATCCAATCGGTGAGCTGCCCGTGCGCGTACGAGCGCTGACGGGCGCGGTGCAGGTGCTCGTCCCGGTGGGTGTCGCGGCAGGCGCGGCGTTCGGGCACGAGGAGTCCTGATGACAGATCTGCTCGCGCCGAAGCTCGCGCTCGCGCGGGCCGCCGGTACCCTGTCGCGCCTGCGCGGAGGGGGAGCGACGAGCGCTCCCGGCAAGGTGCTGCTGAGGTTGCAGCCGGACGCGCTTGGCCTGCTCGCCTCGCGCCTGAAGCTCGGCAGCGTGCTGATCTCGGCGACGAACGGCAAGACGACGACTGCCAGGATGGCCACCTCGATCCTCGAGCGGCATGGCGTGGCGCTGGTCCACAACCAGGCGGGCGCGAACATGGCCGGTGGGATCGCCTCAACGCTGCTGTCGGCCGCCCGCCCGCGTGGCCGGATCGCGGGCGAGTTCGGTCTGTTCGAGGTCGACGAGCTGTGGCTTGCACCGGTCTCCGCTCAGCTCCAGGGACTGCGCGCGGTGTTGCTCTCGAACCTGTTCCGCGACCAGCTCGACCGATACGGAGAGCTCGAGACGATCGCCGACAGCTGGGTCTCGGCGCTGCGCGACGGGCCGGCTCGGGCGGCGACGCTTGTACTGAATGCCGACGACCCGCTCGTGGCGGATCTCGGGCGGGACCGCGACGGCGCCGCAAGCGGTGGCCACGATGATGGCGGCCGGGTCGTGTACTTCGGCGTCGAGGACGACTCGCTCGCGCTGGCCGGCATGGCGCACGCCGCCGACGCCAAGCACTGTCGCCGTTGCGGCGCGCCGTACGTGTTCGACGCCATATATCTGGGCCACCTCGGGCACTACCACTGTCCGGCTTGTGGCCAGAGCAGACCGGCGCCGCAGGTGACTGCTACCGACATCGTCCTCGAGGGTGTACGCAGCGCTAAGTTCACGCTGCGCACACCGGCCGGTAAGGCGAGGGTCGCTCTCTCCCTCCCAGGTCTGTACAACGTCTACAACGCGCTCGCGGCCGCAGCGCTCGCCGTTGCGCTCGAGATCCCGCTGAGCTGCATAGTGCAAGGGCTGGAGCACACGACAGCCGCATTCGGACGGGCGGAGACCGTGATGATTGGAGAGCCCGCCCACCCCCGCGAGATGAGGATCCTGCTCGTCAAGAACCCGGCGGGCGCAAACGAGGTGTTGCGCACGCTCGTCCTCGAGCCCGGCCGGCACGACCTGTTGGGCGTGCTCAACGACAACACGGCCGACGGGCGCGATGTGTCGTGGATCTGGGACGCCGACTTCGAGCTGCTCGCCGGGCGCGTGCGCAGCGTGACGTGCTCCGGCACACGAGCGTCCGAGCTGGCGCTGCGCCTGAAGTACGCCGGCGTTGAGCCCGAGCGCATCAGGTTGGTCGAGGATGTCTCCCGGGCGCTGACGGCGGCCGCCACGGACCGTCCGCAGGAGAACGACGCCGCACCGCTGTACGCGCTCCCCACCTATACGGCGATGCTGGACCTGCGCGAGCTGCTCGTGCGGCGGGGAGAGGCGGAGCGCTCATGGCGGTGAGCCGGGCCGAGGGTCGCACGCTGCGCGTGTGCGTGCTGTATCCGGACCTGATGAACATCTATGCCGACCGCGGCAACCTGCTCGTGCTGGAGCGCCGCTGCGCCTGGCGAGGGATCGGCTTTGAGCTGACCCGCAGCGGACTCGGGGAGCGGCTGGACCCCGGCGCGCACGACCTCTTCTACATCGGCGGCGGTCAGGACCGCGACCAGCGCCTGTGCGCCGAGGACCTCCTGGCGTGCAAGCGCGCGTCCCTGCATACGGCCGCCGCTCGCGACGCGGTGATCCTCGGGGTGTGCGGTGGCTACCAGCTGCTCGGGCAAGCGTATGTGCTCGGCGAAGAGGAGATCGAGGGCGTCGGCCTGCTGAACGTCCGAACGGTCCGTGGTCCCGGCCCGCGGTTGATTGGCAACATCGCGATCGAGGTCTCGCTCGGCGGCCATGGCGTTTCCGCGCAGCGACGTGTGCTGGCGGGGTTTGAGAACCACGGCGGGCGCACCTGGCTCGGCGCGAACGCCGAGCCGCTGGGGCGTGTCCTCGAGGGATATGGCAACGACGGGCGCTCCGGTCACGAGGGCGCCCGTCGGGGCAACACGATCGGCACCTACCTGCACGGTCCGCTGCTGCCGAAGAACACGTGGTTCGCCGACTGGCTGATCGCCACGGCGCTGGGTATCGACTGCTCAGAACTGACCTCGCTCCAGGACACGCTCGAGCGCGAGGCCCACCGCGGCGCCCGTCGTGCCGCGGGTGTGTGAGTCTCGCTCCCGGCCCGAGCTCCTCAGCCGCGCGACTCGCTCTCGCGGCGGTAGCCGAGGCGAGCGGAGATGCGGTCGGCCGTCGAGATGAGATGCGGGCCGAGACCGCTTGCCAGCTCCTCGAGGGCGATCCCCGGCGCCTGGGCGGTCATGTCGATCGCGGCCGTGATTTCACTGGCCTCGTTAAGGACCGGCGCGGCGATCGCGATGCGTCCCTCGGCGACCTCCTGGTCCTCGACGGCGAAGCCTTCCTCCAACACCTGTGCGAGCTCCTCGCGCAGCTTGCCCTTGCTCGTGATCGTGTTCGGACCCCGGCGCTTCAAGACGATGTTGGAGAGCAGCTCTCGGCGCTCGTACTCGGGCAGATATGCGAGCAGCACCTTCCCGAGCGCAGTGCAGTATGCGGGCAGCTTCGATCCCGGCCCGAGATCCAGGCCACCCGTGCGCTGTCTGCGGCGAATGCCTTCCGCGCGGTCGACGTAGAGGATTTCCTCGCCTTCGAGCACCGCCAGGCTCGTCGTGTAGCCCGCTCGGTGGGCCAGTTCGGAGAGATCGGCGTGCGCGTGCTCACGCAGGCCGGTCGCGTTCAGCGCGGACATCCCCAGGTCGGCCACACGCAGCCCGAGTCGATACTTGCGTTTGGCGCCCTGCTCCAGATACCCCAGCGCGACGAGCGTCGTGACATAGCGATGAGTCGTCGAACGACTCATCCCCAGACTGTCGGCGATGTCGGCGATCCCGAGCACCGGACGCTCGGGAGTGAAAGCCTCGAGGATCGCCAGACCACGCTCGAGTGATTGGGAGTACCGGGGCTCGGAGAGGTCGGGAATCCTCCAGTTATCCGGATAGCGAGACGCGACGCGGGGCGGCATTGACGCTGATGTTGACGGCCCCGCGACCCTTTGTATAGCGACACGTCGCTATGTATTTTGACTATAGTCGGTGTTCGACCGGCTGGGACGCGTCAACGCTCGTCGAATCCGAGTCGCGGCCGTGATCTCCGAGCCATGGGTTGCCGATACAGATCCTGCGCAACCTATGCGGCGGCAGGTGCAAGATGCAGCGGCAGATACAGATCCTTCGACAGCTTGTGCTCGACTCGCAATACGCGGTCGATGAGACGACCGTGGCCGAGGCGATCCTCGCGCGAGCAAAGGCACGCCGCGCGGTCTTGGGGACGACGTTCCGAAACGACGTCCGTCGCCCCCAGGTGCGCTCGTTCCGCCCCAGCAGTCAGGCCCGGTCCTTCCGGCCGTGCAACTCCAAGAGATCACAAGACGGTCTCCTTGCAATTGCGCCATGGCGCCGTCCGTAGCCCCTGCGGTTCTCGCTCGCGCCGGCGCAGGACGACGCGCGACCCGGCGTGTGGCGTCACGATCACGCTGCGCCACCGCGGGCGCTCCATGTGCCGGCTCGCGGGGCTGACGGTTGTGCTCTCGAAGACCGTTCGCAGCACCGTCTTCATCTCGAGCATCGCCAGGTGCGAGCCGGGACAGCGCTTGCGGCCTGCACCCCATGGCAGCCACATATACGGACTCGGCTGCCCTTCCAGGAAGCGCTCGGGGCGGAACCGCTCCGGCTCTGGGTAGATGTCCGGATCGTGGTGCAGCAGATAGATGCACGCCAGCAGGTGGGCCGGCGGCCGATACGTCCACGCGCCGATCTCGATCGGCCGCTTGACCGCGCGCGGGATCGCGAAGAGGAACACCGGCCGGTGGCGCAATACCTCCTGAATGGTCGCCGTCAGGTACTCGTCGCCCGCGTTCTCGTCGATCTCCTCGATCAGCCGCGTCTGCGCCGGCGGGTTGTGTGCGAGCAACTGAAACGCCCACGCGAGCTGCGAGGCCGTTGTCTCGTGTCCCGCGAGGATCAGCGACATCAAGTTGTCTCGCAGTTGGGAGTGGGTCATCGGCGACCCGTCGGTGTTGCGGGCTGCAAGGAGCATCGCGAGCGCGTCCTCACGGCCCGCCGCGGTCGTCTCGCGGCGCTCGTCGATCAGCGCGCGGATGAGCTCGTCTGTTGCGGACCGGTACTCCAGGAAATGCTCCCAGACCGTGCGTCCCGGACCATGTCGGAGGATCGGCAACGGAAACACTACGTTTCCCGTAATCCCCAACATCGTCAACACCGAGTCCCGCAAGGCGGAAAGCCCGCTCTCAGACCAGGGCTCCCGCCAACCGAAGATCCTCCGCAGTATGACCTCCAGCGTCAGCGCGCGCAGGCGCGGGTGCAGTGGCAGGGGAACGTCTCGTGGCCACGATGCCGTCGAGCGCCTGACGATCTCGGCCACCCGCTCCGACTCCCTGCCGATCGTGCGTTTCGCCAGCGCGGGGAGCACTGCCCTGCGCCCGGCCAGGTGCTCGTCCTCATCCAGGAGCATGAACGAGCTCGTCCCCACGATCGGCGTGATCTTCTCCCCCCCCTCTCCCGGGTGAAGAACCTCGGCCGGCGCTGCCAGCATCGTTCTGATCTCAGCCGGATCGGACAGGAACACCAGCTGTGGGAAGCTCGTCATTCTATGCGTGAAACATCGCCCGTAGCGTGTCTGGCACAGTTTCATGTACTCGAAGGGCCATCTCCAGTAGACATAGGTGAGAATTGTGGGGGGAAGCGGAAGCCCAGGTGGAAAACCATTTGGAGAACACTTATTTTCTTTGGATGTCGTCTGTCTCGTCCTCGCTACTCGCCACGCACGTGCGATCGGTAGCAATACCCTCGTGAGGGACCCGCCGGCGCGGGCAAGCATGCGCGTGCTCTCGCGAGTGCTCGGCGTGTTGACGCCTGCGGTGGACAAGTACATAGCGATGATGCCCTCTGTGAGGACGGCTTGACGACGGCCGTTGGGAAGGCCCGGCGCATGGCTCACGATTCGTCGGATAATTGCCGCGAGACGTTCCAGCGCGGCAGCCTCGGTGGCGTAGTGAGAGATATAGCTGTGACTTTCACTGGCAGTATCGTCCGCCCGGTCGATGTAGCTGTCGAGCATCGAGATCGTGAGCGATACCCAGGGGAAGTAGGCCGAGTAAACTGCGTCCACCTCCTCCTGCTTGCATGACGGCTCTGCCGCTAGCGCGAGCAAAACGTGGGGCATGAAAGCCCCGGCTGCCGCAGTCCTCTCAAACCAGCTCAATCCGTGCTCGTCGGCGAATTCTCGCTCGGCCCACTCTTTCAGCGCGACGTCACGGCGGCTCGGCTCGCGCTCGTGGTTCAGGCTCTGGATCGCGCAGTCTCTGACGCCTCGTAGTATCAGTGGGCGAACTTGTCGATAACCGGGCAGCCGGGCGCACGAGCGCCGGCAGGTCTCCACGAGCGCCCGCAGGTAGCCGCCGTCGTCTTTCCACGGGTGGTGGCGGTAGTAGTCGGATATCGGAGCCTCGGGGTCGAGCGCCTCTACGAGCGCGCGGTGCAGTTGGCGGCCGTTCGCCTGGCCGGCACACGCGCCATGCTCGCTGACGCTGTCGAGGAAGTCCCACATGACCTGGTAGGCGACCAGCAGCCTAAGCAGGGATTCATTCCTATATTTAGGAAGAATTGAGAATAACGAAGCGCCTTCCACGTTGTCGCGCTTGTGGACGAGCGCGTCGAGCGCATCCGCACGGATCGGCGCATCTGGAATGCTCGCTGCTCGCCGATGCCAGGCGTGGAGCTCGCGTGTGGTCGCACGCCGGCCCCACAGCAGCGTGCGAGTCAATACGAGGACTAGCGTCCAAGTCTGCGCTGGAGAAAGGGAGGGAGTGTCAGTAGCTCCAACGGTACTGATCTTTCCGAGACTAGAAGATGGATGCGACGGATTCGTCGCATTCGGCTCATTGAGCGCAAGACCTTCGGCCTCGAACTGAGGCTTGCCGCCCTTCTTGCCCCAAGTACTAGACGTCGGACCATGGATACGGGGCGACGCCCGCCGCGCGATACCCCGGTATGGCGATGCATATCGCCGCCACCATGGTTACCAGTACGAAGCTGGCGAAGGCGACCAATACATTGGCGGAGAGGATGACTGGAAAGCCCGTGACGGTCACGAGCGCATGACTCAGCAGAAGCTGCCCGTAGATGCCGAGCGCAGCCCCGATCAGGCAACCGGTGCCGATCAGAAGCGCGCTCTCCCAGATCAGCGCCCACCACAGCGTACGGTGTTCGTAGCCCTGCACCTTCATGCGCGCGAACCGGCGGCGGCGCTGCCAGATCGTTGCTCCCATCACCGTCGCGGTCGCCAGCAGTCCGGCCACCAGCACCAGCACGGCGATTTGGGTCAGGCTGCCAAGCCCTTGGCGGCTTGTCGCTCGCTGGCTCTGTTCGCGCTGCGCCGCGGTTTCGACCGTCAGTCCCGAAGCCGGCCCTAGGACGGCATGAATCTTGCTGCGAACCTTCGCGGGGGATGTGCCGGAGGCGAGCATCACGTTGTATGCGCTGGGCTCGGGGTTTTCCCACGCACGCGCGTAGTCTTTGCCGTTGAGGATGATCGCGCCCGGCGGCCATCCGAGGTTCGTGGTCAGCGCGGCGACTCGGAACATCGTTTCACGGGGGGAGGGAAGCGTGAAGGATTGACCGATGCGCAGATGATGGGCGGTGGCCAATGTCTTCGAGATCGCCGCCCAGCCGCCGGCACGAAGCCTCGCGGTCGCGAGCGCGAGGCTGCCGGCGAGTAGCTCCCCCTGCGGTATGGGCGACGATGTCGTGGTTGGTGGCGCCAGCACCCATACACGACGGCCACCGTCTTCGAGGAAGCCGCCACGGTACAGACCGACTGAGCGAACGCCAGGAAGGCGCATAAGCATCGTGGCGGTCGCGCTCTGGAAGGGAATCGTTGTGAACAAGCTCTGCTCTCCTGATGGCGCCACCCATAGGTCAGCAACCGAGCTGATGTCATGAAACGAGCGGTCGAGCCCGTTCTGCAGATTGGTGTGCGACCCCTGGATCGTTACGCTGCCAAACACTGCGACCGCCGCGGTCGCGGCGATCGCGATCGACCTGGCTCGCGTCTTCGGGGAGCGCAGTTCGACGACCGCGAGCATGGTGGCGCCACTCCCGAGTGAACGCTGCAGGCGATCGAAGCTCGTGACGATCAGATCCAGCAACGGCCCCAACAGGAGCAGCAGCGCCAAGATCAATGCCACGATGCCGACGATCGCCGACTGTGGAGCCGTAAGCAGGATGATCGTCGTAACCCCGAGGCAGGCGCAACCGCCGGCGAGCATCACCATCGTCCGCCGGTTGAAGGTGGGGCGCCCGCCAGGCGCGTCGGCGTGCCTGGCATGTGCGGTACGAACCCAAACATCTCGCATCGGGGTCAGTACCCCGGCGCACGCCGCGAGCGTCCCGGCGCCTATCGCGATGAGGACGCTTTCCCAGGTGACGATCCGCTGCGAGCCGATCGGAAAGGCGAACGAGAGAAACCCGGGCGGCGAGGTGAACACGACGATCGAGAGCAGATCGCCCAGCGCCAACCCCACCAGCGAGGCGACGGCGGCGAGCACGAGCGCATCGAACAGGAGCGTCTGGGCGACCTCTGGGCGGGTCGCGCCGCCGCGTCGTAGTTCCCGTATCAATCCCCGGCGGGTATCGGCCGTGAGCAGCATCGAGCAGTATGCGAACATGAAGCCAACCAGCGCGCATATCGCTGCAAACGTCTTGGTGGACTGATCGATCGGCTCGGCTGCCTGGCTGAACAGCGTCGCCTCGTAGTCGGCGGGCTCGACATTGATATGTCCCGCGGCCAGTCGTGACAGTCCCGCTCGCACATCGCTATCGTGGCCGGACTGCGTCTGGACGAAGATGCGAGTGATTCTTCCTTGCATTTGCATGAGCTTCTGAACGTAGGCGAGCGGCGCGATCGCGACCGGACTGCTGACCAGCGCTCCGATGCTCCGAGCCGTCAGTTCGACTCCGACCAGAGCTCGTTCGACACGTGCGCCGATCTGCAGCTTCACCGGTTCCAGCGGACCCACGCCGAGCTTGTTCGCGATTGGCGCCGGCAGTGCCAGCACGCGCTTGTTTGCGAGTTGCGCGGCGGTGAAGTGTCGCAGCAGCGGCCCGCCAAGACGAACGTAGCGGGGATCGATGGCGATCAGGTCGATCGGTTGATTGCCGGATGGGCCGGTCACGCTCGCCTGGGTCTCGAGCACCGGAACCGCCACGCGTACACCCGGCAGGCGTTGAACCTCGCCGAGCAGCGCTTCGCTGAACCCCTGCGGGCTGCGCGCCTTGAGCTGGTACTTCGACTGGCCTACCACTCCGTTGGTGATCTGAGTGACAGACGCGTCCAAGCTCGTGCTGGCGACCTGTGAGGCGAACAGGAGCGCGACCCCAACGGCGATCCCGAGCACCGCGAACAGCTCCTGGACGAGCACCACCCTGGCTTTCAGGCGCACCAGGTAGAGGTGGGCGATGTTGGACAGCCGCATCGCTATGGGGCGATGTTCGATCTATGCGGGGGCGCGAAGAAGCGATCGGGCTCGTACTCGGCGATGCGCCCGTCGCGCAGCGCGTACACGCGATCGGCAAACGCCGTCGCCAGCGGGTCGTGGGTGACGAGCAGCACCGCCGTTCCCCGCTCGCGACATACCTCCGCCAGCAGTTCCAGGACTTCGCGGCTGCGCTGGGTGTCGAGGTTGCCAGTCGGCTCGTCGGCGAGGACGAGCTTCGGCTCGGTCGACAGGGCGCGCGCGAGCATCACGCGCTGGCGCTCGCCCATCGAGAGCTGGTCGGCGCGGTGGGCGAGACGCTCGCCCAGTCCCAGGCGCACGAGCAACGGCTCGATCCTGCGCTCGGCCTCGCGGGCGTGTTCGAGCAGCCACAGCTTCATCGCCGCGTTCTGGAGGACGTTGCCGCCAGGGAGCAGGTCGCAGGTCTGATCCACAAACCCCAGCTCGCGCAGCCGGTAATGCGAGCGTTCGGCGTCCGTCAGCCTCGATATGTCGCGGCCGTCGACGAGGATCGTGCCGCTGTCGGGGCTGATCAGCGCGGCGATCAGCGTCAGCAGCGTCGTCTTGCCCGACCCGCTCGGCCCATATAGCGCGACCAGCTCACCGGCGCCCACCGAGAGCGACACTCCGTCCACGGCCCGCACCAGCTCCGTCTCGCCGGCGTGGTAGTGCTTGACGAGGTCGCGCAGCTCGAGCATCTTCAGGACGCGCGCCGCGGATGCTCACCCGGGAAGTCGATGATGTTGCCTTGCTCAGGCTCCGGCGTCGGGGGTGGCGCCACCAGCCTGCCGCCCGCAAGCGAGGCGATCCGGTCCGCGCAATCCGCCAGGCCGGAGCCGCCGGCGCAGATCAGCACCGCGACTCCCCGTTCTCGCGCGAGCGAGCCCAACAGCCCGGCTATCTCCTCGGTCTCGCCCATGTCGAGCGTCGCGGTCAGATCGTCGACGAGCAGGAGCCTCGGCTCACGTGCGATCCCGTGCGCGAGCGCGACCAGGACGCGCTCCCAATCGGCCAGCTCACTCCAATGCTGACCCGCGCACTCGGACGCTTCGACATGATCGAGCGCCCGCTCGGCACGTGCGTAGGCGCCGCGCCGGCCATGCGCGTCGAGCAGCGGCAGGGCGACGCTCGTGAGCACCGGCACGTCGAGCTGTGGCGCGGCGCGCTCGACCAGCGCGATCTGTTCCCGCAACAGTCGCGAGCGCCGCCGGTCGGACATGCTCCACACCTCCTCCCCGGCGAACAGCACGCTGCCCCTGTCGGGCCGCTGCATCCCCGCCGCGACGCGCAGCAGCGAGGTCTTGCCTTGGGCGGGCCGCGCGATCACCGCCACGATCTCGCCGGCTTGCAGGTCGAGCGAGACATTGTCCAGCACCCGCACGACATGGCGCTGCCCGCGGGTGAAGCTCAACGACACCTCCCGCAACGACAGCATGGGGCCCGTCACCGCGTTGGCGCCTGCCCACGCCCCATGCCGCCCAGGCTCCGCTGATGCTCCTCCTGCCCGCGCCTTATGCCGCCCAGGCTCCGCTGATGCGCCTGCCCACGCCCCATGCCGTCCAGGTTCCGCTGACGCTCGTATTGTCTCTCCAGGTATATGCGGACGTCCTGCAGCCACTTGATCCTGGCATCCCACCAGGTGACCTCTCCGGTCATCACGAGCAACTGCATCGTCTGTGCCCACTCGGCTGGGTCCGCGGCCTCTCGTTCCAGTCGCATTCGCCGGCTCAGTTCCTGCAGTCGCTGCGTACAGGACATCTCGGCCTCGTGGACGATCTCGATCAGCCGCGACAGGTCCTCGGATCCCCAGAGCGCGATTTTGGCGTGCAGCTCCTCGCGCACCGGGGGAGTCTGCGTCGAGGCCCGCAACCAGCGCCGGAAGTGCTCGACCCCC
>Ga0116220_10000656_pt1 | contig 13553 bp, 26 predicted proteins | sample Sb_taG_10_FD_88967 | JGI IMG/M metagenome (GOLD analysis project Ga0116220, IMG submission 88967) | Peat soil microbial communities from Weissenstadt, Germany - Sb_50d_7_NC metaG | ecosystem: Environmental > Terrestrial > Soil > Wetlands > Peat | place: Germany: Weissenstadt | collected 2010-09-21
CGTCTCCGAGGACATGAAGCGGTTCAAGCGGCTCACGACGGGCCACGCGATCATCATGGGCCGGAAGACCTACGACTCGATCGGCAAGCCGCTCCCGAATCGGACGAACATCGTGGTCACGCGAGGCGATCCCATTGCAGTCTTGGCCGACGTGACGGTGAATTCGCCGCCGCTCGTCGTTCGATCGTCGATGGAGGACGCGCTCGACACGGCATACAAGGTGGACCCGGAGCCGTTTGTGATCGGCGGCGCTGAGATCTATGCGCTTGCGCTCCCGCTCGCGACGAAGCTCGAGGTCACGTACGTCGCGCGCAAAGAGGAGCAAGGTCTTAGTGGTGAGAACGTGGTGTTTTTCCCTGGCCTTTACCCGAACCCCTGGCATTGGCGCTGCGTGCATTCGGAGCCTGCGACGGAGACGTCCAACGTTGAGTTCATGACGTACGAGAGGAGGCCGGCAGATGGGCCTCGTGTCGCCTGATAGCGATTTCTCGAAGGGCGCGGAACCGTACGACGTCGGGCGGATGACGTGCGTGAAGACGACGCCGAAGGCGATCCTCGTCGAGGGCAAGCTTCGCGATGGCAAAGTCGGGCAGATCTGGGCACCGAAGAGCGTGTTGCACAAGAAAAACAAGGTGAAGAAAAAAGGCGACGTCGGTCGGTTCGTTGTCGAGATGTGGTGGGGAGAAAAGAACCTATGACGAAGAAGGCCAGCAAGAAGAAGCCTGCGCGACCGCGCTCGAAGAAGGCGGTCGCGCGTGCCCTTGAACGGGAACGAGTTTCGCTCGTGAAGGCGCGCGCGCTCTCTGACAGGTTCGCGGACGTCGTGAAGCATCGCGTCGCGGGCGGGAAGCTCGAACACCTTGACTCGGAAGCGATGCTCGCCCTCGTGGGCGCCGGCCTCGCGTCGTTCGCGCCGAGCGGGCGGTTCGTGCTCGACGAGAGCGGGGAGCCGGTGGAGTTCACGCGGAAGGAAGTGCAGCGCGCGGGGGAGAACCTCGTTACGGACTGGTTGCTTGGTACGTTCAACAGGGTGATGAAGTCGTGAGCGGCGACCACCCGGTGAAGCTCAAGGTCTCGTCGCTCTACGGCGAGATGGGGACGGGTCGTCTTGTGATGTACATCGTGATCCCGCGCGCGCTTAAGATGAGCGCCGGGAAGGTGGGCGCGACTTGCGGTCATGCCGTTCAGCTCGTCATGCAGGATTACTGGCGCATGAAAGAGCTGCACGGGTCGGATCGGGCGGACTGCCGAAGGATGCTTGATTGGTTCGAGTCGAGCTACGCGAAGATCGTCCTCGGCGCTGGCGACGAGGAATTCAAAACGATCTGCCACCTCGACGGGGCGATCCCGGTCATCGATATCGGCCTGAAGGAAGTCGCGCCGGGTTCGGTGACTGCGATTGGCTTCTGGCCGATGCTCAAGACGAATGCGGCTTCGATCGTTCAGGGGCTTAGGCCGCTCTGATGAAAGTCTTGTTTTTGGACTTCGACGGGGTCTTGAATTCGCACCTCTTCATGCTGGAGGAACGTTTGCAGGGCAGGAAGGGCGTAGCAGGAATCGACTCGAAGGCTGTCGCGCACGTGAACTACATTTGCGGCAAGACCGGCGCCGTGATCGTGGTTTCGTCGTCGTGGCGCTACGGTCATAGCCTCGGCGAGCTGAAGGACATCCTCCTCAAAGCTGGGTGCACCGCGGTCGTGCGAGACGCGACACCGCTGCCGCACGAGATCGCGAATGGGAGGCTCGCCACGGCCTTCGCCGAGCAGGGCATGGATCTCACGGAAGAAGAAGGCAAGCGGACGCTCATCATCGCCAAGGGCCGCGGCCACGAGATCGACGCGTGGCTGAGGGCGTGGAGCGAGGTGGACGACATCGAGTCGTTCGTCGTGCTCGACGACGACTCGGATATCGCGCCGCACGAGGACCGCCACGTGAAGACATCGTTCCACGTGGGGCTCACGAGCGAGCATGTGCCGCTCGCGCTCGAGATCTTGTCCCGCCCGTGGAAGTCGGCAAGGTTAACGTGATCGTCCGTTGCGAGCGCTGCGGCGAGGAGTACTCGGACGCCGCCGTGCTGGAGCACGGCAGGAGCGGGTTCGTACATCCTTTGGAGCGCTGCTTCGCGTTCGTGAAGGAGGAGCGCGACGAGCTTCGCGTTTACCTCACGACCGAGGGGCCCGAGCATCTGCGAACCGAGAACGCTTGTCTTCGGAGCGCGCTCTTCCGCGCGGAGAACGAGAAGAAGATGGCGACTGATGCCCTCTCCCGCACGCAGAAGCGGTGCACGGAGCTGCTCGAAGAGGTCCGCCTCCTCCTTAAAGGAGGAGTCTGCACTGGAGAGCCTGAAGGGATACTTCAAGGTCGGAGGGAGAAGCTGTGAAACGGCTGGTCTTGTTCTTGCGCGATCAAATGCTGTCGATTCTTCTCGCAGTTTTCTTGGCCGTTCTGGTCACATACCTTATCGTGTACGCACCGCGAATCCGATTGGGTGAGGAGACGCGGCCCGAGCGGGCCGCCGAAGGGCGGTGAGACACCGAGCGATGAGAAAGAGGCGTGCCGTGGAGTATCGCGTCCTATACGACAACAAGAACGAAGAGATCATCGACGCACCGTTCGCGAGCGTCGCGGCGATCGAAGTCGGCGAGAGGCTGGGTCTTCAGGGCGACAGGCCGTGCGCGGTCGTCGAGCCGGACGGTAACGTTACGCACTGGCGCGTGTCGCTGCTTACGACGAGATACGCTCGTCCTCTCGCGGGCGGGTGATGACGTGATCACGATCGAGTGCCATTGCCCGCATTTCCAACATCGCGAGTACCTCGATCCTCGTGAGGGACGGTGGGTCATCGAGAACATCATGAGGTGCGTGATCGCCGGGATCGTCGGGCCGCGCGAATGGATACCCTGCACTGAGTGCGCGGGCGTCGCGTTCGTGATCGACGGGTGCGAGCCGCCTCCACTTTTGGTGCTGGTCGGAGGTGGAGGTCGATGAGCGTGCCGAGCTATTGCCGATCGTGCGGCGCGCGCCTCGGGGTCATGGACCGCGTCTATTGTCCCGCGATGCGCTGCCAGGAAGAAGCGCGCGTCGAGTCGTTCCGCGTCAAATCCGTGGGACAGGCACGCATTCTCGACGACTTCGAGTACAACGACGTCTCCGCGATGCCGAAGGAGCGCCTCCTCGCGCTGCTCGACGAGGACGCGCGCAAGTACGATCTCGATGATCCGACGCCTGACCTCGGGTTCATGACGAGCTTCGTCGTGCTCACGGAGAAGGTGAAGAAGCACGCGTGGGACGATTGCGCGAAGTTCCTCGCGGAACGCGAGGAGATCATCCAACGGATCGAAGCTGCGAAGCAGGAGTCTTCGCGTCGAGGATTGGCAGCGTGGAAAGGAGGTCAAGCGCGCACCGCGCTGAGCGAGGCCGCGAAGATCGCGAAGTCGTCATCTTACGGGAAGTTGATCCGGAAGATCGATGTCGAGGATGGCAAGATCGCGAGGGACGAGTCGTCCTCTTACGCGGGTGGCGTGGGTGGTTGGGGAGATCCGTACGCGGAGGATCTGCGCATCGCGGAGATCACGCGTGGAGTGCGCGCCTACGTTCCGCCTGGGTTCTATGGGGGGAGGACCGAGGATTTGCGCACGTTGCCGTCCGCCACTGCCGCGCGGAGCCTCAACGATCAAGTGTTCATGGCGTTTGGCCCGATGCATGTCGCGCCAAACGCGACGACGTTCTTCCAAGTGATGCCGCAGTTCCCGTTCCGCTGCACGAGGATGCTCATCGCGCGTGACGTCGCTCCGCATTTCGTGATCAACGATCTGCGCGTCGGGAACGATCTGATTTTCGGAATCAATTCAATCCCCGCGGGGGCGTTCGTGGAGGACGCGATCGGTATCGCGATCAGCTTCGACGTCGTCGTGGGGATCTTGCTCACGATGTCCGTCCTCAACACGAGCCGAGAGACCCGAGCGTTTTCTGCCGCGCTCTGCGGGTCGAGGCGATGAGGTTCCAGCAGGCCCAGGGTGGCGACCTTTGTGTCGACGTCGATGAGCCGCTCAGCGCTGGCGCGTGCGGTTTGATGCGTGCATGGGGGGTGAGGGGTGTGTGGCGTTACCTGTCGGATCTCACTCTCATGGAGGTCATGACCATCACCTCTTCGAGCCTGATCCTTTACTTCGTCAACCACTCGCGGCTGCCGGGCTGGATCCCGTCGGCGGCGGAGGGCGCGCTCGACGCCAAGAGGGACCTCACGGACCTCGCGCGGCTCGGCGTCCCCGCGGGCGTGCATGTGTTCTTCGATCTCGAGGGTGTGGGTGGCGGCGCCGGGAGTGTCGCGAACCTCATCGCACACCTCGACGCGTACGCGTCGGCGATCAAGGCGGGCGGCTACATTCCCGCGGTCTACGTGGGGGACCAATCGCTCCTCACGAGCGTGCAGCTCTACGCGCTCGGCTTCGAGCTTTACTGGAAGTCCGGCAGCCATGTCGTCGACATTACGGGCGTCGAGGCGGGGCCCGAGTGCGGCTGGAGCGCGTACCAGGGATCCATCTTCGATGTGAAGATGTTCGGCGTCGAGATCGACTGGGATTTCATCAGTGGGGACTTCAAAGACCGGCTGCCGATTGGCGTTGCGGCGTGAGTGAACAGAGAAAGAGAATGAAGACGAACCTTGACGTCGATGACATGGCACCCCTCGATCCCGGATGTCCGCACTGTGGGGCGATGACTGCGCATCCGAATTCTTCTAGGCCCGTGGCGCTGGAGCGCGAAGTGCCAGCAGCCGGGCCCGGAGCGGAGCGACGAGGGCTGGTCGTGATGCCGAAGCAGCCCGTGGTGTCGAAGCCTAAGAAAGCCGAACCACTTGCTGCAGAACTGGGTCAGCCCGACGGGAAGTTCGCGTACGAATTGTTCGTGGCGCACATGGGTCACAAAGAGGTCGCCGTGTCGTGGGAGAAGCTCACGGGCAAGGCGCAGCAGGTCTGGACGGGCGTGGCGCGCGGGCTGGAGCGCCGGACGATCGACGTGATCCTCGCGGCGCGGGCGCGGTTCGTCCAGGAATCGAAGCGTTAAGAAGGAGAGATGATGAGCAAGGAAGAAATGACTCGGGAAGCGAAGACCCAAGAAGTGAAGGAGATGGCGGCGTTGCCGCAAGAGACCGTGAGGACGTCGAAGGCGCAGGAATCCGCGGAGCCCGAGCCCCGTGGCCCGCGCGGCGTGCCCGGCAAGCGCCAGGGCAAGGTGAGCATGCAGATCAAGCGTGCGTGGAAGGCGAGCGGGAAGCGCATGCCCCTCAAGGCCTTCGCCAAGAAGCATAGGGCCGAGCAGACGGCGACCTGGAAGGCGAACAAGGCGGGCAAGAACGCGCGTTGATGTTTCCGGTTGCGAGGTGACGAATTCTATGAGAACGTCACCGCTCACGGATGCCGTCAAAAGCCCGTAGCTATGCCGTCACGGTTCGTTTCTCCGAGGACGAGAAGATGATGCTCAAGGCTCTCGCAGAGGAGCACGGCGCCACGATCTCGACGGCCGTAAGGCTGTGCGTTCGTCGGATGTACGGCTCGAAGGAGTTCACCTCACGCGGGCTCAGTCGTGAGCGTGAGAAGTACATGAAGAAGAGAGGTGGATGATGGTAGCGATGGTTGGTCCTCTTCCCGGACCGCTCGCCCCGCAGCTCGCTGCGGCGGTGGCGGCCGAGCAGGTGGCGAAGATCAAGACGATGAAGGCCGAGCACGTCGGCACGAACGCGCTCGTCCCCCGCGAGGTGCCGAAGGCCCTCGTGCGCGCGGTCCGCGCGGAGCTTCGGGCGCTCCTCGACGGCGACCTCGAAGACAACCTCACGCAGGTCGAGCAGGTCGCCGTTCGGGCGCGTGAGCTTTTCATGTCGATCAGGGGACCGGGCGCGCAATTCACCCGTGGCATGCCGACGCCGATCATGACCGGGCAAGCGGTAGGCGGCTCCATGATGACGAACTATTCGGGTGGCAGTGGCGTCGTGTACCCAACGAGTTATTCGAACCCGGAGCAGTTCGGGGCCTCGGCGATCCGGCAGCTCGTGAACCTCGTGCCCGAGATCATGAGCGCGCAGGCGAACTCGCCGGACAAGCTCATGGCGGCTATCGCGCTTGCCCAAGAGAAAGGGCATGACGACATCGCCAGGGCGCTCAAGAAGAAGCTCATGGGCGAGGTCCCAGACGCGGCGAGTGCGCACGAGGCGCATGAAGCTCACGAAGCTCACGACGTAATCGAGAGCGTCGGGAGCAACGGTGCATCGGCCACGATCGTCGGCGAGACCTTGGCCCTTGCAGGTAGCGCCGTCATGGCGGTGGCGGGTGCGCCATGATCGCCGCTTGGTACATCCCCGCGTGGAACGGTGACTTCAGGATCGTTCCCGATCCCGATGAGCCCGAGACGCACTCGCTCCTCATGATCGAAAAGCCGACGCCGGACGAACGGAAGATCCTCGGGCAGCTCCAGAAGATCTTTGCGGATAAATTCGGGCTCGGCACCGAGAGCGATGGTAGCCGAAAGATGCTGGAGCCCTCGCGCTTCTTCAAGACCCGCGTGCGCATCCCGGCGCCCATCACGGACATCGGGCCGGTAGTGGCGTCGCTCTGCAAGCCCGGCCCGAACGTGCTGACCGCGGTGAAGTTCAAGGACGGCCGCATCGAGGTGTGCGAGACGAGCGTGTCGGGCGCGAAGAAGCCGGAGCCGTATCGCTCGCCCAGTGATTCGCCGCCCAGGCCGAAAGACTCGCCGAAGAAAGAAGACGACAGCAAGCCGAGCGAGGAGAGCAAAGCGCTCGCCAAGAAAGACGACGCGACGGCAGCCGCGACCGTGAAGCGTCCGACGCCGTGCTGCCCGGACTGCTACGTCTCGGAAGACGTCAACAAGCCCGCCACGGAGGTTCTGCTCGCCTTCATGGATCGCGAGCAGCACGAGTCTTGGAAGAAGCACCGCTTCGTGATCGCGCGTGGCGGCATCACGGGGCACCGCTACCTCGTTGCGCACCGGAACTCGCCGATCGCGCAGAAGAACACGCGAATGTGTTTTGATCTCGATGATCGCCAGACGATGCATTTTCATGACTGGCTGGTCCCTCCAGAAGAAGAAGTGCTCGCCGCGATGCTCATCTTGAGACACCGCGAGCCTTGGCTACGCAACGAAGCCACGGCGCTCGGGCGCCACAGGTACATCTTCAAAAACCCGTTCGGAAATGGCGGCGACGGAGTCCGAGATTCCGTCATGACTGCGCAGATCGGCGCCGCGCTTCTCGACTTTCTCGGGGATCGCACCATGAGGAGTCGGCAACACGGTTTGATCTTGTGGAACGGCAACGGCACGCTTGTGAACGAGCCGTCGCCTGTCGTGTGGCAAGTCCCGGTCCCGGCAGGCATCACATGACGCCGGTGCTGCTCACGTTCGAGCACGACGAGGATGAAGACGGATGGTGCTCGTTCTGTAAAAACGACTCGCCACGCGGCGTGCGCATCCGGGAAGCCGACATCACGGGCGGCGTCCCGCAGATCAGATCGACGTTTGAGCCCGAGGGCGATCGTGAGGAGCGCAAGAGCCGCAAATATTTCTACCGCATCGGCACGTGCTGCATCGGCAAGATGGTGGGCGCCCTCGAGACGAGAGGTGCCAAATGACCGGCGACGAGCGTAACAGGATCCACGCGACCATCGAGCGCTACGTCGAGCGCGTCGGCCTCGAAGCCGAGACGGGCGGCGGTTTCATGAAGATCATCGGCGACGTGGAAGATCAGGACGAAGTCTGGGAAGTCCCGATCGTGATCCGCATCCCCAAGCGCTTCGTGCGACCAGACGACTAGAAATCCAAGTTTCGAATTTCGGAAAAACGAAAGAGAGAAAACAGATGACATCCCAACTCACTCACGATGCGTTCGACGCTCCGCCCGACGGCAAGCATTGGATGGCGATCACGAACGAGACCGGTGACACCAAGGTCATGTGGAGTAAGGACAATGAAGACGAGGTCGAGAACGCCCGTCGTACGTTCAAGGACATGCGGAAGAAGGGCTACACGGCGTTCCGCGTCACCGGCAAGGCTGGCGAGCCCGGTGAGCAAATGAACGAGTTCGATCCCGACGCCGAGAGGATCATCTTCACGAAGCCTCAAGCGGGGGGCTGATGCCCCTTAACCAGGCGATGATCACATCAGATCCGGTAACGGGTGGTGCTGGCGCTGGGTATCAGTGGGTGGAGGTCGACGGCGGCACCGGAGTCGGTTACGGCCAGACGCTGATCATCGCGCAGTCGATCCCGAACACGGCGGACATCATCACGACGACACGCTGCGTGGCCGAAGGCAACACGATCAACATGACCAATACGGCAGGAGCGACGACGATGGACATCGAGACATGGCGCGAATGGAACCAGGTCTACACGCTCGCATGGGGCGGCACCGGGGCCGCGACCTGCACGAACTACGTGACCAAGTACGGCAACTGGCCGTTCATGCAAGGCACCACTGCGGGCTACAATACGAGTGCGATCAACCACTTCGCCTGGAATGTCTGGAACGATCGGTACGATCGCATCCATGAGGCCGGGACGCGCGCCGCAGAGATCCAGCGCTACTCGCGGAGGAAGCTTTCCGAGGCCGAGCTTCTCGCGGCCCTCGAGCAGGAGAAGAAGGCGCGCGAGGAGGCCGAGAAGAGAGCCGCCGAAGCGCGGATGGCCGAGAAGCGTGCGGAGGACTTGCTCCGGCTGTGCCTCACGCCGAAGCAGATCGAGGATCTCGAGACGAAGAAGTGTTTCTACGTCGAGATTGAAGGTCGTGGCGGTGATGGAGATAAGAAAGTGGAGCGCTACCGCATCGACCGCGGCAGCCATGGCAATGTCAAGCAGATCGACGAGAAGGGCTCGATCATTCGTCAGTTCTGCATCCAGCCGTCGGGTGTGCCCGTCGGCGACGTGCTCCTCACGCAGAAGCTTTGGCTGGAGGCGAGCGAGGAGACTCGCGAGGAGTTCTGGGCCACGGCGAACATCACGGCCCTCATGCACGAGAAGGACATCCCGGCGACTGTGCCGCGCAAGGAACGTCGGCGCTACGCCGAGATCAACGGCCTCCTTCACTGAGACGCTACGAATACCGGAAAAAAGAAAAAGGAAAGACGAACATGGAGACGGTAATCTTTCAGTGCGACTTTTGTGGGACGAAATCCGAGGAGGAGTCGGCCGTTTGGCGCAGGAGCCATTGCTCCGTCGAGCTGGTCCTGCGCGGCTCGCGCTTCTCGCGAGTCGCCGGCTCGCACCCGCTCTACGGCGTCCCCTTCACGGCGCCAGAGATCGAGGATGAGCGCTGGGCCGCGACCTTGTGCGACAGGTGCATGAAGCGCGTCTCGGCCCTTTTCGGCATCAACCTCGAGACGGTCGAGGAAGCCCGGTGGCGACAAGAGCAGCTCGCGCGCAGCGTCGCGACGCAGGCAGCGTACGAGAGTGCGGCCGGCGCGGGCATGCGCGGTGTGATGACGGACCAGTTTCGCACGCCGGATGTGGGTGGGGTCGCGGCGAGGACGGCCCCGTTCGCGCCCGTGGCGGTGGTGCAGTACCCGACTCCGAAGCGCGCGAGGGCGGGGAAGGAAGACGAAGCCGTCTCTGAAGACGTCCCGTCCGGCGTCACGAGCGTCGTTCCTCCGGGGACGGGACCCGTGACGACGCCGGGAAAGACGGGAACCCAAGACGGTGAGGACGCAGGCGACGAGGACGAGAGCTAAGATCGAGCGCAGCGATGGTCGTGCTGCTTTCGATCGGTTTCAGCTTTGCGTGCCTCCTTGCGTGCGTGATGGCGCACATGATGGCGAAGTCGGCGAGGCTCGCGCTCAAGATGTCGGAGAACGCCCTCACGAATCAGCGGCTCTACCTCGCGGCGCTGGAGCCGTGCTCGTGTGTGAGTGGAGGAACGATCACCGATGAGCGACACACCTTATAGGGACGGAGAAGTGAAGGACGTGGAGTACAAGACGCCGAAGGCGCCGTGGCACAAGAGCACGATCTGGTTCGTCTGGTGCGGCGCGAGCGGAGCCGTGGCATGGGTGAGCTGGAACGTCGCGAGCCATTGCCACGGCCTGCTCTCTGGGAACGCCTTTGCGCTCGGTCTGTTCTCCTCGGTCGCCTGCATCGTGACCGGCGGCGTCGGCGGATACAAGAAGTGGGGGTCGTGATGAGCGAGATCCCGACGCAGATGATCTCACGGCTCATCCCGCGTTACGCCGAGCCGCACCGGCGCTATCATACGTGGTCGCACATCGGTGCGTGTTTCGATGCGATCGAGCGTATCTCGACCGACCGCTCGCCGGAGGTCGCGCTCGCGCTCTTTTACCACGACGCGATCTACGAGCCGCTCGCGCGGGCCGGCGAAAACGAGGAGCGGAGCGCGGCGCTCCTGATGGACGAGGGCAAACGCGCGGGCGTTGACGAGTCGGTGCTCAAGAAGGCTCGATTGATGATCCGCGCGACGGAGCACGGGGGTTCTTGGGAGTTGACCGAGCAAGCTTGCGCCGTCATCGACGCGGACCTCTCGATCCTTGGCGCTGAGGACGACGTCTTCGATCGGTATGAGGATGCGATCCGGCAGGAGTACAGCGTCGTGCCCGATGCGATGTTCGCCGCGGGACGCGTGAAGGTGATGCAAAGCTTCCTTGGTCGTGAAGAGATTTTCTGGACGAAGGCGGCGCGCGATCTGTGGGAGGCGAAGGCGCGCGCGAACATCGGACGGAGCCTGCGCAGGTGGGGCGGGACGTCATGAACAGGTCTCTCCGATGAGGAGCTATAGCGAGACGAAGGTGTTCACGCCGGAGGAGCTTTCGCTCCTCGAGCGCGCGAGGGCGTGCGTCGTGCGCGTCGACGAGAGCGCGTTCGACTCTCCGATCCGCTGCCACGAGCTTGCGCGCGCCGTCGGCAAGCTCCTCGGGCTCCAGCACGAGGACGGCGTCTACTCACTCCTCCCCGAGATAGGCGGCGGCGTCGACCACTCGTGGCTCATCGTGCCGCGCGACTTCAAGGGTGAGCGCGTCGGGTGCTCCATCCTCGACGTGTACGCCGTCGGGACCCTCCCGCAGGTGCGGCTCCTCGATGGCAGCAGCCACTCGGTGCCGCACGGCCGGAACTTCATCAAGCAGTGCAAGCGCGACGACATCGACGAGGTGACGGTTGAGCGCCTCGTCCAGATGATGCGCATGTCGAGGCACGAGGCCGTCATGATCCTTGCGGAGGTCGCGAGCATCAACCCCGACGCTTTGAGGCTCGCGGCCCAGCTCATCGGGTACGCGGCGTGCTCGCGGTGCGACTACGTGCTCCCGAACTGCATGTGCGTGCAGGGCGGGAACAAGTCTGACTTGGAGGAGCGAACGCGATGAGCGAGGGTTTGTGGTCCGTGCCCCGTCTCGACGTGAGGCGATTCGACGACGCCGGGAAGCTCCTGCCGATCGGCGAGCACCTGAAGCTCGTCTGCGAGGCGTACGAGCAGGAGTTCGGCAAGAGCGTCGACCAGAACTATTTCGAGCTACAGGACCTCGCGGAGCGGGTCTTCGCGTGGCGTTTCCACTTTCGGTGTGATCGATCGTCAGTGGCGTCGGAAGGCGGATGAGCATGGAAGGGTCGTTCCCCCGGTACCCGTCGATTGTGCTGCTCGACAAGCGGCCCGAGATCTTTGTCGTGAAGGAGGTTGTTGCATGTGAAAAAATTCACGGTAGTTCGTTCCGCGTTTTCTTTCCGCTCGGCATGTCGAGTCTCGCGGACGTGAAGTACGGCTCGCACGAGCTGGAGTACACGCCGGGCGACGGAAGCTTCACTCTCGGCAAAGCCGTGCAGTGGTTCAAGGAGCGAGAAGATCTTCTTGCGCGGATGTGGGAGGTCATCAAATCGTATGGCTTCCCCGATGCGACCGTGTTCGGGGAGGCGCACGGGCCGGGCATCAAGGCCAAGGGCGTCAAGTACTCGACGGGTCAGGAGATGCTCTTCCGCGCATTCGACATCATGGTCGGCCAGAATTTCGTCACTTATGATCTCTTCGTCGAGATCGCGGACAAGATGGGTCTCGAGCGCGTCCACGAGGTATGGCGCGGGGAGCCGATCCGAGAGGCGCTCGACGCGCTCCTCGAGAAACCGTCGCATGCGGGCCGCGATGCCGGGATCGCCGACGACTCGAATCTCGCTGAGGGCATCGTCGTGCGCTCGAACCCGCTTCTCCGGAACGTGTTCGGCGAGTGGCTCATCGCAAAGCACAAGGCGAGAAAATTCGCCGAGAAGGCGGAGGCGCCCGTGGAGCCCAAGGTGCGCGTGGCGTCGCCGGCGGACACGTTCGTCGCGACCTATGTGACCGAGGGTCGTGTGCGCAACGCCGTCGGCAGGATGCGAGACCGTGGGCAAACGATTACCGGCGACATGACGGACATGCCAATGCTCATCGTGGAGATCGTGGCCGACCTTCACAAGGAGTGCGAGACCGAGTGGAAGGCTCTGGGGCTCCCAGATCAGCAGCTCCGGGGCGCGGCGTCGAAAGTGCTCGGGCCCATTTATCGCCAGCTTCTCGCGGAGGGCTGATGCCGGGAGTGCCGTGCCCCGACTGCGGGACGCTCGATGAGCGCGGGCCGCACACGATGCAGAACTGCAAGGACGCGATCAAGGACGCGATCAAGTACCGCGAAGTGCAGGTCGCCGAGAGGGCGAGGATCGCCGAGGAGCGTGCCGGGGCCGCGGAGGCGCGCGTGCTGGAACTCGAGCGCAGGTTTCATGTGGTCGCGTGTCCCAAGTGCGGGTCGATCGGTAAGCGCGGGGTGTCGCACGTGCACGGGTTCGTGACGGGGTCCCACGTCAAGTACGAGTCGTGTAACGGCTTGGAGGAATGATGCTTTCCTCGTGCAGTTGCATTTGAAAGTTCATCAAGTTTCTTAGGGAAGCCGGGAGGGTTCTTTGCGCATGAATCGGTTCTCGCTTGTGCTTGATTACGTTCAACTGTAATCGTCATACACGCATGGGAAAGAAGAGAGTCATCGTTCTGGATGATGGACCCCGCCAGGTCTCGAAGACGTTCCGCTTCTCGGCGGACGAGAACGGCGCGCTCGGTAAGCTCTCAGAGCGTACGGGTTTGCGCGAGGCCGACGTCATTCGTTGGCTCCTCGACAGCGCCTGGAAGCGCGTGAGCAAGAACCCAGAAACGAAGACGCATCCTGTCGTGGCGATCACCGAGATGTGCGGTCCGATGGGCGAAGGGAAGTGAAGAGGGCCATGGAAGACCAGAAAGAGCAGAAGCGCCAGAATTACCGCGGCGGCGACCGCGGCAAGCAGATGACGTGGACGGACTGCAAGGACTTCAAGGACAGCGTGGGGACGCTCGAGCTTGTCGTCCGCGTGTCGAAGACGGACGAGTACATCCCAAAGTACTCGATCAAGATGGGACGCTTCCGTCCGGACGGCAACATCGTCGGCTCGAACATCCCGATCTACGCTCGCGGCAAGGGCAAGATCGACATCGTGCGGGTGGGCGTCGTCCTCGCGAAGCTCGCCAAGGATGCCGAGGACTGGATCCACAAC
>Ga0116220_10000659_pt1 | contig 13540 bp, 12 predicted proteins | sample Sb_taG_10_FD_88967 | JGI IMG/M metagenome (GOLD analysis project Ga0116220, IMG submission 88967) | Peat soil microbial communities from Weissenstadt, Germany - Sb_50d_7_NC metaG | ecosystem: Environmental > Terrestrial > Soil > Wetlands > Peat | place: Germany: Weissenstadt | collected 2010-09-21
CACCAAGCGTGGAGTTGGCGCAGGCTTCGCAGGTTTGATTTTACCCTGAGACCCATCCGTGTATTGAGGCGTGGTGAATTAGAGTCCCCACACTGACAACAGTACGCAAAGGGTTCCCGTTCCCTACAACTACACGGGCTGGACTCGTCGGCTAATCTTTTTCCAGTTGATCTTCTTCCACTCGATCCTTTTCCAGTCGATTCTGGTGCGGAGGAGCGAGAGTATGAGCATGAATAGAAAAATTTCCAGCAATCCTCGCGAGGCGGTGGGGATGGATTGGGCTCGTTTGGGAAGAAGGGCGAAGCGTCCGTAGACGAATTCTATGTGGACCCAGTAGACGAGGAGGGACGTCTGGCCTAGTTGAATTAGCGGGCTGAAGCCGCGGGTTCCGAGGCCCCAGTGGCACCAGGCATAACTCAGGAAGACGATTACCAACAGGAGACCTATGCGCATCATTAGGAAGTTAGGGCTGGTGTGCCAGTAGTCATAAGTGGAGTAAAGATGGAAGGAGGAGTGGTCGAGTTGGCGCGCTGCCAGGATTGCTGCGGCTCCGGCGGCGGCGAAGAGGGCTAGCGTTTTGGCGGTGTGGGCGCGGGCTTGGTCACTGAAGAGTATAAAACCGGTGGCTAGGCCGGCGAAGGCGAAGGCGGCCCAGGGGAAGAGGGGGAAGAGCCAGGGCTGGGGGGCGCCCAGGTTGTGACATCCGTTGATGTAGGACTCGAGCGGCCAGGGCAGCCAGGCTGGTCGCCAGGTGGTGTAGAGGGGCGGAGTTAGCAGGGCGATTAGAGCTGCGGCGGCGAGGGCGGCGGCTACTAACACAGAACCGCAGCGTCTAACGACCGAGCTCGATAACTCGGTCGTCCCTCCGGGACTTGAATCATTCTTTCCACCTTTCCCAGCGCTAAAGCGCTGGGCTAAGCTCGGACGCCCCTCCGGGGCTGGCTTCTCGAGCATCCCCTGATACGAACTGCTTAAAGGCATATCCTTTTGCGAATCGCGCCTTCTTCCGCAGATTGTCAGGGTGAGGCCGCAGGTTAGCGCCATCAGCATCATGGATAGGCCGATGATGTTCAGTACGTCCACTCGGAGTAAGTCGGACCATGGTGCCCATCCCCAGGCTATTAGAAATTCCTGCAGGCGGAACAGGAGTCCGAAGGCGAAGATTTCGGCGCCGCGGCGGCCCATGGCGCGGGTTATTTCGGCGGGGGTCAGCCGTTTGCGAATGAGTTTGTCGGTGACCAGGGCGAAGGAAACTCCGGCTAGAAAAAGAAAGAGGGGCGCGGGCAGAGTGCCGAGGAGTTGCGATCCTTTGAGGAAGTTGGTTTTGCGGGCGTTGCCGCCTAGCCATGCGTCGTAACAGTGCGTCTGGAACATCAGCACGCAGGCCAGGCCGCGCATCCAGTCGATCCAAGCGAGACGGGAAGAAGGGGCCGAGGTCACCGCCGAGAGTGTAACGTGCGAACGGGGGTGGGGCCAAGGTGAAAGGCGGACGGGCGAGGGCGCCCGTCTCTCCATCGGCTATTCGTATTGCGCTTCTTTCTGCGCTTCTCTGCGGCGATGTTGCTGCCTGGCATGCTAGCATTTTTGGGGAAGGACTCTACCGTGGAGCGCAGGTTTGGTATCGGCACCGTTATTTTGAGTCTGCTGATCGCGGGCTGTCTCTCGCCTCTGGCATTCGCTAAGGATGAGCCCAAGTGGATCGAAGTGCATTCCGCGCATTTTTCCGTGATTACCGATGCGGGGGAAAAGCGCGGGCGGGAAGTTGCTTTGCGGATGGAACAGATGCGGGCGGTTTTTGGACAACTGATACTGAAAGACAAGCTGAAAATGTCGGTGCCCATCACCGTCATCGCGCTTAAGAGCGACAAGCAATATGCCTTGGTTGCTCCGGCGAAACAGAGCACGGCGGCCGGGTTTTATGTGCCGGGGTCGGATCGGGTTTATATCGTCCTGAATCTTTTTGAGGCCGACCCGTGGCACGCGGTGGCGCATTCGCTGGCGCACTATCTTTTGAATTACAACTATCCTCCGGTGCAGGGCTGGTTTGACGAAGGGCTGGCGGAATATTTTGGATCGATCTATATCGGCAAGGAAGTGGAGATTGGAGGCGATCCGGAACTGCAATCGGAGTGGCACGAGGACATCTTCGATTTTATGCGGCGAGACCCGAATGTGCCGCAGTCGCTGACGCAGCTGGTGAGTTCGCCAGTATGGCTGTCGATGGTGGACTTGTTCACGATGAAGCATGACGAGTCGGGGACGCGCGAGGGGACGCACAACACGCTGTACTATGCGCAGGCTTGGATGGTCGTCCACTATCTGCTGAACAAGAACAAGATGCCGGAGGCGGGGACTTACTTCGATCTGGTGGTGAATCAGAAAGTGCCGGTGGAGAAGGCGATGGTGCAGGCGTTTGATATGACGCCGGCGCAGATGGAAGAGGCGGTGAAGACCTATTTCAAAACGCTGAGCGGGTTGGGCATTGCGCTCGATCAGGCGAAGAAGCCGATTGTAAATCCGGCGGACATTCAGCAGCCGGATCATTTCGTGCTGCCGTTTGGCGCGGACGACATCGGGATGGCGGTCAGTCCGGTTAAGGATGAAGAAGCTAGAGCTGTGATTGACGACGTGATGGCGCGCATTCCGGAGCATCGCGATCAAGCGCTGCACGATTTGCAGCAGCTGACGGAGGATGCAAAAGATAATGAGGCGGCGCATCGCGGGCTGGCGCGGGATTATTTGCGACAGCAGAAGTTCGACGCGGCCGCCGACGAGCTGGGGAAGGCCACGGAGCTGAATCCGCGGGACCCATGGATTTGGTATTACCGTGGGGCGCTGAAGTATCAGAAGGCGCAGGCGACGCGGCAGGAGATGTCGGGGCTGGCAAACATGATGCAGGATCTGCGGGCGGTAACCGATTGGTATCCGGAGTTAGCCGACGCTTATAACATGCTGGGCATGGCGCGAGTGGAGGGGGGCGGAATCAACTCGGCGCTGGACGCGCAACGGCAGGCGATCGCGCTGGCGCCGCGCAATGTGGAGTATCAGTTCAACCTGGGACAGATTTATGTTGCGGGGAAGAAGTGGGATCTGGCGCGGGAAGTGTTTACGCGGCTGAAGGCGGGACCGGATCGGGCGGCGGCATCGGCGGCGAAGCAGCAATTAGAGGATTTAGAGTCGCTGCAAAAGTACGGAGTGCGTCCGCGGCGAGCGGGGAAAGGCGCAGCGCCGGCGGGCGCGGCGAGCACTCCTTCGGCTGGGACGAGCGCGGCTTCAGCGGCCGTGAGCGCAGCACAAGATCAAAATGAGGAGGCTGATGCGGCGCCGAAACCTGCGCCCGTCAAGCCGGGGACGACGGGACCGGTGCAATTCTTGAGAGGCAAGATCGTGAGTAGTGACTGCTCCAAGCCTCCCGAGGCAACGGTTACGATTCTGAGTGGCATGACGACTTACAAGCTTCATGCTTCGGATTACAAATCGTTGCTGATGATTGGCGCAGACCAGTTTTCCTGCGAGTGGAAGAACCGTGTCGTGTCGGTGAACTACCGTGCCGTGGGGAAGAACGAAGGAGAATTGGTGTCGGTAGAAGTGCACTAAGCGCGACCAACCGGCGCGGGTTTCAGAACCGGTGCGGCACTCGGACCGACGGCAAAATATGGACGCCAAGGCAGAGGGGTTCGTGCCGGGCGGCGCGAGCCTCCACAATTGCATGGCTGGTCATGGCATGATCGCAACTATCCGGCTTTTCGGGTCTTGCTTTCTGTTCTGACTTTCGCTTCCGCCGCCCACTCATAGCCTACGGCGGCAGCGTGGATCGCGCGATCGAAGAATTGATCGAGCAACTGCAATAATTCCTGCTTTCCGAAGATCTCTACTGGGCGGTCCGGATACGACTCATCGAGGACGAACTCCCAGAGATTGTCTTTCGTCAAAATGATCGCCCAGATCACCTGGCTCAGCGGGACACCCTGCGCGGCGCGGCGCGTGCCAATTTGCGTGTAGCGCTGCTCGATGTCGGCTTCGCTCTTGTCGAGCAGCCACTCACCGAGGTGGCGATAGATTTCATATACCCGCTCCTTCAGCTCGTCTGGCGGAACCTTGCGGAAGGCCTCGGTACGGACGGACCGTTGAACCTTGTGCAGAAGGCCGCTGGCTAGGGCGTCAGAGCGGTCCTCAATGAGCCGAACGAACCTGTGGCTGAGCATCATTACCGCATCCCTTCCCAACGTTGCTGTTTTCATACGCTCTCCTTCCCCGGGGGTCGAGGGTGAGGCCCCGCTTTCCAATTACATTATGACGTTAGTTTTCAGCGAGTTATGTGATGCTGGTCACGTCATGCCCCGGTGCGGTTTTCGAACGGCTCGGCTGGGCGCCTTCGAGTGACTTGGCCCCGGAAAATTAGCCTCCTGCGCGGGATCACACGAGGCGGTGATATGCAGCACAGCTGAGCTTCCATTGGACGCGAGAACATATAACATTAAGGGTGGATCTGCAGGGGGAAAGCCATGAAAAGAATCCTTATTTTAGGTGCGGCTGGCAGGGACTTTCATGATTTTAACGTGATTTTCCGCGACAATCCCGACTACCAGGTAGTTGCTTTCACCGCCACGCAAATCCCCGACATTGCAAACCGCCGATACCCACCGGAACTGGCAGGCAGTTTGCTCTATCCCGATGGAATACCGATTTTTGAAGAGAAGGACCTGGAAAAACTGATTGCCAACGAGCGGGTGGATGAGGTGGTGTTCGCTTACAGCGATATCTCCTACCAGAACCTGATGCATCTCGCGTCGCGCGTCGTGGCGGCCGGCGCGGACTTTTGGTTATTGGGGACCGAGCACACTCAACTCAAGTCGGCAGTCCCGGTGGTTTCTATTTGCGCGGTACGAACCGGCTGCGGCAAGAGTCCGTTGTCGAGACTGGTGGCCTCGGAGCTGCGGCGCCAGGGCTGGAAGCCGGTAGTGATCCGCCATCCCATGCCCTACGGCGACCTGGCGGCAGAGGCGGTGCAGCGCTTTGCCACCTTGGAAGATCTGGATTTTCAGAAATGCACCATCGAAGAGCGCGAAGAGTACGAACCGCACATCCGTCAGGGAACAACCGTGTATGCGGGCGTGGACTATGAGAGGATTCTGCGCCAGGCAGAGAAGGAAGCGGACATCATCCTGTGGGATGGAGGGAACAACGATACGCCGTTCTACAAGTCCGACCTGGAAATTGTGGTCGCCGACCCGCACCGCCCCGGGCACGAATTGTCGTACTTTCCTGGAGAAGTAAACGTGCGGCGCGCCGACGTGGTGGTCATCAACAAAGTAGATACTGCCGCGCAGCAGGACATCGAGACCGTGCGGCACAATATCCACATAAGCAATCCCAAAGCCAGAATTCTCGAAACCGCCTGCCGGGTCTCCGCGCCTACGCCTGAACTAGTGAAGGGGAAGCGCGTGCTGGTGGTGGAAGATGGCCCAACCCTCACCCACGGCGAAATGCCCTATGGCGCCGGAGTGGTGGCCGCGCGGAAATGGGGAGCGGCAGAGTTGGTGTGCCCGAAGCCTTTTGCAGTCGGCTCCATTCGCGGCACTTTTGACCGCTATCCACACCTGACCAATCTTCTGCCTGCGATGGGCTACAGCGTTATGCAACGGCATGAACTGGAAGAGACCATCAACCGCGTGCCGTGTGACCTGGTTTTGATCGCTACGCCGATTGACCTGGCGCGAGTCATCAAGCTCAACAAACCCAGTTTGCGGGTTACTTACGAGGTGGAAGAGCTCACGCATCCAGGACTGGCTGAGATCCTCGCGCAAATTGAAATGCCGGCGGAGGTTTGACGATGAACCCCAAAGACTTCGTTTCGATCAGAGATTTCTCTCCGCAGCAGATTCAAGACCTCTTGCTGCTGGGTCGGCAGATCAAAGCCTACCCTGATGTTTATCGCGAAGCCCTCAAAGGGAAAACTCTGGCCATGATTTTCGAAAAGCCGTCGTTACGGACACGGGTGACGTTTGATGTCGGCATCCAGCAACTGGGCGGCTTTTCACTCTACCTTTCTCCCGCGGAGATCAACCTCGGCAAGCGCGAATCCGTGTACGACGTGGCCAAAAACCTGGAACGCATGGTGCAGTGCATCATGATCCGGACCTTCGCTCACGCCATCGTTGAACAGATGGCAGAGTATGCCGGGATTCCGGTGATCAACGGGCTGACCGACTACAGCCATCCCTGCCAGGCGATGGGAGACTTCCTGACCATGTGGGAGGTCAAAGGCAGGCTCCAGAAGTTGAAAGTCGCATTCGTCGGGGATGGAAACAACGTCGCGCACTCGCTCCTGTTCACCGGCGCCCAACTCGGGGCGGAAGTTGTGGTGGCAACGCCTCCGGGCTATGAGCCGAAAGCGGATGCGATCGCCTGGGCCAGGGAGCGGGCCAGAGACACAGGAGGCAGTTGCCAGATCACCAACCATGCGAAAGAAGCGGTTGCGGCGGCGGATGTGGTTTATACCGATGTGTGGGCGAGCATGGGGCAGGAGGCCGACGCCGCCAAGCGGCTCGACGTTTTCCGGAACTATCAGGTGAATTCGGAGCTCTTCGCTTGCGCTAAACACGATGCCATCTTCATGCACTGCCTGCCGGCACATCGCGGGGAAGAAGTGACCAATGAAGTGATTGATTCGCCGCGCTCGGTTGTCTTCCAGCAGGCGGAGAACCGGCTGCATGTCCAGAAGGCGATCATGCTGGAATTGATGAAGGACGTGGCCGTTGGGCCGGTGCGTCCGGCAACCATACCGGAACTGGTGCACGCGTGACAGGAGCAGACATGAAAACCATGCTGCTGGCGGTAGGCGGGAACTCGCTGATTCGCGCCGGCCAAAAGGGCACCATCGCCGAGCAGCTGGCGAACGCCCGACGCACGGCGGCAGAGGTCGCCAGGCTGGTGCGTGACGGCTACCGCGTCGTTCTCACCCACGGCAACGGGCCGCAGGTAGGAGCGGCACTCTTGCGCTCGGAACGGGGAGCGAGCCAGGTTCCGGGACAGCCGCTCGATGTCTGTGACGCCTCCACGCAGGGCGAAATCGGCTACGTCTTGCAGCAATCCCTTGATACGGAACTTAGGCTTGCGGGTTTGCAGGTGCCGGTGGTGACGGTGCTGACCCAGGTCGTGGTCTCGCTGGATGACCCGGCCATGAGGAGACCGAGCAAACCGATTGGTCCGTTCTACTCCCGGGCCGATGCTGAGGAACGCAAGCGTCTGTTAGGCTGGGAAATTGTGGAAGATGCGGCGCGTGGCTATCGGCGAGTGGTGCCCTCGCCCGAGCCGCAGGACATCATAGAACTCGAAATCATTCGCGACCTGATGGAGCGGAACGTACTGGTAATCGCTTGCGGAGGGGGTGGCATCCCCGTGGCTTGGCGCGAGGGGAGATTGCAGGGTGTCGAAGCGGTGATTGACAAGGACCGCGCTTCCGCGCTGCTGGCATCGCGTCTGAGAGTGGACCTGTTCGTCATTTCTACCGACACGGACTACGTGTATTTGGATTACAAGAAGCCGACGCAAAGACCGCTGCACCTCGTTGGCTGCAGCAAGTTGCAGGAGTACGCCGATGCCGGACACTTTCCGCCCGGCAACATGGGACCTAAAGTCGAATCCGTATTGCGATTCCTGACGCAGGGAGGGCGCGAGGCAATCATTACATCCTGCGAAAACCTGTGTTCAGCCGTGTCTGGACCGGGGGGCACTCATATTGTGCCGAATCGGGTTGAGTTGGATCGGGGAGTGGCCGCGCTCGACGCCCCTGTGCGGATTGAGTTGCCGGTGGGAGGCAGGCGATAATGAAAGACCAGGTTTTCATTCCGGACACGCAAGGAAGCGGACGCGTAGAAACCAAGGCCAAGCGCGAAGGGAAGCTGAAGCACGTCATCGAGTCGCAGCAGTTCACGGTGCCGCTGCTGATGGAGCTCTTTGACCGTTCCCGCGGCATGGAGCGGGTGGTGGAGCGCGGAGGAACACTCGACTATCAAAACCGCATCATGGCGACGCTGTTTTACACGCCTTCGACCCGTACCCGGCTTTCGTTCGAAGCCGCCATGCAGAGGCTGGGAGGCAGGGTCGTGTCGACCGAGCATGCGCGAGAGTTTTCCTCCGAGATTGAGGGAGAGAACGTCGAGGACACGATCCACATCGTCGGCAGCTATTCCGATGTGATCGTAATCCGGCACCATGAGGAAGGCGGCGCCAAACGGGCGGCACAGGTCTCTCATGTGCCGGTAATCAATGCCGGAGATGGCGATGGCGGGCAGCATCCCACGCAGGCCTTGCTCGACCTGTACACCATCTATCGCGAGCGTCCGCTCGATGGCTTGAGCGTCGCCATAATCGGAGAGCTCGACAAAGGGCGCACCGCGCGTTCGCTCGCCTATCTCCTGGCAAAGTTCGAACGGGTGAAGATTTGTTTTGTCAGTCCGCCCGAGCTGCAGATGAAGCCCGACATCCTCGAATATCTCGAGGGGCACGGAGTGCGTTACGAACTTGAGCCGGACATCGACCGGATCATCGGAGAAGTGGATGTTGTCTATCAAACCCGCATCCGGCCTGAGCGCGTGACCGGTCTGAGAAGCCCGCAACAGTATGCGATCAACTCGGCGGTCTTGCGGAAGATGAAGCCGGACGCGCTCATCCTGCACCCTTTGCCGCGAACCGTGGAACTCGACAAGTCAGTGGATGAAGACCCGCGGGCGCTGTATTTCCGCCAGGCGGTGAATGGACTGTACGTGCGCATGGCGCTGCTGACCATGCTGTTGGATAAGGAGTAAGGTAAAGATATTTATGCACAGCGGACTCATGACCGAAGAACACATGCGCACGCGCGATTTTATTGAACTGGAGAACCAGTATGGCGCCCACAACTACCATCCTCTTGATGTCGTGATCGAGCGGGCGGAGGGCGTCTGGGTCTACGACGTCGAAGGCAAGCGTTATCTCGACTGCCTGGCGGCGTATTCCGCGGTCAATCAGGGGCACTGCCATCCCAAGATTCTCCAGGCGCTGGTCGAACAAGCACACAAGGTGACCTTGACCTCGCGGGCTTTCCGCAATGACCAACTTCCGCTGTTTTACAAAGAACTTCACGAGCTGACCGGTTATGACATGGCGCTGCCCATGAACAGCGGATCGGAAGCGGTGGAAACCGCCATTAAAACCGCGCGTAAGTGGGGATACAAGATCAAAGGCATTCCCGAGGACAAAGCGGAGGTCATCGTCTGCGCCAATAATTTCCACGGGCGGACCATCACGGAAGTGAGTTTCTCGACGGACGCTCAGTATCGCGACGGCTTCGGGCCGTTTACACCCGGATTCAAGGTGATTCCCTTTGGAGACGTGCGAGCTCTGGAGGATGTCATCACTCCACACACTTGCGCCTTCCTCGTCGAACCCATTCAAGGCGAGGCGGGGATCATCATTCCCCCAGCCGGATTCCTGAAGCAGGCCGCCGATATCTGCCGCCAGAACCGCGTTCTTCTGATCGTGGACGAGATTCAGTCCGGCCTCGGCCGCACGGGCAAACTTTTCGCTTACCAGCACGAGGGAATCAGGCCGGATGTAGTGATCGTGGGCAAGGCGCTTTCGGGCGGCTTCTACCCGGTCTCCGCCGTGCTCTCCTCATTCGAAATCATGCGCATCTTCAACCCCGGAGACCACGGCAGCACCTTCGGCGGCAGTCCCCTGGGCTGCGCCGTAGCGCGCGCCGCGCTGCGGGTACTGACGCAGGAGAAGCTGGTGGAACGCTCCGCCGAATTGGGCGCTTATTTTCTCGAGTTGCTGCAGACGCTCCGTAGCCCCGATCTGAAGGAAGTCCGCGGCAAGGGGCTGTGGATCGGAATCGAACTCCACAGTCCGGCCCGGGCCTACTGCGAGGCGTTGAAGGAAGAAGGGATCCTGTGCAAAGAAACCCACGACCGTGTGATTCGGATCGCGCCGCCGCTGATCATCCAGCGGGAGGAGATTGATTGGGCCTTCGAGCGCATCCGGAAGGTGATTTGAGAAATCCGTTGTTAAATCTGTTGTTAAAACCAAATTGTTGAGGTGCTCGTGTTCAATATTCTTCACGCCGAATTCATAGCCCCGGGTATCAAGCGGTTCCTGATTGAGGCGCCGCGCATTGCGCGCAAGCAGAGACCCGGCCAGTTTGTCATAGTGCGCATCCACGAGGAAGGCGAGCGCATCCCGCTCACCATCGAGAATTCCGATCCGCAGAAGGGAACCATCAGTATCGTCGTGCAATCGTTAGGCAAGACCACCAACCTGCTCAATTCTCTGGGCGCCGGAGACCACATTATGGACGTGGTCGGCCCCCTGGGGAAGCCATCGGAGATAGAAAAGTTCGGCACGGTGGTAGTGATGGGTGGAGGCGTGGGGACTGCCATGGCATATCCCACCGCGGCGGCTTTGAAGCACGCCGGGAACCGGATCATTTCGATTGTGGGAGCACGTAACAAAGAACTGGTCATCCTGGAGCGTGAGATGCGCGAGGTCAGCGATGTGCTGATGGTCACGACTGACGACGGAAGCTATGCGGATAAAGGGTTTGTCACCGACAAGCTTCGCCAATTGATTCAGAACGGCGTACGGATTGACCTGGTGCTGGCAGTCGGTCCCATTCCCATGATGAGGGCCGTAGCCGACATGACGCGCAACGAGCACATTCGCACTCTTGTGAGCCTCAATCCCATCATGATTGACGGCACCGGCATGTGCGGCGGCTGCCGCGTGCTGGTGGGCGGCAAGAGCCAGTTTGCCTGTGTGGATGGACCCGAGTTCGATGCGCACCAGGTCAACTTCGCCGTGCTGGTTCAGCGCAATGGGGCGTACCGCAGTCAAGAGCAGCAATCCCTGGCCGAATATCTGCGTGCACTGAAGTCGCATCTCAAGAACACGGAAGCCGAAGGGAACGGCGTCTGTGCCGCGAAAGGAGTCACCCAATGACCGTTCCTCCCAAGCCATCGCTGAATCCGGTGCCCATCAAGGAGCGCATGAAACTGCCTCGGCAGAACATGCCGGAGCAGGCGCCAGAAGTCCGCGCAACCGAGTTCACCGAAGTGAATCTCGGCTATAGCGAGGAACTTGCCCGGCAGGAAGCCCTGCGCTGTATAGAGTGCGCCAAGCCGGCGTGTACGAAGGACTGTCCCGTCGGCGTCAAGGTGCATGAATTCGTGCAAATGATCGTGGCGGGCGATTTCCTGGGCGCCGCGGCCAAGATCCGGGAAGACAACGTTCTGCCGGCGATCACTGGCCGCGTCTGTCCGCAGGAAGATCACTGCGAGGGCGGCTGTCTGATGGGGAAGAAAGTTATGCCGATCGGGATCGGCTACCTGGAGCGATTCGTTGCGGATTACGAGAAGCGCATGGGTGTTCGCCCCGTGCCGAATGCTCCTCCGACTGGGAAAAAAGTTGCTGTCGTCGGCAGTGGTCCCTCCGGGCTTACGGTTGCTGGCGATCTGGTGCAGAAGGGGCATGAGGTCCGCGTGTTCGAGGCGCTGCACGAACTCGGCGGCGTGCTGGTGTATGGCATCCCTGAGTTTCGCCTGCCCAAGCAGATCATCCGGGAACAGCTCGACTATATGCGTGCCATGGGAGTCGAGTTCGAGACCGATGTGGTCGTGGGAAGGACCGTCTCCATCAATGAGCTCCTGGAAGAAGAAGGTTACGACGCGGTATTTATCGGGACCGGCGCCGGGTTGCCGGTCTTCATGAACATTCCGGGCGAGCACCTGAACGGCGTCTATTCCGCGAACGAATTTCTGACTCGCATCAACTTAATGAAAGCTTACAAGTTCCCGACTTACGACGAGCCGATGCTCGACCTGCACGGAAAAGATGTAGCCGTAATCGGCGGCGGAAACACTGCGCTTGACGCCATTCGCTCAGCCTTGCGCCTGGGAGCACGCAAAGCCTATGTGCTTTACCGCCGCAGCGAAGCGGAGATGCCAGCGCGGGCCGAGGAAGTGAAGCATGCGCGTGAAGAAGGGATTGAGTTTCACATGCTGACCAACCCGGTCGAATTTCAGGCTGATGGTGAGGGCTGGCTGGGCGCAGTCCGCTGCCAGCGCATGGAACTGGGAGAACCCGACGCTTCAGGACGGAGGCGGCCGGTGCCGGTGGCCGGATCGGAGTTTGAAATTCCACTGTCGGTTGCTGTAATCGCGGTTGGCACCAGCGCTAACCCGATTGTCCAGAGCACAACTCCTGGCTTGGGCACGGACAAGCGAGGGTACATCCAGGCCAATCCGGATACTCAGCGTACTTCGAGGAAAGGTGTGTTTGCCGGAGGCGACATCGTTACTGGAGGCGCCACCGTAATTCTGGCGATGGGGGCGGGACGCCGTGCGGCCAAATCCATTCACGACTACCTGACCACCGGAGAATGGTGAACGGATGCCAGAGATTGGGCTAAGTCTCGGATCCAAAGTCAAGTAAAGGCGGGGTGGAATGTCTCCGCCCCGCGCGTACTTCGAGCACCAATTACCCCGTCACACTCTGAACCCACCGTAGCCTTGTGAGCGATGTCAGAATATGCGGACTAACCTTCCCGTTAATGACCGGGTATTCTGCGTCCAACCCAATTTCACGAAAGCCGAGTTTCTTCAGCAGTCGAAGGCTGCGGCTGTTTTCGGGCATGACATTAGCTTCGAGCCTGCGCAGTCCAAGCACATCGAATGCATATCGAATGATTGCCGACAAGCCTTCTCGCATCAGGCCCTGCCCCCTCGAAATCCGCGCCGATCGCATAACCCAAACGGCCATTTTGAAACGTAAGCCGCTCAATACTCCCAAGCGAGACGATGCCCACAAGCCTACTGCTCTCTCGTAAGAACAGGTAAGAGGAGCGGCAAAATAGCGGAATCCGGATGGAACGAAACTGGGGGTTTTGTCGTATCCTACAATCGAGGATGGGTCATGAAAACTCTGAAAGTCTCTTTGATCGCTTCTTTGATTGGAACTGCGGTTGGGTTGGGGTCATGGGTGTTCGGCCTCGGGCAAATCATCTGGCCCGCTCATCCTCAAATGGCCAGCTTTCTGCTGACCCTCGTTACGACCATCGTGATTCAGATTACCTGGCCTCGGCTGACTGAAACGAATTCACAGTAATTGTTGTAAACAGGCGTGGCTGTTGAAAAAGGAACCAAAGCAGTAATTTCAGCGAATTTCAGCGCCTACGGCGAACGAACATTCAATAACTTGCGAACGAATTTCGTTGGTGAAATTCCCTGAAAAGAGTTTTTCAACAGCCACGGGCGATTGCGCTAACTGAGAATTGTTAGTGTAAAGGCGACGGTGTTTAGCGTAGTGAAGTAAGTCGGGAGAAAACTCCCCGCGCCGGCTGCTGCCCAGTACGTGTTTTCCGCGGAACCATACATCTTACGACAGCAATCAGTAGGCAATCCAGCCCATTGCGGTCTCGCTACTTCCGCTGAAGGAACTCTAAATACTTGGTTACATTTTCGAGCCGCACATTGCCCAAGTCTTGATCAAACTCGATCTCGTG